>Briea_p1__coassemble_557_pt1 | contig 52911 bp, 39 predicted proteins | sample Briea_p1__metabat2_low_PE_001 | metagenome-assembled genome bin Briea_p1 | reverse complement strand
ATCCCCCGCCTCGCTTCAGCGTAGGCGGGGGTATTCTCGCTAATTTATGATAAAATGACAATTTTTGCGTTTTAGCTCACTTTTGGTGAGTTAATAAACTTTCTACTTGGATCACAAATCAATCTGATATAAAGTGATTTTACTTTCAGTAAATTGTGAGCGAGCATACATTTTTATTTTGATGGCAGTTTGTGTGCTCGTATTCTAATCACCTTAATTACAGCATCATTTAGCTCTTTTCTTATCTATCTATCTTTTTGATGGTTTGATTAACATAAATTGCATCAAAAAGGATCAACACTTTGCTCTTTAAGATTCTAATAGTGATTTTTTGGTGCAAACACCAGTTTTTTGAGCAATGTCTAATTGGCTAGCCTATTATTAACACAGCTGGAATTACTGTGAGCTTTGTGCTCATGTTTTATGCTCAAGCAAGTATCTGTGCATTCACTTGCCGAGCTAATCACAGTTGCTTAATATTTTAAGGAGCTATCAATGGAATTTGCAACTAAGTGTCTGCACGCAGGATATCAACCAAAAAATGGAGAGGCAGGTGCTCTTCCTATTTACCAAAGCACTACCTTTAAATATGACTCTACCGACGAGGTGGCCAAGCTTTTTGACTTACAAGCTGCTGGCTTTTTCTACTCTCGTTTAGCTAATCCAACTGTTGATGCTGTTGAGCAAAAAATAGCTGCGCTTGAGGGCGGTGTCGGAGCTATTTGTACCAGCTCAGGCCAGGCTGCCTGCTTAATTTCTCTGCTCAATCTTTGTAAGAGTGGTGATCACGTAGTAGCCTGCTCAAATTTATACGGCGGTACTATCAATTTACTAGCAGTTACCTTTAAGCGTTTTGGTATTGATCTTACTTTTGTTGATGAAACTAAGTCTAATGAAGAGTTAAGCCAATACTTTAAAGAAAATACCAAGGCTGTATTTGCTGAAACTATTGCTAACCCATCTACTCACGTACTTGATATTGAGCGTATTGCTAAGCTTGCCCATGATAATGGCGTGCCTTTAATTGTAGATAATACTTTTGCTACCCCTTACTTATGCCGTCCTATTGAGTATGGTGCTGATATTGTTATGCACTCTACTACTAAGTACATTGACGGTCATGCTTTATCTGTAGGCGGTGCCGTAATTGATTCTGGTAATTTTGACTGGGCGGCTCATAAGGACAAGTTTGCTGAGTTTAGTCAGCCAGACCCTTCTTATCACGGCTGTGTTTACACTGAAGCTTTTGGCAAAGCTGCTTATATTGTTAAAGCACGTGCCCAGTTAATTCGTGATCTAGGCTGTTTACAAAGCCCACAAAATGCTTTTTATATTAATCAGGGCTTAGAAACCCTGCCTTTACGTATGGATCGCTATTGCTCCAATGCCCTTCAAGTAGCTAAATATCTTGAGGGTTGCGATAAGATTGAGTCTATCTCTTATCCTCTATTAGAGAGTTCTAGCGATTACGAATTAGCTAAGAAGTACCTACCAAAGGGTGCCTCTGGTGTAATTTCATTTAACTTAAAGGGTGGTCGTGACGCTGGTGCTCGCTTTATTGATAGCCTTAAGCTCATTAACTTAAAGGTACACGTAGCTGATATTAAGAGCTGCGTTCTTCACCCAGCTAGCTCTACTCACCGTCAGCTTACTGATGAACAATTAAAGAATGCAGGTATTTGCCCTGGCTCAGTACGTTTATCTGTAGGTTTAGAAGATGTACAGGACATTATTGCTGATCTTAAGCAAGCTTTAGAGCAAGTTTAAAGTTTTGCTTTAGCTTAGCTAAAAAAAGGCACAAAATTAATATTTTGTGCCTTTTTTCATCTTAGAGGTTCTTTGCTTGTTTTAAAGCTTCCACCAAGCGACCCTTGACGTTCTCAAAACCACCATTGCTCATTACAATAATGTAGGTGTTATCTTTAGTAGCCGCAGCTGTAGCAGCCGCCACCACTTGAGCAATCAAGTCAGCAGTATTGGTATCAACAATAGTTAATGGCTTAGGACAATCACGTACTAAGATAGACATATCCCAGCTTACAGCTTCATTTTGATAGACAAAGACTTCATCAGCATCTTTAAATGAAGCACCTAACAGCTCGCTATTGGCACCCATTTTCATAGAGTTAGAGCGTGGCTCAAACACACAAATAATGTGTTTATCTGCACCCACACTCTTACGAAGGCCCTCGATAGTAGTAGCAATTGCTGTTGGATGATGAGCAAAGTCGTCATAGACCTTGATATTACCAATCTCACCTACTAACTCCATACGGCGCTTTGGCATTTTGAATTTACCTAAAGCCTGGGCACCTTCTTTAAAGTCTACTCCTACCTCATGAGCGGCTAATAAGGCCATAAAAGCATTGTGAGCATTATGCAAACCTGTAGCATTAAGCTCTACTGAGCATAAGAGCTCACCAATAGTGTCTAAAACACTAAACTTAGAACCATCTTCTTTATCAATTCTAAGCTGATAAGGGCAGGAGCTATCACCCACAGCTAAAGGCTTAGACCATAAACCTTTCTTGATAGTATCAACCACATTTTGATCATGGGCAGGATAAATTACTGTGCCTGAGGATGGAATAATTCTTACCATCTGATGGAATTGCTTTTTAATATCTTCAATGGAATTAAAGATATCAGCATGGTCAAATTCAATATTATTAATAATGGCAATATTAGGATGGTAATGAACAAACTTAGATCTCTTATCAAAGAAAGCACAGTCATATTCATCAGCTTCAATAACGAAATACTCGCTATCGCTGCTGCGTGCTGAATAACCAAAGTTTTCTGGAATACCACCTACTAAAAAACCAGGATTTTTCTTAGCATATTCTAAAATCCAAGTAAGCATAGCACTTGTGGTAGTTTTGCCATGGGTACCAGAGACAGCTAACACTGTCTTAGAGCGTAAATAGAGATCTTCTAAAAAGCCAGGGCCAGAGACATAATTGAAACGCTCATCAAGCATACGCTCAATTACAGGCATACCACGCTTCATTACATTGCCCACTACGATTAAATCAGGCTTGCAATCTAATTGTTCAGCACCATAGCCTTGATAAATCTCAATACCAGCCTCTTTAAGCTCATCACTCATAGGAGGATAAACATTTTGATCTGAACCAGTTACCTTATGTCCTGCTTGTTTGGCAATTAAGGCTATACCGCCCATAAAGGTGCCACAAATTCCTAAGATGTGAATATGCATGTTAAACCCATTGAAGGTATGCAGCTCAAGCTGCGAATAATGATTTATAAACTACCAACTAAATAGCTCTAATAGGCCCACCTATCTAGCTAAAGCCTATTAAGCTTAAATTATCCAATGATACTCTCTTATCTAAGAGATAACAAAGGCCAAGCTCTACTGTTAAGTAGCAACTTGGCCCTTATCATACAAAATAATTAACTAATCTTAATTGCTACCTTGAGCAGGTGGTGCAGCGGTCGCAATATTCTGATTAACCACACACTTTAAGTATGGTTCAAAAGCACGAGAGTAAGTAGCTACTTGTTTGCCTTCGTCATCAATTTCGATAGCATAAACTGGAGTGCTGTTTTTGTTACCCCACTGTACAGCCTCTTGAGCGCCTAGCACTAATAAACCAGTATCTAAGGCATCAGTAACCATAGCACTCTTATCAATTACGGTTACGGAAACAGTACGGTGATCAATAGGACGACCAGTCTTAGTGTCAATTACGTGGGAGTAGAACTTATTAGTGTCTTCATCTAGGAAGAAATTACGATAAGATCCAGCAGTTGAAATAGCCATGCCTTGTGGACAAACTACTTGGAACACCTTGGCACCTTGGCTTAAAGGATCTTCTACACCAACACGCCACAACTTACCATCAGCATTGCCACCCTTAGAGCGAATAGCTCCTGCTACAGCAATCATATAGCTAGGAATATTCTTTTCGTCCATTAAGGCAGCTAACTCGTCAGCAGCTAAACCCTCACCAATGGTAGATAAATCTAAAGCTACTCGTGGATCAGCTTTACGCAAATAAGCAGTATTGCCAGCTCTGCGAAGCTCAAACTTATCCAATCCTACATAGCTCTTAGTTTGAGCAATTAACTCATCAGTTGGAGATTTCTTGATATCTCCTGATGGGCCAAAGCCCCATAAATTTACTAACGGGCCTACTGTTGGATCCATGGCCTGATCAACGCGTAATGATTGGCGAGATACTTCTTCTATAATATTTGCTAGATAGCCTGAAATTACAAAGTCCTCAGTACTCTTAAAGTCATTAAAGCGAGCAATTTCAGCGTTTTTATCGAATGTTGAAATAGCATCAGAAACTTTCTTAAAAACAAATTCAGCATCTTTTTGTAAAGTTTCTTTACCGCCTGGATAGCCTCCTGGTACTGTGATGTAATAAAAAGTGCCAAAAGTTTTACCTTCAAGCTTGGTAACCTGAGTGGTTTTTTCTGCCACTATATCAGTAGCTTGTGGCTGTGTTTTTTCATTACAACCAGTAACACCTAAAGACAAAACAGCTGCCATTACGCCAGCTGATAATAAGGTTAGGCCTTTTTTATATTTCATCACTTTGCCCCCAACTAAGACTCACATAGAATGTTAATTAATATTACAACAAATATTTTGTTTTGAGTTAGTCACAAACCTACACATGTAAGTAAGAGTCTACGCTTGTAAAGTTAAAACTATGTTTTACCTCTCAACCAAGCACCACCATCTCCAGTCCCTTACACAAGCTCTCCAATTGGTATTACTCACTCCTACTAAACCATCGCAGTCCTGTCCCCCATCACCTTAGCAAGCTTGTGCTCCAGCGCTACTGCGCAACTGTGCATGGAGCCTTGCCGTGCTCAGGAGAGCACTATAGAGGTTCTGGCTCTAAGGATGTTGATTTTGACAAAATCCTATGGTCACATGTGTGGGATTGGTGTACTCATCAAGATTTATCTAATCAAGCCACGGCATATTGATATTGATAATAATATTGGTCGAGCTATAGCAATAGCATTGACTGATAAAGCATGTAAAAAATCAAAGGCAGGAAAAATAAAGGTATATGCCAAATTTTAGGCAAATTAAACCCCTGCGTAGCTTGGCTATATTGTTAGCTTGACTCAAGGCAGGGGTATTCTTGCTAATTTTTTAGTAAAAACTAACTAGCTCTAATTTTTTCAAAACTCACTTAAACTTGCTTAAATGCAATATTGGCATCCTTGTCATCAGCATCAGCCTGACTTAAGCACTTCTTAGTTGGCTTGCGCTTTTGACCTTGGAAACCACATGAGCTATTAGTACAAGCAGCACAGCTTAAGCCCTCTAAAAGCTCGTGGGCTTCGCTTTCACTCTTTAGACCACCACGCTTGAAAATTAAGCTGATAGCAAGACAACCAACAAAAAGAATGAAAATGCCAAATGAAACTAAGTAAACCATCAAAACACCTCAATAGCTAACGAAAAAGAAAGAAAATTTAAACGTGATCCTAAAAGATACTGAATGTATTACTAACTTTGACGAGCCAAGTGCTTTAGCTAGATTGGAGCTAACTATTAAGCAAAATTAGTATATTAGCAAGATTGCGTTAAATTCCTCTTACATTAAACATCACAAATAAGAAATTCTCAAGGAAAAATAAACTCATAAAGGCTAACTAATAGTTATCTGATAAAAAACATAAATTCAAGCTTTCCTGCGCTACAAATAGCAATCTGATATAATTGCGCATTAGCTCACAAAGTTTTATTTTTGAGCGAGGCTAGACCTTATTTATTAGCATCCTACTTAAGGGGCTTAATATCCTGATATACAACTATTTTGCGTGATGGATTGCAAAAGTATGATCTAAAAAATTATAAGTTTTTACTTTTGCAATCTATCACTAAGTTGCTCATCTAGCTTAGTAGAAAGCCATTTGTTGTTTAGCTGACACAATTGGCATTGTTTAAATGACAGCTCTTTATAAGCTGCCAGTGTAATTTGATTAGGGTTTAATTCATCCATGCGCACTAGTCGTTATTTACTCTCAACATTAAAAGAGAATCCAGTTGAGGCTGTAGTTGATAGCCACCGTTTAATGCTCCGTGCTGGCTTAATTCGTCAGGTAGCATCAGGTATTTACAACTGGTTACCGACTGGCTTGAGAGTGTTACACAAGGTTGAAGCCATTATTCGTGAGGAAATGAACAAAAAGGGTGCTATTGAATTATCAATGCCTGTAGTTCAGCCTGCTGATTTATGGCGTGAGTCTGGTCGTTATGTAAAGTATGGCCCTGAATTATGCCGCTTAAATGATCGTAAGCAAAACGAGTTTGTACTTGGCCCAACTCACGAAGAAGTAATTACTGCTTTATGCCGTAATGAAATTAAGTCTGCTCGCCAATTACCAATGAACCTTTATCAAATTCAGACTAAGTTCCGTGATGAAGTTCGCCCTCGTTTTGGTGTTATGCGTGGCCGTGAGTTCATTATGAAGGATGGTTACTCATTCCACGTTGATCACGAGTCTTTAGAGCAAACCTACCAAGACATGTACGATGCTTATACTGCTATCTTTACTCGTCTTGGCTTAACTTTCCGTGCTGTAGAAGCAGATACAGGCTCAATTGGTGGCAATCACTCTCACGAGTTCCAAGTATTAGCTGATGCTGGTGAAGATACTATTGCTTACTCTGATGAATCCAATTATGCAGCCAATATTGAAATGGCTGAGGCTTTAGCTCCAAAAGAAAGCCGTGGTGAGGCCAAGGATCCATACTCTAAGGTTCCAACTCCAGGCTGTCATACTGTTGATGAGGCAGCAAAGGCTCTTAAGATTGAGTCTAATCAGGTTATGAAGAGCTTATTAGTTCGTGGCGAGCCAGATGCTGATGGCAAGTACGAACTTATTATGCTTTGCTTACGTGGCAATGAAGAACTTAACGAAATTAAAGCTGGCAAGCTCCCTGGTGTTTCCAATCCTTTAGAGTTTGCTACCGACGAGGAAATCTTTGAGTTTACTGGTGCGCACCCAGGCTCCTTAGGCCCTGTTGGCTTTAAGGGTCGTATTATTATCGACCGCAATGCTAACATCATGAGCAACTTTGCTTGTGGTGCTAACGAAGATGGCCACCACTTAATCAATGTAAACTTTGATCGTGATATTCCTACTTATGAAGTAGCTGACTTACGTAATGTTGTCGAAGGCGATCCAAGCCCTGATGGCCATGGCAAGATCTTATTACGTAAGGGTATTGAGGTTGGTCAAGTATTCATGCTTGGCACCAAGTACTCAGAGGCTATGGGCGCTACTGTAACTGACAAGAATGGCAAGAACATTCCTATGGAGATGGGCTGCTATGGTATTGGTGTAACCCGTGTTGTTGCAGCCGCTATTGAGCAGCACCATGACGATAAGGGCATTGTATGGCCTGATTCCATGGCTCCATTTACTGTAGGTATCATTGCTTTAGGTCTTGGCAAGTCAGAGGAAGTTAAGAACGCCTCTGAGAAGCTCTATAACGAATTAGAGGCTTTAGGCGTAGAAGTTCTTTACGATGATCGTGATGAGCGTGCTGGCGTTATGTTCTCTGATATGGAGCTTATCGGTATTCCTCATGTTATTACCATTGGTGCTAAGGGCTTAGCTCAAGGTATTATTGAGTACAAGAACCGTCGCAGCGGTGAAAAAGAAAGCATCGCCGCCGACCAAATTTTAGAGAATATTAAAGCCAAGCTTAATATCTAATCTCTATTAATCTTTCCCATAAAAGCCATATACCCAGGTATATGGCTTTTTTTGTTTTCCTTTAACCGAAATTAATATTACGCACAAAGTAGTTCCTACTTAACTACTGATATTTTGTGCACCTGCAACCTCTTTTTGCTCACAATCTTTAATTGCTTATCTACCCATTTCATCTCACACTAGAATGTTAGTTATTTTCAAAACCAATAACAGCAATTTTCCCTTATATATCATGTTTTATTGTATAGAAATTTCTATTTAAGATTAAGTTTGCGCTATTTTTGATAGTGTTTTAAATCAGCTTTGCTTATATAAAAAATTGTAAAAATTTGCTTTTACTGTAATTTGGTGTGCCTTTTTTGCAAAAGCACAAAAATGGTGTTTTTAGCCTTATTTTTTGCTAAAAATTAACCTACAACCGTTTGCCATATCGACTTTTTACTTTATTAAAACTAGTTATTGAATCTTAACTAAAATTGATGTGCTTTTATTGGTAATTTTAAATAGTGATCTAATTCACAAAATAGAAATCTAGCTAACTGAAACCGTATACGACTTTTTAATGAAATTTTGTAACATTGGCTTATATAAGCCATTCTATTGAAATAGAAATTATTTGTTATATCTATATCTTCATTTATATCGCTTAAAAATTCATCAAATATTTTTTCGATAATGATCGCAGTTTTTCTAAAGCTAAATCACTATCATGTACATGACTTAAGGAACAATATGACTAAGTCATTAAACCTAACTTTCTTTGCTGTAGCTTATTTAAAAAAATTAAGCACTACCAAATAAATTTGGTATCAAGTTAGGAAAGCACTTGGCATAACTTAACTTAACTTTCCAAATAAATCATATATCGTTGTCCTGACCTTACTTTAGTTCGGCAGGCAATAATAGATAATTTGCTGACGAAAGTGCCTTAAGACAGTTCATATTTTTTTGGAGGATCTTAGATCTATGAAGAAGTCTCTTACCGCAATCGCTGCTGCTCTCGTTGCAACCGCTGCTATTGGTACTGCTCAGGCAGAAGACGTACTTATCGGCTCATGCATTTATAAGTTTGACGACACTTTCATGACTGGTGTTCGTAACAACATGCAAAAAGCTGCAGAAAGTGTTGGCGCTGAGATTGAGCTTGTAGACTCCCAAAACCGTCAGCCAATGCAGAACGACCAAGTTGATACCTTCATCACCAAGGGCGTTAATGCTTTAATTATCAACCCAGTAGATCGTAGTGCTGCTGGCCCATTAGCTGATAAGGCTAAGTCTGCTGATTTACCAATTATTTACATCAACCGTGAGCCAGATAAGGCTGTTTTAGATGGTTGGAGCAAGGCCTACTACGTAGGTGCTAAGGCAGAAGAGTCAGGCACTATCGGTGGTCAGTTAATCGCTGAGTACTTCAAGGCCCACCCAGAGGCAGACAAGAACAAGGACGGCAAGCTCCAGTACATCTTAATTAAGGGCGAGCAAGGCCACCAGGACGCAACCTTACGTTCTGAGTACTGCGTAAAGGCTATGAAGGAAGCTGGTCTTGATATCGTTGAGATTGGTTCTGACAACGCCAACTGGGATAAGGTACAAGGCCACGATAAGATGAAGAACTTCATTACCTCTTTAGGTATTGATGCAATCGAGGCTGTTCTTGCTAATAACGACGACATGGCTTTAGGTGCTGTTGAGGCATTAAAGTCTGAGGGCTACAACCTCGGTACTGATGGCAAGGATCCTTCCAAGTTCATCCCTGTTGTAGGCGTAGACGCAACTGCTCCAGCTCTTCAGGCTATTGCTAAGGGTCAATTATTAGGTACCTCCTTAAACGACGCTGTTAACCAGGGTACCGCCGCTGTTCGCATCGCTAACGAAGCAGCTCAAGGCAAGCCAGTTACCGATGAGGCTATCGGCTACAAGATCACTGATGGCAAGTATGTATGGATTCCATACGTACGTGTTACCCAAGAGAACTACAAGGACTTCATGTAATTCCTTATTCTCTTAAAGATTTTTAAAGCAGCTAGCAGTTAATAACTTGTTTAGCTGCTTTAAATAAAAAGCCCAGTGATCGTCAAGATTACTGGGCTGATTGTCGGTTGATAGTAAAGCTGACGCTCAACTATGAACCAATAGGAATAGTACTAACTGTTCTTAAAATGCGTTACTTACACTTTATTAGTTGTTAGTAACAAGGTATAAGATTAAGTTTAGTTCTTTTCACTTGCTTATTTAATTGCAATGACATGTCTAGAGGCAAACTAAAGATTATTTTGGTTAACCAGAAGTTTTATCTCTAGAGAGGGAGTTTGACCAAAACTTCCTTAGCGCAAGCTAAAAATAGATAGTTGTCTATAAAGATACTCTAAATTAAATACAATTCTTTAACTATTTTTTCCCATGGTAGATAAGTGTCGTATTGTAATTAGAGTGAGCGTGTACCTAGTACATGCAGGTCATTAAAAGATAAGGTTATCCCATTTTTTGGAGCTTAACCTAGTTAAGTTCCCCATTTCTTTCAGGCCTATTTATCTTTTTTGATATTTAGAGCAATCATACAACATAAAGGTTAAAGACAAAGCGATAGTATTTATCGCGTTTATATAATCAAGCTGTTAACAACGTTGTTAAACGTAAGTTTATCTGCTTGATGAACAACGCTTTACCTACAATCCCATCGTCCTTAAATTTTCTTTGATTTTGGTTATATAAAACTAAGTTTTATCAGAGCCTAGATGCATGCAAAGAAAATAGTATTGAAAGCTCAGTCCTGACAAGAAAAATTTGGAAGATCTTAAATATCTTTAGAGACATACTCATTGCAAGAAAAAGTTTTAAGAGCTGCAAATATTTGCAACTTAATCTTACATTAGATAAGAGGATCATTTTTCATGAGTCAGTACGTCCTTGAGATGAACGACATCGTGAAGCGCTTCCCTGGTGTATTGGCACTTGATCATGCCAATCTAAAGGTCAGACCAGGTACTGTTCATGCCCTCATGGGTGAGAATGGTGCTGGTAAATCTACGCTCATGAAATGTCTGTTTGGTCTGTATCACCCTGATGAGGGTACCATTCTTTACAATGGCAAGTCCATTAACGACATTCCAAACACCAAAGCAGCTCTGGCCATGGGTATTTCCATGATTCACCAAGAGCTCCACCCTATACGCTTCCGTTCTGTTATGGAAAACGTATGGATTGGTCGTTTCCCAACTAAATTTGGATTCGTAGATCACCAAGCCATGTTTGATAAGACAGTTGATCTTTTCAAAAGCATTGGCCTGGATGTAGATCCAAAAGAGCTGGCAGGTAAAGTTTCTGCTTCTAAGCTTCAGCTAGTAGAAATTGCCCGTGCTATCTCCTACGATGCCAAAATTATTATTATGGACGAGCCAACTTCTTCCTTAACTGAGAACGAAGTTGAGTATCTGTTCAAGATTATTAATAAGCTAAGAGACGAAGGCCGTTCAATTATCTACATCTCTCACAAGATGGAAGAAATTTTACGAATCTCTGACGATGTAACCATCATGCGTGATGGTAAGTACATCGGAACCTACTTAGCTAAAGACATCGATCAAGACTTCATTATCCGCAAGATGGTGGGTCGTGATATGTCTAATCGATTCCCTATCCGTGAGGATAAGCCTAGCGATGAGGTAGTACTTGAAGTTAAGAACTTCACAGCCGAAGCTCCTCGCTCCTTTGTTGATGTTAATTTCCAGCTTCACCGTGGTGAAATCTTAGGTATTGGCGGTCTGGTTGGTGCACAAAGAACTGAGTTAGTAGAAACTATCTTCGGTTTACGTACCTTAAAAGAAGGTCAACTCTTTAAGAACGGCAAAGAGATTAATATCAAGTCCGTACGTGATGCCAAGCGCAATGGTATCGCTCTGTTAACCGAAGAGCGTCGCCAAAACGGTATTTTCGGTATCTTATCCATTCTCGATAATACTGTTATTGCTGCTCAACAAAGCTTCGCTAAGATGGGTATTCTTGATAACGAAAAGCGTATCCCTGCTGCTGAAGGCTCTTGTAAGGAATTACACGTTAAGACTCCTGACTTGCAAACTCCAATTAAGAACCTCTCTGGTGGTAACCAGCAGAAGGTGTTGATTGCTCGTTGGCTCTTAACTAATTCTGACATCATTATTTTCGATGAGCCAACTCGTGGTATTGACGTTGGTGCTAAATACGAAATCTATAGCTTAATGCTTGATCAAATTAAGCAAGGCAAGTCCATTATCATGATTTCCTCAGAAATGCCTGAACTTATGGGTATGTCTGATCGCATTATGGTTATGTGCGAAGGTCATGTAACTGGCTTTGTTGATAAAGAACACTTCGACCAAGTTGAAATTATGCGCTTGGCTTCAAGCTTTAAGAAGTAGAGAGGACTCTATGGCAAATTCAATTTCTCAAAACTCCTACTATAAAGCCCTTACTGGCATTGGTGTAGGTATAATCTTATTAGGCATCGCTCTTTACTTTGCCTCTATTAAGACCTTATATGATCTTCCAATTATTATGATGTTAATCGGTGCATGGATGACCGTACAAAATGGTTACCGTGTTACCCACCCAAGAGCTAACGCTCCTGACATCATTTTTAATGCAAAAACCTTAAATAACGTATTGACCAACTATGCAATTATTATTGCGATGGTGGTCTTGGTATTGATCATTTGTTTCTTACAGCCTCGCTTCATGCAGATTCGAGTTGTATTAGACATTATGACCCAATCCTCAACTAAGCTTATTATTGCACTTGGTATCTGCTTTACCTTGATTATTGCAGGATGTGACCTTTCTGCTGGTCGTATCGTAGGCTTAGCTGCCGTTATTTCAACCTCTATGTTACAGACTGCTGATTATGGCAACCGCTTCTTCCCAGAATTAGCTCAGTTACCATTATTCATCCCAATCTTGGTAGCAGTATGTATCTGTATGATGTTCGGTGCTCTCAACGGCTTCTTAGTAGCTCAATATGAAATGCACCCATTCATTGCAACCTTAGCAACCTCTGTAATCGTATATGGTAGCTGCTCTTTATACTTCGATCTTCCACCAAACAACTCACAGCCAATCGGTGGTGTTCGTCCAGACTTTGCAGCTTTAGGTCAAACCAAATTCTTCCAAGGTGGCGGCTTCCCTGGTATATCAATCTTGATTCCAATTGCTGCAACTATCACTGTAATTATTTGGTTCGTACTTAACAAGACTGTATTTGGTAAGAACGTATATGCTTTAGGTGGTAACCGTGAAGCTGCCGTTGTTGCTGGTGTTAACGTATATGCTACCAACCTCTTCATCTTCGTTTTAGCTGCTGGTTTATACGGTATTGCTGGTGTGCTTGAAGCTGCACGTACTGCTGGTGCTACCAACCAATATGGTATGGGCTATGAGCTTGACGCTATCGCAGCTTGCGTAGTAGGCGGCGTTTCCTTGATGGGTGGTATTGCAACTGTATCAGGCATTATTGCTGGTGTGTTCGTATTCACCATTATTACCTACGGCTTACAGTTCATTTCCGTATCCCCAATGTGGCAACAAGTTATTAAGGGTATCATTATTGCTACCGCTGTTGCTATCGATATGGGTAAGTATCGTAAGAAGAACTAAGATAATATTAGCTTCTTTTTCAATGCTCTATAAAAAACTTAAGCAAGGAGTATCTTACTCCTTGCTCTTAAGGCCAACTTATAGAGCCTCTAAGGCGCAGCTACAAGCTGCGCTTTTAAATGAGGAGCTCTAAGACCATAGCCATATTCATTGCTATGTCTATGCTCTTAGCTTAGCTTATTATCTGTAAGCATTACTGCTCTTTAGAGGGCTTAATTAAAATGTAATACGGCTTTAAAAGTTAAACCTTGTCTCAATTACACATCTCTACATGCAGGAGGTGTGACCATGGGTGTGTCTCCTTCTAGGAGATGTGCCCTTTTTATTTTCTAGCCCACATCCCACTCCACTCCGCTCTGCCTTTCCTCGCTACACTCCTCTTCACTCTGCTCTGCTTCGCCTCTTTCCGCAACGTTACATTATGCGCCGCTTCGTTCTGCTTCGTTAGACCTTACCCAAGCTCACTACATTTTGCTTTTGCTCAGTATAATGGCGCATCGCTCTTGGTCTCATGGCTAGCCCAATGAGCTGCCCCTACACTTGATGGCGATGTGCTGTGCTCAAGCTCCGTCTAATGGTGTTGCCGCTCTTGGCCTCATGGCTGATAGCTCACTGTATTAGGCTACACTGTGTTTGAGTACAGTTTTGTTTTTGGTTAGAGCTACTTATTAAGCAGCATGACGTTGCTTGGCCTTAAGGGATGACTTTACTTGTGTGCTTGGTAAGAGCATCAAAGTATATTTTCACTAGGTACGGCGTGGCGGTTGGTTAGGCAGCTTGTGGAGCAAAGTGCATGTTGCCAAATGAGATGGGGTTTTGGCAGGAGGCAAATAAAAAACCTGACTTTAGAGAATATCTAAAAGTCAGGCTTTTCATTATTGTTAAGCAATAAGCTTTAAATTAGGCTTCTTTAGCAGCATCTTGTGCATCAGGTGCCTCTGCAGCTGGCTCTTGTGCAGCAGGAGCTTCTGCAGCTTGCTCTTGAGAACTTTGACCAAACCACTTTACGTGGATCTTATCAAGCTCGCCAGAGGCTTGGAGGTCTTTGAGACCCTTGTTTAACTTCTCTAATAACTCATTATTGCCCTTACGTACGGCAATACCAAATGAATCTACATTTTCCTTGAACTTAGGATCAACAACGTCTACTAAAGTATCAAGATTAGACTTCTTTAAATAATAAAGATTTACAGGGCGATCGTTAATTACAGCCTCACAGCCGCCATTAGAAAGCTCTAAAATAGCATCAGACTCATTGTTTAAAGCTTTAACATTACCTGGGGTAATAGTGTCAGCAAAAGCGTGACCAGTGGTGCCAATTTGAACACAAACAGTCTTACCCTTTAAAGCTTCAGCAGAGGTATAAACGTCAGCCTTATCTTTCTTAATTAAGTAAGAGAGGTTGGAGTCATAATAACCATCAGTGAATAAAACACGCTTTTTACGAGCATCAGTAATAGTCATACCAGAAATAATGACATCGATATTACCAGTTAATAAAGATGGGATTAAACCATCAAAAGGCATAGATTCAATTTGAATCTCATCGCCATTAGCTTTGGCAATAGCTTTAATCACATCAAGATCAAAACCAATGACATTACCTTCTTGATCAGAAAACTCAAAAGGAGCAAATGTTGGGTGAGTACCTACCTTTAATGTTTCTGCAAAAGCTTGGGTAGATAAAGCAGCGGCAGAGACACTAAGAGCTAAAGCTAGTAAAGTTTTCTTAAACATCATCTTTTCCTATTACTAACAAGACCAATAATTACACAGAGTACAGCTACAAACCAGCATTTAACTTAGCTAGTTATCTCCTAAGTTGCTTGATGCTCTGCTCTAATATAATAAGGCCTCATTTTAGCATTACGCATCGTTTTAATGCCTTTAAAGGGTATTTTGCACCATAATCTATCTTAGCTAAAATGCAGTGCCCTATTAATGTACATATCGATATTAATAAATATTTAAGGTTAAAAAAACGCAGAAGGGTTACTTCTGCGTTTTGGGTATCTAAAACTTAGTAATGAGGCTACATAAGTTTAGATTGAATTATGATGGAAACTTTTTAAATAATTACTAGGCGGCCTTCAATAGCACCAGCCTGATCTAAAGCCTCTAATACTGACATTAAATCACCTGGGGCTAAGCCTACCTCATTTACTGCACGTACTAGATCATCCAAAGTTGCTCCAGTATCGAGCTTAAACATACGGCCTTGCTTCTCTTCTACTGCAATATTTGAGTTTGGTACTACAGTAGTACGACCCTGACTAAATGGAGCAGGCTGAGAAACTTGAGGATCTTCGTTTACAGTAACAGTTAAACCACCATGGGTAACTGCAACTGGGCGTAAACGAACATTAGAGCCTACAACAATAGTTCCAGTGCGAGAGTTAACTACGATACGAGCTTCTTCTTTGCCCTCAACAATATCTAAGTTTTCTAGAGCACTGAGAAATTCAACACGCTTGCTAGGATCTCTAGGAGCAGTCACACGAATGGATACAGCATCTTGAGCTAAGGCAGAGCCTACGCCGTAAATATTATTGATGGTATCAGCTACATTCTTAGCAGTGGTAAAGTCAGCACGATCTAAGTTAAAAGTAATACTATCAGTTAAGTTGAAATCGTTAGGAATTTCACGCTCTACTGTAGCACCATTAACAATACGACCTACGGTAGGAGTATTAACAGTTACTCGAGAACCATCAGCACCCTCTACACCTAAGCCACCTACTACTAAGGAGCCTTGTGCAATAGCATACACATTACCGTCAATACCTCTTAACATGGTTTGAAGTAATGAGCCACCACGTAAGGAGTCAGCCTCACCAATTGCAGATACAGTTACATCAATATTTTGACCTGGTTTAGCAAAAGGAGGCATTTCAGCATGAACAACTACAGGAGCAACGTCTGAAATTTTAATGCTGACATTCTCTGGGATCTTAATACCAAAGTTATTCAACATAGAGCGGAATGACTGCTCAGTAAACTTAGAGTTACTCTCACCAGTTCCTGCAAGACCAGCTACCAAACCATAACCAACCAATTGGTTAGAGCGTACACCTTGTACACTAGCTAAATCCTTAAGGCGAGTGCTTTGCGCACTGCTTAAAGCTACAACTAATATGCAGGCTAGCGTTATAAAATACTTAAAGATACGCATATCCGTTCCTTGGACTTTGTTCTTAGCTCAAACTTTAATAGCTTAGAAGAAAATATTAAAAGCACTATTAAAGAACTTGCTAATTAAGCCGCGCTCTTGGGTATTAGCAAAATCACCTGTACCACCGTATTGAATGCGAGCATTAGCAATTCGTTGTGATGACACTGTATTGTCCGAGCTAACATCCTCGGAGCGGACAATGCCAGTTACACGGATATACTCATTACCGTTATTAAGCATTAACCACTTTTCACCACGAACTACTAGATTACCATTAGCCAATACCTTAACTACGCTTACGGAAATATTACCACTCAAACGATTTGACTGGCTGGCATCAGAAGATCCTGCAAAGTCAGAACTATTAGTAAGACCTACAGAGGTATCATAACCATGAGCGGTAACTGGACGACCGCCTATATTTAAGATACCCATATTAATGCTATTTTCCTTACCCATAGAGGTTCCAGCATTTTTAGATGCAGTGGTACGCTCGTCTAAGGTAACACTAATAAGATCGCCAACTTTATGTGCACGGGTGTCTGTATATAAGCCATTATTCGACGAATATGGATTAAACAAACTTCCGCTTGGTACAGCTGTAGTGTAGTCCTCTTCAGGCAATGCAGGAGCAAAATCTGGATCATCTGGCTGAGGGCCCATAGCATCCAAAGCACAGCCTGTTAACATGAAAGGGAAAACAGCAGCTAGCAAACAAACTTTAATATTCGCCATTACAACACCATATATTGTTCAGTGACAAAGTTGTCATAAGCTATTAACTAAAGCTTGCTAAATACCTAGCAAGCTTAAGCATATCTTAAACTGACTGAATTAATGAACCCATCATGGTGTCTACAGTGGTGAGCACCTTGGAGTTCATTTCATAAACACGTTGTGCCTGAATTAAGTTAACTAATTCCTCAGTTACCTTAACGTTAGAAGTTTCTAACTGGCCTTGACGAATAGTACCAATACCATTTTCACCAGCTACACCCTGGATTGGGTTACCAGAGGCAGAGGTCTCTAAGTAGAGGTTATTACCAATTGGCTCTAAACCAGCTGGATTAATAAAGTTAGTTACAGTGATCTGACCAATGTCTTGAGCTTGGGTCTGACCAGCTGTTTGTACTGAAACCTGACCATCAGTAGAAATGCTAATACCAGTTGCATCTTCTGGGATGGTGATTTGAGGTAATAAGGTATAGCCCTCAGCAGTAACTAAGGTACCTTCTTCATTACGGGTAAACTGACCATTTCTGGTGTAAGCAGTGGTGCCATCTGGCATCTCAATTTCGAAGAAACCATCACCCTTAATTAAAAGATCTAAGGTGTTATCAGTGGTCTCAACATCACCTTGAGCAAAGTTCTTTTGGGTAGCAACAACTCGAGAACCAGCACCAACCATTAAACCTTCAGGTAAGAAGGAGTCAGCAGTGGAACGACCGCCTGGCTGATTAACCTTTTGGTATAAAAGATCTTCGAAAATAGCACGGCTCTTCTTATAACCTACAGTTGAGGCGTTAGCCAAGTTATTTGAAGTAACAGAAATATTAGTCTGCTGGCTGTCCAAACCAGTCTTACAAATCCATAAAGCTGGGATCATGATTAGTAGCCTCTTTAATCAAAGCTTAATAAACGGTTCTGCGCGTCGTCCATCTCGCCGGCAGATTGCATCATTTTTACTTGAGTATCGTACTGACGCTGAATGCGAATTAGACTAGTCAATTCTTCGACAGGGTTTACGTTAGATGCCTCTAACATACCGCTTTGCAGAGCAACTGCTTCGTCCATTTCTAAAATAGCGCCATTACGGGAGCGGAATAATCCGTCATAACCTTTTTCAATGGTTCTGACATCTGGATTAACTAACTTGATGCGTTGATAGGTTTCAACCACGTTGGCATCTGCGCCCATTGGCTTGCCAGTGATATAACCATCGGAATTAATATCAATTTGATCTAATGGAGCAGGTAAAACAATTTGGTTACCATTTTCATCTAAAACGTCTAGGCCGTTTGAGGTGCGCAATACACCATCAGAACCAATAGACAAGTTGCCATAACGAGTATAGGCCTCACCACCTTGGTTATCACGTACAGCAATAAAGCCATCGCCTTGCAGCGCAACATCCAAAGTACGACCAGTAGTTTGCATGGCACCACCATCAAAGTTGTAGCCAGGCATTTCAGTCATAGCAAAAGCACGAGTAGGGAACGCATTACCAAAGACGCTCATAGCGCGAGTGTTCTCAAACTCAGCCTTAAAACCAGTGGTATTGGCATTTGCTAAATTGTTAGAACGAACTGACAAGGAGTGAAAGTTTTCCTTGGCACCCGCCATTGCGACCCATAATAAGTTGTCCATAACCCCTCCAAAAAATCATTAGATCACAGTCTCTACAGCAAGGGCTGTGCCATGGCCAATAAACGGCATATATATGCGGCTTTTACATATATAAAAGTCAGTTTTTTGAACTACTAATAAATTTTTTGTACTAAAAAAATAAATACCCTACACCCCTGCTCCTTAAGACCTACTCTCAAAGTTCACTGCCCCTACTGAGCGCTCTACCCTCAGCGTTTTAGGTATTGCACCATAGCGCTGTGCCGTGGCACTGCGCTAAGCCGTGGCGCTGCGCTGTAGCGCTGCGCTAGTGCTGTCGACGCTCTAACAGAGTAGCTTGGCTTTTGAGTATGTGCTGTAGTAGCTTTTCTGGAGGCTTAGTGCTTTAAGAACTGTGATGTGTCGCTGCGCTTGAGCGCTGCCATAAATACGATCTCTAGGGAGATGATTTGAAAGGATAATAATGATTATTGTGGTGGTGGTGCTGACTCTGTTTTCTTTGGTTAGCACCAATACAAAAGGCCAGCTAATGCTGGCCTTTTGCGAGGATTAAAGTTAGTTAAAACTTTTAGATTACAAGGTAACGCGATTTGCCTTGTCGAATGGAATTTCGCCCATACCATTGAGGTTAAGCTTAGTATCAGATAAGGTCTTACCTAAAGATACAGAGGATACGAAACCTAAAGCCTTAACAGGAATACTTACGGTCTTACCGCTAGAGTCAACACCTGTTACTTCAATAACATAACGGCCTGAATTACAGAAGGTATATTTATTCTCTTCTCCATCAGCATCTGGCTTAGAGTCTCCGTTTCCAGAGTTGCCATTGCCAGAACCAGAGCCAGAGCTGCCTGAACCACCAGCGCCACCAGCACCGCCATTAGCATCACCACCTTCACCTGCAATGGCATTTTCAGCAATCTTAGTACCATTGTCGGTATTAGGAGTGGTGCTACCATCAGTAGAGGTATCACTACCATCACCATCAGGCTTAGCCTCTGGTTTTACTGGGCCATCAGGAGAGAAAATTCCTGGCCAACCATACTTAATTTCACCAGTAAGAGAGTTAGCTTCATCTTTATAAACTACCTCTCCTGTTACTGCGTCCTTAATGGTCAGCTTAACATTGGAGTAAGTATTCTCACCTGCATCTACTGCCCAAATAGCAGGGGAAGAGGAGCTGCCACCATAGTAGGCCTTGTTTTGATCGGTATATACATAAGTACCAATCAAATTGGTAGCATTCATAGCTGCTGTTGTACCTACTTGAGAGAGCACGTTATCCATATTGGTATTAATAGAGTTTAAGCTCTCTACCATGGAAAGTTGTGACATCTGAGTAACCAACTGATTGTTATCAGCAGGCTTAGTAGGATCCTGGGCTTGAAGCTGAGTGGTTAAGAGTTTTAAGAAGTCTTCTTGGGATAAAACTTGATCTTTAACCTTAGAAGATGCCTCTTTAATAGCATTCTCTTGAGTTTGAACGCCAGCAGAACCATAGTCAAAGTTGGAGTTATTGCTATTACTACCATTAGTACTAGGGTTTGAACCGCCAGCGCGGGTATTATTAGCTACTTTGGCTAAACCATTGGAACCATCATTATAAAAAGTGGTTGGATATGCATCCAAACTACGATAGCTGGCATCTGCCAAACTATTAATAACTGAGCCTGCCATATCATTCCTCGCATTAGGCTATAGAACAATCAAACACTAATATTTGACTGTTTTTGCTCTTAAAACTATTACTTATAAGCTAAGAACACACTAACTTAGGTTTTATACATGAATTGTGCCAAATTAATAATTTGTTCCTCGAACTTATTATAATTTTTTCATTTATGCTCGAATAAGAGAATATGCTAGGCTCTTATCTGTAAGATAGTTTTATACTAGTTTTCAATAATATTGAAACTTTCAAATACAACATCTCTATTTTAGACTAAGGTTTTTTATGAGCATTTTGCAAGAACAAGACGTATTGAAGTCCTATCGTATTTTAGGCATTGGAGCCACTACTCTAATTGGCGCTCAGCATGAGGGTGATTTAGACTATATGGCTGCTGCTTGGGCAGGCGTGTGCGATTATGATAAAGGCTATGCTGTAGTTGCTGGCGATCACTATACCCGCAAGCTTATCGAAAAATCAGGTAAGTTTATCTTGTGCTATCCAACAGCTTCTATTGTTGAACAGACTATGAAATTAGGCTCTATTTCTAAAAATGATGATCCTAATAAGATGGAACACTGCAATATTGAACTGATTAATGAGCCAGGCTTTAGCATTCCTTTAGTCAAAGGCTGTGCAGCTTACTTAGAGTATGAGGTCATTAAAGATCAGCATAGCGACAACCCTTATGAGATGATCTTTGGTAAATGCGTTCGTGTAGTTAGCGACTCTAGAGTCTACAGCAACAATCACTGGCACTTTGATCAAGCCCCTGATGAGTTGCGTACTCTACACTATGTAGCTGGTGGCCACTTCTTTGCTATTGGCAAAGAAATTATCCTTCCAGAATACGGTGATTAATTTTTTATTTTGCATAAGCAAAAAAAATCGCTCTATTGTCTAATAGGGCGATTTTTTTCTATGAAAACTAGGGAAACTAGCAAATTACAATAATTAGCTTTGACCTAAACGTAAAGTTTGAAGCAACATGCTCTTAGCACTGTCAGCAACCTGTACAGCTGTTTGATAAGAGCGTTGGGCACTCATCATATCAGCCATTTCCTCAACAGGATTAATGTTTGGACGATAAATATAACCGTCAGCATCAGCTAATGGGTGGTTAGGATTGAACTCACGAATAGCAGCAGCATCGGACTCAATCACACCCTTTAAGGAAACACCAATACCATAAGGCTCACCAGTAACTGGATCGCAAGGCTCACCTTGTTGTTGGTTGCGAGCTAAAGCTTCTTCCCAAGCAGCAGAGAATAAAGGACGACGAGCCTTATAGGTCTCTTCAACAGATGATGATACGGACTCAGCATTAGCTAAGTTGGAGGCTGTAGCATTTAAACGCACTGACTGTGCATTCATGGAAGTACCAGCAATATCTAAAATTCTAAAAACGCTCATAATGACTCTCTAAAATTCTACTTAGCCCCAGATAAAACAATATCTCTCTTTATATTTAAAAAAATCTCTTTAATGCTGGGGACAAAATTAACTGCTTCTAAGCCAAAGATACAGGTCTAAAATGTTATTGACCGCCCTTTAAGGCACTTCTGAGCTTGGAAATACGACCATTGAGGAAAGATAAAGTTGCTTGATACTCAATGTTGTTACTCATGTAATTCATACGCTCAGTACTTACTTCTACAGTATTGCCATTACCAGTATCTGGCTGGAATGGATTGCGGTACTTCATGGTGATCTTAGGATCTTTTAAAGCTTCAAGATCTGAAATATCCATATGGCCATTTGCAGTCTTGGTCATAGGAGCATTGTTGTTCACCATTTGTAATTTGGCAGCCTGTGATAAAGCCTCAGCAAAGTCTAAATCACGAGCTTTAAAGCCTGGAGTATCTGCGTTAGCTAAGTTACCTGCTAACACTTCAGCACGATTATTACGAACGCGCATAGTGTGTTGGTGAATACCAAACACTTGATCAAAACTTACAGCCATTAAAATCATCTCCACTCGTGTCAAATATCAAACACGATCTAGTCTTCATACCCTCTTTCTTTCAAAAGTTGTGCCACGTCACGCAAAAGGCTTATTTATCGCATTTTTAACCAACAAAACTCCACTATTTCCCCTCTAAATAGAGCCCTAAAAATTAACTACCTAAAGCTCCAAGGATCGCAATCTTGCTAACTTACTCTTGCATGTTCAAAGGCTAATTTTCCCTAAGCATTTATGTTTGTAAGCAAGCTTAAGCTTAGGTGGTGGACAGAGTTGGCTCTGGAATAGGCGCTTATACTTATGCAAGCGCTAAAACTTGCGCTATTGTAAAGCTCATATGGGATAGACAGGAATAGCTGATATGACAGGTCAGGCTGGTTTGGGTTTAGCCAGGACAGGGCAGGCCTAGCCAGGCTAGGCTAAGCCTGGCCCGCTAAGCTCAGCCTGGCTATCTGAGCTGTAGCTGTAGCTGTGATGATATAAAAAAAGAGCCTGTCGCTAAAATTTAGGACAGGCTCTTATGGAGATTAAAGAATTAAAGTGCTTATGACTTTAAGCGGTAAGCAATACCTGGGTTGCAACGAATCATTTCGTACTTATCAGAAAGGCCCTGAATGGACTCAGAGGAGCCTAAAATTAAGTAACCACCAGGATTTAAGCAATCGGCAAACTTGTTTAAGATCTGGCTCTTTACTTCGTTAGAGAAGTAAATTAATACGTTACGACAGAAGATAACATCAAAACGGCCTAATAAGCTATAAGAACCTAAAAGGTTCATTTGCTTGAAGTTGACCATGTTCTTAATCTTGTCGTCAACACGCATTACGTTTGGATCTTTGGTTGGCTTAAAGAAGCGTGCTTTACGCTCAGCACTTAAACCACGAGCTAAGGCATGGTTGTCATAGTGAGCAAAGCGACAACGATCTAACATCTCAGGAGAGATATCAGTGCCAATGATCTGACATTGATCTGGGTTGACGTGGTTCATGGCTGTAGCCTGCTCTTGCACAATCATAGCAATAGAGTAAGGCTCTTGACCTGAGGAACAAGCAGCAGACCAAATACGAACTGGCATCTTAGCGCTTCTAGCAAGCTCTGGAAGAATTAAGTTCTTTAAAGCTAAGTAAGGATAAGTATCACGGAACCATAAGGTTTCATTGGTGGTCATAGCATCGATTACAGCAGAGCTAATGTCCTTATAGACATTTGGCTGCATAGCACGATTAATGAGCTCATCAATGGTTGCTACCTTAAAGCGTAATAATAAAGATGATAAACGGCTATTTACTAAATAGTGCTTGTTATCACCTAAAACAATACCACTTTGATCTTCAATGTATTTGGCAAAACGACGATATTGTTCGTTTGATACAGTACGTGACTGAACCTGAAGACGATCTTGGGTAGTAGGTAAAATATCTGGATTACGAGCAGCTACAGAATCATATCCAGCTTTTTGAGAAGCAATAGCTAACTTAGTAATACCAGGATAATCAGAAGGAGTAAACTGTGCTCTTTGAGGACCAGAGGTGGTCTTACGCATTACAGATGCAATAGCATTACCACTTTTATGGTGGTGAGGAGCTAAAGGCTTACCTGCGACATTGCTAATAGTGCTAGTACGTGAGCCAAACAAAGAGTTAGATGGGCGAGCTGTAGTTGCATTAGCAGTGGTACGAGCTGGCACATTTTGACTGTCTGAGTCCTCAGCTGATCTTCTTCCAAATAAAGAAGTTCCAGTGGTACGAGATACCAAAGTATTTGATGGATTAGATTCTGTACCAAAACGGTTCTGCGGATTATCGGTCATACTAACCTCAGTGTGAAATTACTCTTAATAATCGAGACGATTATCGTTAGTAACAGACTTGAATATTAGTAATGCACTATTCAAGCCCTTATTAAATCAAAATTTGATTGGCAAGATTAACTATGTTGACAATCAAAGCTCACTTTAACAACTCATATAAGTGCATTAATTATACGCTGCATTATTCTTAGAAAACTAATTGTTTCAAATAACTCTTTAAGAATACAACAGCGCATAAGTTATTAATTTCTTGAGCGCATTATCAAAATGCCAAGCACTCAAAAAAGTTGTAACGCTATTAGTGTTATGAGTTGTTATAAAAAATTCTTTTACTAGGGCTATTTACCCTATATTTAAGAAAGGACAAAATAAGGGAGAATGCTTATATATAAACAAACTTTCATTATCAGCAAACTAATTAATAAAGATTACGTAGCTTGCTAAGCGCACTCCTTATTTAAATGAATGTCCATTTTATCACTAGAATTACACTTATTTGAGAAAAGCTAGATGAAAAATAATAAAGCTTTCTCTCTAATGCTAAATTTAAGTTGCTAAAACGCTAAAAGTTATGCATATTTGCTTTAATAAGCTCATAAAGCATTAATGAAATATACTAGTATGTAACACTATTAATTTCAGTAAAAAACAATATGCAATATAGCCTAAATTGATGAATTTTTCCATATCTAGAAATAGCTATATGGAAAAAACTCCAAATTCTATGTTTTAGCTTAATTATGCGCTTTAAGCTGCAAAAAAGCCTAACCTTAGACCTTGCAGAATAAGAGTTAGGCTTTTGTAAGTTTAATTGGTTAAAACACAATAACTTATCTTTGATTAGAGCGCATTACACAATCAGCACCAGACTTGCCTTCAGTGACTAACTCAATACCCTTTTCTACAGCTGCGGCTAACTCTTCTGGATTGAACTTTGGAATAAAGTCATTAGCGCCTGCCTTAGACACCATGCTTTGATTGAACACACCAGATAAAGAAGTATGTAAAATTACATAAAGATCACGTAGTTGTGGTGAGTTTCTAATGTTAGCACATAAGGTATAGCCGTCCATTTCTGGCATTTCAACGTCAGAAATAACGAGGCTTATGGTTTCTTGAATCTTATGACCATTCTTAACTAAGTCATTAAGCATATCAAGAGCTTCCTTACCATCATGTGCTTCCATAACATCCACACCAATTTCGGTAAGGGCACGCTTAACTTGCTTAAGTGCAATCTTAGAGTCATCAGCAACCAATACTCTGGTACCCTCAGGTACGCGAAGATTCTTGATAGCATCAGACTCCATATGAGAGCTAATAGGAGTAATTTCATCTAAGATCTTTTCTACGTCTAAGATCTCAATTAACTCACCGTCAACCTCAGTTACTGCAGTCATGTAATTGGAGTGACCAGCACCCTTTGGAGGAGGCATGATCTTATTCCAATTCATGTTAATAATACGCTCAACATTAGATACTAAGAAAGCGTGAGTTGAACGGTTATACTCAGCAATAATGATATAGCACTTGTCGTAATTCTTAGTTGGACGACCGCCAATTGCATAAGCTAGATCGATAACTGAAAGAGTATTACCACGAATATGAGCAACACCAATTACAAATTGGTGGAGACGAGGCATAACAGTAAGACGAGGACAAGGTAGCACCTCGCGTACTTTAAATACGTTAATACCATAACGCTGTGATAGACCAGACAGTCTAAAGAGTAATAACTCCATTCTGTTTTGACCAACCAGCTCAGTTAGCTGATTGACTTTATCCATTACGCCAGCCATCTAAATCCCCTTACTTTGCAAAAAGTCCCAGAAAAAAAATTATTACCCAACTGACAACCACGTTAGGTCTACTCACAATCGCAAAATCTATATTATGTCATCAAAATTAATGTAGTTAGCCTGTTTTTGCAGGCACGCATGGCATAAAAGGCTGACCACGCACTTTACAACAAATACATCCAAATAAAGCCTCAAGCATATGGATGTTAGTGACACAAATTCCATACCTAGCTATTATTATATCTAGCATGACTTAGATCAAGCCTTTAATATAGGCTCATTGCTTCACAATATCTCACTAATATTACATGTTTTGATGCGCTCATATAATGGTAAAAAAACAATATTTAAGCCATTATACAACTATGCAAAACCATAGTAAGACTGAGCAATAGCACCAAGAAAAATTGATTAAATTTATCGCTAAATATTTGGGCTATTTTGATTGTCAAAAATATATTATAGCTATAAAAAGAACTTTATCTTACTTAGGCTGTGAGTAAAATCACAAGCAAAACGCAAAAATAACAGAACTTATGCAATTACAGTTTTGCCTGTCAGAAAACAAAAAAACCGCTTTGCTAAAAGCATTGCGGCTCTTTTAAGGGGTAACAAGGTGCATAGACATGCCCTTGTGACCAAAATTGTTTAGAAAATACTTGCTAGAGAATTTTCTGAAGCAATCATTTTCTCAGCTACACGCTCGAAATCGAACTCCAAGGTACCATTCTCGTACTGCTGCTTGAGGGCAGCTACTTTCTCGTAATCAATACCGTCAGATCTCTTGGCAATATCGGCTGCCTTGGAAAGTGTTTTGGCCTTCTCGGTAAAAACTACGTCATCAATGCTAGGAGCAGAAGGTACAGAAACTGGCTTAACCGCTGCTTTAGCTTGTTGGGTAGTAGCTCTACGGGCTTGAGCCACATTCTCGGGCATGGCCTTAATCGCATGATCACGTAAGATGTCGATTGCCATGTTGTTATCCCTCTTAAAACTTCTTAAATCAAAATCTTGCTAACAATTCAATATTAACTATCTGCATCATCAACTAACTTAGCTAGTTAGCTTGGACTTAGTAAACCAATTAATACTGGCTTTGATGCGCATTAATCTAAAGAAGCTCTTTAGATATCTCTTTCTTTATACTTAGAGGCGGAAATTGTAATTCTTGATAAGAAAGAAATCACTACAATTTCATTTCCTTTGATTAATCTAACGGATGGCAATATCTTTTCTAAAGGCTTATATCAAAAAAAATTTAAAAAATTTTAATTAATTGTTCGACAGCCATCACAATTAGCTATAAGTTTAGCCAAAATCTTATTGGCCACATTTGTATGTGAGCCAAATTTGACCTTTTTACCTCTTAGTAAGAAATCAAAAATTTTCTAAGCACCATTTTGGAACTTTCACAAAAAAACTGCAATTGCTCCAAATTTATTAACTAAATAGATATAAATATATTTAGAAAACTACTTGAACCTCAGATGGTGCAGAGACTACTGCCGACACTACCTTTTGTGACTTAAGATTACGCACTCTAATAGCTTGATTAATGCCACCATCTTCAAGCGCAATACCTGTAGTCTTCAAGGCTAAACCATGACTTTTAGCAACAATACTGACCTTATCATTTTTACAAACTACGCAAAAAGAGTTGGAACGTATTTGGTCACCCTCTTTAACATCACGCTTTAAACGAGAGCCCACTAAAATATTAGGGTCAGATACAGCTGTAGTTAAATTAGTATCATCATTTAAATAGATAGTCTTTAAGTCTGAGGAGCCAATAATGCTACCACGAGTAAGATTTCTTGATGCTACTAAAGCAGGAGAGAGCATAGCAACTTTTACAGGCACATATATGGTGTAAGAGTTCTCTGGCTTAGAACAAGTTATCTTTACTTGAGAGGTGCTTTTAATTTCACTACCTTTTAACTCAGCAGTTAAATAACCTGTACAACGGCCACCATAATTACGACGCTCATCAAGCTTTCCTGCCTTTACCTCAATTTTCTTGTCGCCATAATCTTGGTTTTGGAATTGGGCCAAAATATATTGCTCGGCAACAGTTTTTAAAAACTCAGCCTCTTGTGGAGTGGCGCTGACGGAAGATATAGCCTGAGCTCCCATAACCAAACCGATTATAGGTAAGGTTACTAAAGATCGTATTGGAATCAGCTTGTTTACCAAGAGACGTAAGCGCATATTACAACCACCTTACAACACTAAAATTAATCTCATGCAAGTATATATTGAGATCTAAGTAGGTAGCAACTAACAACCTCTTATCACTCTAGCCTTTAATGCAGTAAAGACTAATCATAGCTTGAGATTCTTATGTATTGCTTAGCAAAAAGAAAAAGCCTCTAATAAGAGGCTTTCATAAGCTGCTCCAAAGTAGCTAATAAGTAAAAGAACAATGCTCACGTAGCACTAACCACGCACTACAATAAACTTGTCAGCCAATCCTGGCTCTGTATCCTTAATAAATTTTTTGATTTCCTCTACAACCTTATCCTTCTTGCGCACATCATCTGCCATACTACTACTGCCACTACCGCTACCTTTAGGCTGTGCCTTTGGCTCAGCAGCCTTAGGTTCAGTCTGAGGTTTAGATTGAGCCAGCTCTTGAGGCAGAGCCTGAGACTGAGGAAGATCCTGAGGCATAGCCTGAGCCTGAGGCTTATCATTATTACTGCCCTCATGGCTCTCCTGAGGCTTATCTGAGCTCAAAGTACTTGCAGACTTAGTTGCGCTCTTTTCCTGCTCTAAGCTGTGATCTGGTTTGCTCTTAGCGCTCAAAGACTGACCTTGAGAACTGGAGCTTTCTGCATCTTGAGACTTAACTTCGTGAGCATTAGGCACTTGGTCTTGGTCGGAGCTTGATAAAGGATCAGTTTTTTCAAAGCTTGCATCTTGGCTATCTACAGCCTTAGAAGCTTTAGCCTCCTTGGTTTTAGACTTGGAGGTCTTTGAATTTGATGATTTGCTTTTAGCTCCTGAGCTGGTAGTTTTAGCCTCAATAACGTCAGGCTTTAAGAGATCTGACTCTTTAATATTATCTTTGCTATTAGCAGCTACAGGCGCACTTTTATCAAACATAGCTCGTAAAGAATCTTCGCTTAATAAGAGACGTTCAACTATCTCTTTAGAGATATTTTGCTTTCGAAAATCCAAATACTCCTCAACATTACTAATAGTGCGAGGCAATTTATCAAACTCGGATACATAGCCAAAAATCTCAAAAGTCATTCTCATGACAAAAGCAAATTCTTTAGGCTCTAAACGAGCAGCAAAACCATGTCTAACTGCATCAGTGATGCTTAGCTGATTGTCACTCAAATACAAGCGAATAATACGTAATAAAGAGCGTGTTGATAATGGCACGCTTAAATGAGGGTTAAGTTCCACTTGCAGTGAGGCTAAATTATCAAGCTCACTTAAAGATAAACTTACCCCATCATCATCAAAGGTCTGTTTTTCTAACAACTCGTCTATCTTAGGTACAGTATTGTCACTAACTAATAAATCTAAGTTGCCAGGATAGTCGTGATAGTTATCCTTAAAGAAATTCTTCATCTCAATTAAGAGATCTTTGTTAGTTTTACTAACGCCCAAGCCAGCAGCAAAACGTAGCTCTCTAGCTAATACTGCAAAGTACTTAATAAGATCTGGGTTGATATTAGTAAAATTCTTTAAAATCAAATTTTGCTCAAGATCGTAGTCAGGATAAGTGCACTCAAAAAAGATCCAACGATCCAAAAATGCCTTATTTTGCTTACGCACTCCTAAGTAGTTACCACTATTGTCGCCTAAACCTTTGCTATTGGCTGTAGCCACTACTCTAAAGAAAGGATGAGGATAAATCACCTCACCATTATTGGCATTGACGCAGAGAGCTCTACCCTCTAAAACATCGTTTAGTGCGGTTAACTCGCCCGCACTCATAAGGTCAATTTCATTAAGCAGTAAGATCTCTCCATACATCATGGCTCTACTTAATGGGCCGTACTCAAAAGTGATTTGTCCTTTTTTCAAAATATTATGACCAATGAGATCGGCCACCTCTGAGGTTTGACTTAAGGTAATACACTCAACAGGCCAGTCTAGACGGGATGCAATCTCTAAAATTAAAGATGTTTTGCCACAACCCGTAGGGCCACTTAAAAACAAGGAATCGCCATGATTATTTTGTAGATGTCTTAAGATCTGCTCTAAATTATCTGGGTCAAAAACGTATTGTTTATTCTTACTTGGAACTAATGGACTTAAGCTTAGGTCATACTCAGGCAAGTAAAAATACTCAAGATTAATCTTTTCTTCAAAGCAATCTTTAAGGGCAATCTTTCTTTGCTTAACATCACTACCAAAATTAATAACATGAGCATGATTAGAGCTTGATAATGTGCTCTGTAACAACTCATGCTTGAATACTATCTCATTACCATTAGTAGCTTTACCATTACCATTACCAGCTGTATTTACAGAAGCTTTACCCTCTGCACCTTCCATATTCTCATTAGCAGCCTTGGTATTAGTTTTAAAGTGTCTAGCATGGACAGTCTTAGGGCCGCAAGGTGGATAATTAGAAAGTTGCCCTTGATTGTTTAAAGGTCTTCTATGCTCTTTGTCAGAGCTAGATTCCATCACCTCCAAAGAGGCCTCTTCGTTAAGTGCTAAGTTACCATCCACCACTGCACCACAACAATCATCACTCTTAACTACCTGCTCTTGATTAGCAGTTGCCACTTGACCCTTATAAACATCACTCTGACTAACAGTACTGCCAGTATTGTAGTTTGCACCGCCCCAATAGCCATTAGCTTGACACTGTCCGCTCTGTCCCATGCCTTGGCTCTGTCCTTGGCTCTGGCCAACGGCCAACTCCTGGCCCATGGCTAAGCCTCTGCTAACACTCTGCCCTTGGCTCATAGCCTTACCATAACTACAGCTCTTATTTGAGCTTTGGTTTGAGCCCTGGCTATTGCTCTGGCCATGACCATGGCCAAGGCCCTGGGCCTGGGCCTGGGCCTGGGCCTGGCTCTGGCTATACACTTGGCCATTAGCCATTGCCATATTTGGTCTTGGGCTGAGGCCTTGATTCATCATTGGTCCTGGTGCTTGAGTATAAGCATAGTCATTAGCTCTAGCATTATGAGTGCTACTGTTACTAAAGGCCTGGGTAGAGCTTGAGCACTGATTTACCCTATCTTGTGCTGGATATAATCCATAAGGCTGCTGATTAGACTGGTTATAACCACCATTTTGATTATGCCCACCATTATAAAATTGCCCTGCTCTAGAGCTCATAGCTGCGCCTTGAAAGGCAGGTATACCTAAATTTTGGTTCTGGCCCTTGGCCTGTCCTTGCCCTTGGGTAAAACCCAGGTTCTGAGATTGTCCCTGATTTTGAGCAGTAGCCTGGGTAAAGCTCTGAGTCTGGGCCTGTGCCTGAGCCTGGGCATGGGCTTGAGTTTGAGCCTGGGTAAAGCCTTGGGGCTGATTAGGGGCTTGCCATGGATTATAGGGAGCCATATTGTTATTGTTAGCTCTTGGAGCTTGGTAGCGATTTGGCTCCCAGGCGTTGAAAGCTCCTTGATTATTAGCCATAGCCTGATTGGAGTTCATTAGGCCTGATGATAAACCAGAGTTATTTTTTACGACTAAATTGGCTGGGGCATTAGTTGGGACATTATTAGCCCATGGATTAAAATCCTGACAATTTGCACTCATAAATAAAACGCAAGCATACTTCCACCTATCAGCGTAACGCTAGTGGAGCATCATTGCGTCCTCCTAAATTTAAATTAAATAATTCTCTACCCTTAGTTAAGGCACGTTAAGAAAGAGATTGTTAGTTGAAAATAGTGTTGTTAGTGAAGAATATAGTGTTAGCTGTTAAGGCTTTTTTGCTCTTGCCAGTAGCTCTCATTTTCACTATAGGTTTTATCAAGAGGCCCCTCCTCCTTTAGCAAATGGCGGGCTTGTCCTTGAGGCACAGAAGCTAACACAGTGCTATATCCTGACAAGTTATGAGGCCTATTAGGCGCAAGTTGACAAGAAACCTGATAGGGGCCAAGATGACCTTGAGTACTATTGTTATTAGGCAAAGAGTACTTTATTTCCAGCTGCCTTTGATTACATGAGTAGTGAACATCAAAAGCTTGCGATTTAAACTGCCCTTCTAGAGAGGCAAAATTATCGGACTTAACTGCCATAATATCTGGTAAACCTTGATAACTAGAAGCATCAGTGCCATTGGAAATTACAGTTAACAACTGATAATAGTCACAGCTAGGATCTGCATATTCCCAACTACCAGATGCAAAAGCATGAGGCATTTCTAAGTGCCCATCAGAGATTACATAAAAAACATGCTGCTTGATAAACTTGTTGTGCCCTGACAGCTCGCTACCAGTGCGCAATAGTATTTTTGGCTGATCAAAGCGACAATCGCAGATCTCATAAAATAAGTAATGGCTATCACTCTTAGCTATGGCTGTAAGCCTATGCCACTGCTTGGCTAATACACTAAAAATCTTAACCTTACCCAAACTGATACTGCCTAACTTAGGGCTATTCATTTCCACTGAGCATTTAAACCTTGAAGTTAAATTTGAACGATAAAAACGCCTTTTTTATCTAAAGCAGCATTAATTTGTTCTTGCTCTCGTAAAGAAAAGTCATTGCACTTAGAAGCATTAATCTTAATAACAGAGCCATCAGATAGGCTGTAATCCTGAACATTAAAACCATGAGTGGCTCTAAGACCTACAATAAAATCCAAAGTATTAGCCGAGCTATTGCTAGAGCTATTATCTAAGCTATTGCTAGAGCTATTGGTAGAGACAGACTCTTGGGAGCCACACTCGGTCAATCTTTTACTTAAAGGCTCAAATAGCTTATTTAAGCTGTCATTTTCACTAGCAAAACTCTGCCAAGTATGTACATTGTGCTCTTTCATAAATTACTTACCGCTCTTATATCTTTTAGTTAACTCTCAACACAGTTAAGAGACCTTACTTACCTTTAAAGCTACAGGCGCTAACCCTATAGCAGCCATACGCCCATAGCTCTTATAAAGCTCAACAAATAGCTGATAGCGCTCATTAGAGCTAAGATGGCTAAAGAGTTGCTCCCAACTCTTCCCATGCATCAGCTCAATCCTATGAACATATTCATGGACAGGTGCAGGCGCAAGCACAGGTACTTCATTAGTACTATTGTCGTGACTATGGCTATAGCAATTGCCATTGCCATTGCCTTGGTTCTGGCCATGGCTTAAAAGAGAGGCAGTACTTGTAGTTAAGATAGAATCAATCCCTGGTTTAGGGCTCTGCTCTAGTCCCTGGCTGGAGCTAATAACAGGCTCTGGACTCTGGCCCAGTCCCAATGAAGTGACAGGGCCTAACCCTAGGACTGAGCTCTGGCTAGATCCTGAGCTTAGACCTGTGTTGTGGTGGCATCCTAAGAGCGGGCCATGGTTAGAAAATAGTTCCTTGGGATCCCTTTGATCCTGATCTGCCACACTCTCTGTTACTTGCCCACAAGTAGAGCCTTGATATGGCACCATAGTGTTGCCATAAGCCGATAGGGAAGACGCATTGAGCTGACATTCGCCCTTGGGCATGAACTGAGGTGGGTAATTATTGGAGTTAGCGTTAGCATTAGCGTTAGCGTTAGCTTCATTAAGCCCTACTAGCTTAGTCCACGGCGGTAGTGGGTGTGGCTGTGCTGGTACATCCATAAACATTCCTCCTTTAAAAATAATTAAACTGCTACAGGTAAACTTGAGCTGCCCTTTTCTTTATAGAAGGCAAACTTAGTAGCTTTAATCATCACTTCACTGGAGCTGTTTGAGATCATCTGATACTCTGGTATTAGTTGCCCTACTACCATTACAGGAATATGACCATTAATTTTTAATAAACGATATAAGAAACTTAATTCACTATTAGCACACTGACCAACTAACACTTTGTAAGCAAAGAATTGAGTTTTTTCTTTTCTACAAAGTGCCCTATCTCTTTTTATCTGTTGCTGCATGCCATTTACAAAGTCATGATGGGCTAAATAAAGATCTTCTCTATCTAGGTTTTGCAGTACAGGGATATCGTAGTTGTCTATGTTATTAACGCTCTGAGACAAGTGTAAGGTTGCGCCTTTATAGCCAACACTGACAAATTGCCCCTGCTCATTAGCAACTTCCAAGATTTGGGTACTTTCTTGGCTAGTAGCAGATTTAGCCTCCTCTAAGAGTTTCTCCTGCAACTGTGCTAAGAAAGATTCTAAAAAAGACTGAAACAACTCTTGGTTATTAAGTAATTCTTTGAGCAATAACCCTGTTCTGACATCAGAGTCTTTGGACAAATGCTGTAGTGCCCATAATTTGGCTTGCTTGTATCTTTGCTCAAAATCTTTTGCCTCAGACCTAATAGCAGATGACTCTTTAACAGAACGGAATGCAGCGGTGCTAGCAAAATTATGAGCCTCCATTTTTTTGAATACTTGTTCGCCAAATAGCTCATGCAAATTGGCTGTTTTAAAGCATTCGTTGTTATGCCCAACTCCACCTAAAGCATCGGCCATCAAATAATCACAGAAAACCTTACTAGCCTGATAGCAAGTATGTTTAAACTCCCAACCATCCATATTAGAAACGAAGTTATCTTTACTGTCGTTTTCCATATTGAGCAAAGTATTCTTAAGTACCGAGCTAAAGATTGATTTATGCTGGTTTATAGCCGCAATCAAATCAAATGGGCTGATATAGTCCAGTCCTTGAGTAGGAGACATAGCACTATCAAGCTGGCGCTGCTCTAAAGCATTAAAGATAGTATTGAGCTTAAACTTAAGCACCGACTTACCTTGCTTATCTTTAGAGTGAATCAAGCTAGTAGTATCAATCTGACCAAACAAATAAACTTTGTTATCAAACATATTTTCTACCTCCTTAAAGGAGTAAATGTTTGTACCAAGCTCTCTTAAAAAAGCGTACATAGCATTCCTAAGAAAGACTAAAAAGAACCATCATCTAGACTTAGTTATCTTGTTAAAGACAACTAAAGCTTGATAAGGGCAGCAGTTAGAAATCTTGCTCTTTAGGCGTGAGTATAAAAACTATGATTAAACAGCAAGTTTTTTATCTGTTACTGCTATAGAGACAATATAGAACGTAATCAGGGGAGAATTTTGCCTCCCTTTTGTTACACGTGACTAAAAGCGCAAATAGAGTATTGTGCAAAGTTTAAAAAAGGCTGGATAAACAAGACTAATAAGATAAAGAGAGCTTTGTAATTTTGATTTACTCTTCTAAAAGAGAAATGCACAATAAGAGGTGGGGTTTTTATAAAATTGGCTATCTCGATAGTTGATAATTGTCACAAACTTAAGCCATTTTTTCTTAAAAAATTTTATTTTCCATTATGGCTATAAATATTAACCATATTAAGAAAATCGATATTTACGCCGTTTTAGACCATTTTTAGCCTTTTAACAAAATGAGATCTAGATCACGTTTTATGGTGGACTGAGTAAGAGCTGATTTTATGGCTATTCTTTGAATAAAAATAATTACATTGGTTTTTTAATATAGTTGCTTAATAGCTATAGAGATCTTATTTGCTATTTATATTAAATCAATTGGTTTTACGGAAAATATAGCAAATAATAATGATAAGACTTGGGAGTGAAATTCTAGACAAGATGATTGAGGCAACAAAAAAGGCATGCTCAGCATGCCTTTTGTTCTTTAAAAAACATTCATTTTACGCATTGATGTTTACACGTAATGGGCCTGTAGCTACAGTATTACCCTTATCGTTATAAGTCATATTACGGGACATACGATCACGTGCATTCATTAATACTGAGGTTAAACGACGGTTTGCTGCAATAGACAATGAGATTAATTTGCCATTGGTCTCATTCATCATTTTGCATTGAGCAAGCTTTTCTTTAATAGCATTTACTCGAGGTAAATAAACTGTCTTTAACATGGCGCTGTCAGGATGAAGCTTTAAACGCTGATCATTTGACTGAAGCTTTAACATAAAAGAAGACTTATCCTCAGCAATAGCCTCAAGATCATCTAAGCGGCGATCCTTAATAGATTGATATTCTCGACCTAAAATTTTGATCACAGCATCTAAGATTGCATCCTGCTCATCCAAGTAGTCATCTAAAGTCTTCATAGCTTGAACGGCTTTAGTTTTATTAATCGAGCGGCGTGTAATCATGTTAAAAATTCCTAACAGCTAAAAATCATATAGCAAAGGCAGAGAATGCTCCCTGCCTTCTAATGAAATTATAAAGTGCCTCTTATTTGGTAGAGGTCATAAATACGCTTAGTATCAAGCTCAAGTTCAGTTACGTAGGTATCACCAATTGGATATTGACGAACAACACGAGCGCCATGAACTAAACCTTCAACCTCTGTTGTGAGCTTATCTGACTTCTCAATATTGTTTACGTTACTATTCTTAGCTTTTACATAAACGCCAGCTACCTGCTCAGTAAGCTCACGATAAGCTTCCATCTTAGAAGCACGCATAGCATTAATTTGCTTTTCAGCTTGGGTAGCGCCTTTTTGGCGTGATGTTACCGCATAGCCAGAGGCTCGTAAGATTGGATACTCATCAAGCTCATTAACACCAGTATCGGTATAATGTACGGCCATAGAAGTATTGCGAATGATACTGGAACAGCCTGTAGCACTTAAAGCTAGAACTGATGCCATCAAGGCTACAGAAATGTACTTATTCATGAAAAATACCTTTAATTATCCGTAAAGAGCTTACAGGTCAAACTTAGTTACTAACACGTGAATAGCTACTTTCATCGGCAGTATCACGAATTAACATGGTGTTGTGCATATAGGTGTTAGCAGGATAAACCACAGGGTCATCACATGAGCCTACTAAGCACTTATTCATGATATTGTCGCCATCACGCTCTTCAATATAGCGATCATAATTACCACGTGAAGTTGCACCCACTACTACATTATCCTTAAAGCGAGGATCATTGTTAGCAGCGCTCACTACAACTTGCTCACCATCTACAGAGGTGGTAGTAGTGGTAGTAGTGCTAGAGGTCTTAGAAGTTGGACCAGAGCTGTATCCAGTATTGTAAGGGGTGTTAAAAATAGCTGTGCTCTTAGTGCTGCTAGTTACAGTGCTAGCTACTGGCTGAGCTTGTGGAGCTTGGCTACTGGCTAAAAAAACACCACCTAAAGGACGGCCATTGGAGCTGACTACTTGAGCCTTTGTTAAAGCTTTACTAGCACGAGCACGCTCTAAGGCTTGGGCATCGTTAGGAGCCTTTAAAGCCTTTAACTCTCTTTCAGCCTCAAAATACTTGGTCTTATAGTAATTAGCATCTCTAATTTGGTTAGGAGCTAAATAACCAGCAGTGCCGCTAAAAGAACATTGCTTAGTTGCAGAACGATAGCAGGCAGGCAATAAATTATAAGGAATAATGTCAGTAGAGGTAGAAATTACCTGACGAGTCTGCATATTAATAATGCGAGAAACAACTACTACACCACGATCATTACGGGTTAAAGTACCACCTAACAAGTACTTAACGTTGGTGTCTTTAGCAATCTTTTTCCAATTGCGAGAGAGAATGAAGTCACCGTCATTAGTTACGGCTAATTTGCCAGTTAACTTATACTCAGTCACCTCAAAAGCACGAGTAGACATTTCATGAGTAAAGAACTCAGCTAAAGCACGACCTAAATAACCTGCATTCTCATAAGTATCAGTATCAACAAAAGAAGTAATTGCAATGCGTGGCATGGTCACAATTTTGACATCGCCATTTACTGAACTACGATCAATTGGAGCATTAGGTAGGAGGTAATAGAACATATTTTGCTGCATTTGATCGGCCATGCGAGCGGTAATAGAGCTAATTTCCATACCTCTTTGCTGATAAATAGAGTTATCAGAAGGGTTATTTACTCCCTCGATACGAGCAGTAGAACCATTATTTACGTGGTTATTGATACTGTTACATGCTGGAAGTAACAAGCTCGCACATAATGCTACGAGCAATGATGTCTTAAATTGCATTCTCCAGAACCTCAATCTCTTTAGACGTAGCACATAGCGCGATACCAAAGCTACCGCTACAAAACAATTTATCTTAAACTAATTAGCAATAAGAGTGCCATTAATTAATTATGATTTTTATAAAGCCTACAATCTTAGATTACTAAGATCACTCCATTTATTTAACGTCAAATTTGGCGAATTTTTAATTTAAAAATTAGCATGCTTTTTGCACCGCACTGCTAACTATAAGATATTTACGTTTTTTTTCTTGCCATAGTTAACATTGGAGAAACATCATGAAAGCTTATGTTAAAGCTTTAGGAATTGCTCTTGCACTTGCCCTTAGCAGTCAAGCTGCTTTTGCAGGCTGGTACACAGCCCACGGCTCTGCTCCAATTATTGATAATGATGTTGCCACTGCTCGCCGCAACGCTATTGACGATGCTTTACGTAATGCATCTTTGCAAGCAGGCGCTGATGTTAGTATTGAGCAAGTTATTGAAAACGGCACTTTATTAGACGATAAGTTACGAGTTTCATCTCGCTCCCCTATTCGTCGCATGACTGTAATTGAAGAGCAAGAAAACGGCAAAGTAGTTACTGTATTAGTTAAAGCCTTAATCAATGATGATGCTGGCGCTGACTGCTATGCAGGAAACATTAAAAAGACTATTTTACCTTTTGTATTCCGCTACCAAGATCCTGAGGCTTCTTTATCCTCAGCAGGCATTGAAGAATTTGATAAGTATTTAACTGAGCTAGTTTACTCAGGTGTAGCCCAAAGCCCTGCTCTTACTGTTTTACCTGCTGACAATCAGCGTCTATTGATTCATCAAGGCTCATCTGGCCCTGACTATAACTTACAACGTACTTTAGACTCTATTTCTCGTCGCACTCAGGCTCAATTTATTATTGTAGGCAATATTAATTCCTTAGCTAAGTCTGATGTAGGTAACAACAAGTTTACCCAAATGTTCTATAACCCAACTAGAACCATTAGATTTAATGTCCAAGTATATGATGTTTATACTGGTAAGCAATTAATTGCCAAAAACTACCAAGGCGATGCTGAATGGACTTTAGCTAATCAAAACTTTACCCTACGCTCTGATAAGTTTGGCACCTCAGACTATGGTCAGCGTGTTGCTCAATTGGCTAAATATGCTATTGCAGATATCGTATCTAAATTACGTTGCCAATTCCCAACTGCCCGTGTAGTTCAAATTAACGATACTACTATTCGTATTAACCTTGGTGCTAACGCCAATATCAAGAAAGGCATGAAGTTCAATTTAATTCACCGTAGCGACTATCAAGATCGCCACAACATGACCTATTTCCAGAATAATGAAACTGATGGCGTTTATGAGGTAATTAATGTTTCTCCAACTGCATCAACTTTAAAGGCAGTTGATATTAATCACCAGCTAATCAATGTAATGCTGGACGACATTGTTACTCTCCAGCAATAGTTTTTTTGAAAATTTCATAATATATACCTCCAAAAGAGGAGCATCAGCTCCTCTTTTTTTATCTAATTACTATTAAACCCTGCCTAAGCTAAGCTAAGCTAAGCTACTGCCTTGCCGCTATTAAGTCGTGGTTCTAAATCTTTTGGTATGATTTGGGCTTTAGTGTATAATATGCGCCACGTCCTCATAGTTAAATGGATATAACAAGCCCCTCCTAAGGGCTAGTTGTAGGTTCGATTCCTACTGGGGGCGCCATCTTAGCCCTACCTTCCTTTTTATCCCCAATCACTAATCTTTGCTTTTATTATTAGATTTTTAGACTTGACCGCTCTAACAAAACTAAAGAACTTTGCTAGAATCATAGCCATTAACTTTAATTGGCTTAAATAGCGAGGATTCTATATGTTGACCTTTAAGCAGGCTATTGAAACTGCTTTAAAAAGACGTTTGAGCATCTCAGGTCGCTCCTGTCGATCTGAATTTTGGTGGCTTTATTTAGCCTCTATTCCTTGCTTTATTGTGGCAACTTATATAGCACGCATGGGCGGGCTGTTTTCTATATTAGGATTGATTGTCTCCTTATCTGCCTTTGTTTTAGTCATAGCATGTATGGTACGTAGATTACATGATATGAATTTAAGTGCTTTATTAGTGTTATTAATCTTTATCCCTACTTTTGGCATTTTGATTTTACTGGTGATGTGCGCTTTTAAGGGCACCAAAGGCATTAACAAATATGGCCCAGATCCTTTAGAAGACGACTATTTATCAAAAGAGCGTACCTTTTTTAACAATCAAAGACAAAATGCCTCTAATGCCGAACAAAGTATTAGAGATTTTGAGCGCAAAATTCGTGGTTTTTACAACAAAGACAACGACGACGATCATGATGATGGTTTTAGATTTAAACCATAATAAGAGCACAACTTCATAAGATAGGTTTTTTAGTTTCTATTTGAGCAAATACCCATCAGCCCCTAGCACTGCCAGGGCATCACATGCACCACATGCACCCAAGGCCACATAAGCAACGTAGGCAACACAGGAATCACCTGCTGCCTAAGATGACTAAACTGCATAAGCGTGGGTATTTACTAAAGCATAATAGGTTTAAGGTTGAACTTGAGTTTGGAGGGCAAAAGTGACTGTTAAAGAGGCTTTAATTATAGGTTTTAAAACCAAGGGTCTACGTTTTTATGGGCGTAGTAGCCGTGCCGAGTTTTGGTACTTTTACCTTACTACCTGCGTCTTTATTGGCGTGTCTTTTAAACTCAATATTATTCCAGTTGTAGGATCTTTAATTCAGGCCTTAGCTGTCATTGCTATTGTAGCTTGCCAATATACTGCAACTATCCGTCGCCTTCATGACATCAATTTGGCAGGTAAAATTGTTGCCGCCCCTTATGTTTTAGCTATTGCCTATTTTGTTGCCATGGGGCCCTTAAATGCCCTTTATCCAGAGTACTCCCCAAAAATTTTAGATGGCCTGGTTACTTTAGCTGCATTAAGCTATATCTACATCTTATTTTTATGTACTCGTATAGGCACCAAAGGCAATAATCGCTATGGTACTGATCCTTTAGATAAAAGCAAACAAGCTCAAGACTTTATTAATCCTGATCATATGACTCAACCTGAATACTTAGGAGATCCTTGGCGTAAGTTTAAAGCTAAAGTAGCTCGTGAAAAGGAACAAAAAGCTAAAAACGACACCGAGCAGGACAACTACATTAGCGTACCAACCCCAGGACAAGAGAGCAAAACAAAACCTAATACCAATAGTAATTACCGCTCTCACAAAGATCGCCGCAAGCACAAATAGTCAACTTTAATTTTTTATTGGAGCTCCTATGCACAACTTTATACAAGCCATTAAAACCTGCATCATGGTAAAGCTATTTATTACAGGAGGTAGAGCCTCACGTCCTGAATTTTGGTGGTTTACCCTTTTTGCCGTCGCTGTAAGATTAGTAACCTACCCTTTAACTACCATGGCTTACTTAGGCATTATTTACTCAATTATTAACTTCATTGTTTTTGTTGCTCAATATACTGCCCTAGTAAGACGCTTGCATGATACTAATCGCTCTGGACTTCATATTGCACCAGCTTTAGCAGGTTTATTAGTAGGACTTAGCGGCTTCTTAATCATGAACCAGATGGTTGCCTATGCTGGTATGGGCATAGCAGCTTTAGGTATTATTTATGTTTTAGTGCTTTGTGCCTTCCCTGGCACTCAAGGCGACAACCAATATGGTTCTCCTATGCCTCTTAGCGCCAAATAGCACCTCCTACTAGCTATTTATTAGCTACCAACTACTCCCCCTAAAATGAGCTGCGCTCATTTTAGGGAGGAGCTCAAACCTACCAAGCTATAAGCCTTGCTAATCCCCTATCTTAAACTTAAGTCCTATCCTAATAATTGACCGCCCGCCCTTACATCACCCCATCAAACCCTCATTTTATTAACAACTGCAAGCCCCTTAGCCCTTAGACTTGAGATGGAGCTTTAACTGGAGAGCTCACGCTCAATCTTGAGCCTTGCTTTAACCAGGCTACACCAAGAACTCAAAATCAATCTTTAATCACAGTAAAGGCCTAGGGCCTTTCCTGGCTTTAGCCCTACCCCTGGCCATGAGCTTGAGCCATAGACCCATGCCCAAGCACAGGCCTTGGGCATGATCTTAGGACTGCAAATTGCCATAATGCAGGGCAATAGAGGTGTTGTAATAATGGCAAGGGAGGCAAGGGATGGTGACGCATGGCGTTATTGTTTTTTTCAAATAAAAAGGCGTAAGCCTATTAATAGACCTACGCCTTAAGCATGTGTGTTTTGTTTTGAGCTAATATAGCTTAACTACTACTTTAAATCTTAGCAGTAATATTAAATTCGCCACGATTGATCTTTTCAACTAAATCAGCGTGCTGCTCTTCATTAAAGGTGTACATCTTTAACAAGATAATACGCACTATAGTACCTACTACAGGCAATAAAGCAATACAGAAGAAGATACCATCTAAAGTCTCAAGGCTTTGAGTAGCATTTGGAACATAGCCTAAAATAGTTAACACAACACCTGAAACACCGCCTGCAATAGCTACTGAGAGCTTACCAGTGAAGGTTTGACCTGCAAAGGTAATAGCAGCACAGCGCTTGCCTGTATGGTAATAAGAGTACTCAACGGTATCTGCAATCATGGCAGAAACTAATGGGTTGGTCATCATGAAGATAATGTTCACAATAGACAACCAAATAATTACAGAGGCTACAGAATCATATCCGCTAAAGTAGAAACCAATGCGAGCAATAATTTCTAATACACAAAGCACAATGAAGATATCACGCTTGCGGAAACGGGCAGTTAGTACTGGAGTTACTAAACAGGCAATAGAACAACAAATAGTAATAGTACCTACAGCAGCTACTAAACCGCCATTACCCATATTGTAGGTAAAGAAATATACATAAAGGTTGTTAGCAATATTACCAAAGACATTCATAGAGAAAATGCCTAAGATAATGAATAAAGGCTTATTGGTCTTTACTACCTTAAAGGTTTGAAGCAAGGTTACCTTAGCAGCATCACCTTGAGGGCGTACTTTTTCTTTAGTGTTGTAGTAGCCATTAAGCATCAACACTAAGCCTAGACCCATTAATACCATTACTGCTGGTAAATAGCCCTTGTCATCACGGCCCTCGGCAAAGAAATCAGCTAAGTATGGGAATACTAACATGGCTAAACCAATGCCAGCATTTACACCTAACATAGCACAAGTAGCAGCCTTAGCACGCTCTTGAGGCTCGTCAGACAATACAGTGGTCATAGACCAGAAAGGTAGATCACTAATGGTATATAAAGTGCCCCAAAGAATATAAGTTGCACCAGCGTATAAAGTCTTATACCAAATATCACCGTCAACATTAATAAAGGTCAGTACGGTAATAATGCAGATTACAAAAGGCATAAATCCTAAGAAAGGACGATATTTTCCTTTCTTTAAATTTAAGCTATCAATTAAGCCTGCAAAAATAGGGTCATTAAAGGCATCCCAAACACGGGCAATTAAGAAAATGGTACTGGCAGCAACAGGACTAATACCAAGAATATCGGTATAGAAGAAAAGAATGAAGGTACCAACTAAACCAAAGCTAAAGCATTGGCCCATACCAAAACCAAAATATGAAGCTAAGGCCTTTAGAGGAATTTTAGCAGCTGTCATAGATTAACTCCTTTATCTATTAACTAAGCGTTATTCTCTTTAATTAAGCTGGCAAAAAGATCAAGCTCAGCTTGGTCATAAGCACTGCCATCAGCCTTAAATAAATCATGGAACCAAGTCTTAATGTAATCTGGGCTAGCTTGCATAATTACTGGCCAAGGTAAATGAGTTTGGGTTTTACCATTTACTAAGCCCCAGTTGTAGGCACCAACTTTATGCTTAGCAAAGATAGGAAGAATATCCTCAACTGTTGACTGAGCATGGCGGGCAAGCCATTCAGTACACATAATAGGACGGTTGAGTGGCTCTAAAATAGCTAAAGTTTCTTCAATCACATCTTTTGGTGAGTAAGCATGGAAAGTAATGACATCAGATAGTTCTAAAGCCATCTTATCGATTTCGTGATCGAAAATCTTTGGAGTTCTGTCAATAAAGATCTTCATATTACGCCAAGCACCAACAGTTAATGGCTGGCTAGGATCTTCTTCACGTACCCATGATACAGCTTGTTTGCAAAGCTCTAAAGAGTGCTCAGTTAATGGGCCTTGGAAATGAAGCATCTGACCATCATCGCCAAAAATACCATCATTACTTGGCTCATTGTATACGTCCCAAATTAAGATACGCTCATCGTCCTTAAAACGACGCACAATGGTGCGAATGTATTCCTCTACTAAAGGCCAGTAAATCTTCTGGGTAACAACATTACGACCAGGGCTAGCAGCACCACGAGAATTATGAACACCAGGACGTGGCTCACCTTGGAAACCAATATAAGGATGCTCACCAGAGAAGCCGCAATCATCCATTAAGGTCAACATAGTGTGAATGCCACACTCGCTGGCAGCAGCTAAGAATTGATCAATACGCTCAATTAAGCCTTCTTTGTCATAAAGATAGACAATAAAAGGTAAATTAGTGCGTAAGGTATTCATACCAATACTTTGAGCATAGGAAAGCTCACGTTTAATAGTTGGTAAGTCAAAAGTTTCTTTAGCCCACATTTCGTTCCAGTTTACAGCTGTAGATGGTAGAAAGTTCATACCTACAAACCAAGGACGCTGTGCAGCCCAAGCGTTGATTTCCTCTTCTGTCCAACGGCGTTTCATAATTAAAGCTCCCTTTCCTTATAAGACAAATGCTTTGCTAATAAATTAGTAAATTATGTAAGCATTTACTAATATTATTAGTAATAAATTGTAAGAAAATAGCGGCCACCTTAACAACTAAAGATGGCCCCACAAGTTATCTATAATCGGTTATCGAATAATTCTGAATAAGGCAATAATAGCTTAAATATCTAAGTCATCATGACTTAACAAGCATGGGATTCTAATATTTAAGATTAGGAATTGGTAATTCAAGATGAACTAATACAATTAGTTGTCACTGCTGATTGTAATCAATTTTATTTAATTATTACTAATATTATTAGTCAGTTTTGACACTTTGCTCACACTTTTTTATAATTTTGACGATCATACTAAAATAAGTAATTTATCTTGTTTTTAGTACAAACATCGTTATTACAGCTACTAATGGAGCAGCACCGCATGGCATCTAAAGTAACTATGAGCATGATTGCTCAAAAGGCACAAGTATCACAGCCTACTGTTTCTATTGTGCTAAACAATTCAGATGCCGTGTCAATTTCTGATGAAACTAAAAAAAGAGTACTCGATGCTGCTCGTGAATTAGGCTATACCAAAAAATCCACCCCTCGCCGTTCTTCTCATAAGCAAGTAGTGTTCATTATTGATGGCTCTTTATATTGCTATGACCATTTTTTACTGACCATTAATGCTGCCATGGAGCGAGCTTTAGATCTTAATATTAGTTTGAAAACTGTAGCTACTCTTTCTACCAAAGAAGGAGAGGCTATGATTAAAGAAGATATTGCTAGTGGTGATTATGACGCAGCCATTGTGGCTACTAATATGACCTCAGACAATTGCTCTTTATCTCAATTGCCCATACCTACTGTTTATCTTAATTGCCACCCTAAGGACAATAACAATGTTATTGCGGTCATGCCTGATGACTATCAAAATGCTAAAAAATTAGCTCAAGCAGTAGCTCCTTACTATAAACATCCTTTAATTATTGCTGGCGATAATTGGATGAAGGCTACCCAAGATCGCATTAGTGCCATTAAAGATGCTTATCAGGACAACAATATCAATCTGCTTTTAGACGATGTTCAGTATTGCTCATGGTCATTACGAGAGGCTTGTAGCTTAGTAATTGAAAAGCTAAAAGAAGAACCAAGTTATGATATTATTTTCTGCGCCTCAGATTATGTTGCTCTAGGTGTTTATCAGGCACTTGCCTTACTTAATATGAAAGTAGGCAAAGATATAGCTGTAGTTGGTTATGACAATCAAGCCATCTGTAAAGAGCTAAGTCCACAGCTTACCTCAGTTGAATTGCCTTATGATGCTATGTCCCGTCTAGCAGTTGAATATGCATATGCTCTGGCTAGCGGCAAACAAGTAAAAAAAGAAAAAATTCGTACCCTACAAGGAGAGCTATTTATTCGAGCCTCATCTCCTAAAGCTCGCATCAACCTCTCCTAAATCTCCACTAAACACCACCCAAAAAAAAGTAAGCTACCCTAGCTTACTTTTTTATTCCACGCCTACAGCCTCGGCTGCGGCTACGCCTGCAGCCACAGCCACCTCCCTGAGGCAACCACAGCTACAGCTTAGGCCTAGCTCTAGCTCTAGCTCTAGCTCTAGCTCTAGCGAGAGCAAATATTAAATTAAACCAATATGCTGAAAAAACAACTTATCACGCATTGTCATTTCTGGAGAGAATCTTGCGCAAGCTATCGCATTTTTCAGATTTAAAGTCTCTGGACAATCAAACCACTTTATAAGCTCAAACCATGATGTATTATTGAGCCATGAAAGCAAATGCTTATGCTCTTTAACGATAGTTTTTTTACCAGGAACATTCTCATTGACCGCAACAAACTCAGAGAGTTTTTCTTGACACTCCCTAATTAATCTGAGCAAAGACTCTCTGATTGAAAGTGCATAAAATTGGACAAATAATCGAGCCATATAGCGGTTCTCATCTTGCACTTGAGTATTAGCATCAGCTGTATGCTGTTTGTTTTCATTACAAAAACATACAACACCATTGCTCTTACGATGTAGCTGTAAAGCTTGATCAATAGTTAGATCTTCATTTGACAATAAAACAAAGCAGCCAAATTCCCTGCTATATTGTGCTATGGCTCGAGAGTTAATATCCCATTGACCATTTTCAGACAAAACAAGATATTTATCTCTAAATTTAACCTGATCTGCAGTTAACAAGCTATCATCATTGCACAGTTTGAGGATTGATTTGGCCTCAAGAGAAATTTTTTGGAAGTTTTCCTGATTCCTATTACGCTCAGAAAAGATATATAGGAAATGAGGTTTTGAAAGAATACTCTCATCAATTTCGTCATCATCACTCAAAAAAGCCTTAATGAAAGACTCATTGCTAATCTGTATTTTTTTACAAGATACAAAAGGGTCATACTCACAACAGCACTTAGGATCCAGTTCAAACTCACATGGATCTTCAGGAAAGTATTCCTTTACTAAGCTAAGTGAATTACTGATACGTCCTAGATAATTAACGCCATCTTTCTCATATTGAGTAATATTAGCCTTTTTCATAAAGCCATTATCTGTTACCAATATGTAATCAGTAACACCTAGACTTCTTAAGTACTCAGTTGCATATTGCGCAAAGCTTTCATCGTTAATATTTGCTGGAACTTTAAATAATGCTAAAGGGTGATTATCTAAAGTATAAAGAGCCATTACCTTTTCTGCCTTGCTGAAAGAGCCTTCCTTGGTAATAGTCCATCTTGAATTAAGTTTTTCAGACTCTGTAGGGACAATCGTTGCATCATAGGCCACATAGATAGTTTCACCTGGATGCTCCTTAACATAGCGACTTACCCTTGCTGCAAAAAAGCGGTGAATAGTACTGTAGTCATGGCCCAAGTTATCAAAAAGATTATTGTATACAGCCTCAGTAATACCATCAGTATATGGATAATCGTGATGTAACTGATCATGATAAATTCCAGTGAATGATTGGCCATTGTTTAAATTAACAAACAAGCCTAAAGATCTTATCTTGTCAGCAATTGAAATATCTGCAACAACGCTCTCAATATCTTCTTTGAGACCAGCCTTGTTCTCAGCAAAGAGTAAAAGCTCCATAGCACTATGACGGGTTGCGTTCATACTGATATTGGATACATCAATAATATTTGAGGTGTTATCACCAGAAGCGGCAGAAGCATGAGCAGCTGGAGCTGTAGGAACAGCAGGAGCGGAAGTAGCTGTAGGAACAGCCGAGGTATCCTCTATGCTATCCTTCAATAGCGCCTTTTGCTTATGAGGCTTAGCCTTGTATCGGGTTTTGACAATCTCTGAGTCTGGAGATGTCTTCTTGCCAAGTAATCTTGATGAAACATAAACCATGTTTTTCTTTACAGGATCCCATCTTTTAGTAATTTCCATTACATAAATTTCGCCATTTTTTTGCTTACGCTCATTAATGTAGACAGTGTCTTTTCCTGAAGATTTACGGCCCATGATTTGTAATCTCTGTTAAACAAACAAACTACGACATTGTATCATACCTATAATGTCATGCTTTCTTAAAAATATTAGCCCTTAATGCATCATATTTTCAAAATATAACATGACACTATATTCTAACTTTGATAATAATAATATCTACTGACATAAGCTTAAGGCTAGCTACTACCATCAATAGCCGCCATCCTTGCGCCTGATACTTAGGTTTTATCCTACCAAGTTTAGCCTAATCTAGTACATTTATTAGGACTTTGTTTAAGGCTGGATAACTTTTTACTTAAATTGCCAGTAATAAATCCCAACTGCCAGTCGCTCGTATTTTTACACCCCCATATATAAGCCATTCTTAGTGCGCTTGATAGTTATTTTTTGTCCTTAGAGTGCCTTTTAAATCAATCTTACCAACTACTAGTAATACACTTCCAAACACACTTTTATCAAAACACTATGGGCGGGTTTATTGGTTGGTTGGCTTTTGTAATTGGTAACTTTTAGCCAGCAGCTACTGAGCTTGCCTTTAGTTTTCTACTCTATCTTGCTAACCATGTGCTAAGGATCGTTGCTATGTACTTATATGATGCTATTACCAGTTGCACTTTTTATAATGCCTTTAACTATAAAAATAGAGCTAGCCGCTCAGAGTTTTGGCAATTTGTAGTGTTCTGGTTGTTTTGCTCTTCTTGTTTGTTCTTGACCTCTGTCGTCTGCGATGTCAACACTGTTTCCCTATGTGTCATTATTCTTTATGGCATGTGGATTTTAGTAGTTGCTACTATTAGAAGATTACATGATGTTGATAAGCGTGGCTGGCTGTTGATGCCATTGTTTTTAGCTATCATTCACCTGATAGACACTATTCTTTACGCAGGCCCTGAAAACAAGCTCAACTATTTAGTTATGGATACACTAATATTGAGCTTTTTTAGTATTAATTTATTAATAACATTATCAAAATTAGGTTCCAATGAAGATAACCGTTTTGGAGTCCCTAGAAGCATCATTATTGACAGCTCTAACATCAATCAATATAAGATTGAGAACAATGTCCTGACAGTGATAAAACCAAACCCTTATAAAAAGTTCCGCAAATAATTTTCAGCTTATTTTAATGAGCGATTTTGAGCCAAGATTCAAGTTGCCAAACCCATTCTAATCACTAAGTTACTGTGATTAGCTATTTTGTGAACTGGATCAAATTTCTTTTTAGATTGTTCCTGACTAATAAGCCTAGGTAATGATATTATTAATACAATGTCATCTTGTGGGGCCAGTAACGTGTTTTACACAAAATTTACCTTAACAAGATATCAAGCATAAGAATCTCCTTCCTAATGTGCACTTTCTATATACCGCTGAAAGTATCAATTCATGTACTTAAAACGTGCTCTTAATAAGAAATTTTAGCTGTATTTGGTTAGCTGATTTAGGAAGTATATTACCAGCAAATAATTGTAGTTTAGTTGGTTTTAAAACACATTTAGGTCGAGTAATCCTTTATTTACTCAGAGCCTTAACAGGCCACGGTTTTTTTATTTAAAGATTAAGCACTAGTTGCTAGTCTTATTTGATTTGACGCTTACATAGATTAGGATGGGTCTGATGTTAAAGAATATCGTTTCTTCACAAAATGCTCAATTCGTTACCGCTTTTGGTATCTGTATTGTTCTCACTGGCGTTGCTACTATTGTTTCCAGCGCGTCTCAGCCAGATTATGCTGTAACTTTAAGACTCTCCCACGCCCGCTCCGCTGGCTCAATTGCTGATTTAACTGCCTTTAAGTTTAAGGAGTTAGTAGAGGCAAATTCAGAGCAGCAAATCGGCGTTCAAATCTATCCTAACAATGGTCTAAGCAGCGGCGATCAATCCCGTGCTATTGATATGTTAAAGGATGGCACTATTGATATTCAGATCTGCTCTGCCACCGATTTATACAATCTTGACCAGCGTTTTGGTACTTTCTGGTTACCTTTCTTATTTGAAAACGACGACCAAATTAACTATTTTGTTCAAGATCAAAATGTTAACGAAATTTTAGGCTCTTGGTTACAACCTCACGGCATTGACCTTTTAACCATGTACTCTGCCGGTGCCCGTCAAATCTCCAACAATGTTCGTGAGATCACCTCTCCTGAAGATCTTGAAGGCATTAAGTTCCGTGTTCCTCCATTTGAGGGTGCCTTAACTACTTTTGAAGCCTTAGGTGCTCAAGCAGTTAAGATGGACTTTAGCGAAGTAAATCGCGCTCTTCAAAATAATGAGATTCAAGGTCAAGAGAGCAATGTAGCCTCCTTTATCACTAATAAACTTTACAAAGAGCAACCATTCTTAACCTTATGGAATGGTATTTACGATACCCAAGTTTGGATTGCTAACGATGAGAGCTATCAGAAGTTATCTGATGATCAAAAGGAAGCATTTAACCAAAGCTTAAAAGAGACCATGGCATGGCGTCTCAACCTTTCTACTGAGTTTAAAAAGCTCTACTTAAAGACCTTAGAGGAAAGAGGCGTTAAGATTACTACCTTAACTCCAGAGCAGATTGCTCTCTTCCGTGAGAAGGCCTTACCAATCTATGAGCGTTACATTGAGAGCTTAGGTTTAGAGACCTTAAACTTATTCTTAAATAACCAAGGTTTAGACCCAGATAAGGTTAAGACCTTATTACCTATCGAATACCACGTACAAAAGAGCGCAGAGCAAGCCGCTCAGGACACTATTGATACCATCCCAGAGGTTGTAACCAACGTAAAGGGTGACGTTCTTGAGACCGTAGAGGCTGCTCATGCCGAGGCCGCTCCAGCTGAGCAAGCTTCTGAGCAAGCCGCTGCTGTTGAGCCAGCTCCAGCTGAGCAAGCTGCCCCTGCTGAGGCTGCTCCAGCTGAGCAAGCTGCCCCTGCTGAGGCCGCTCCAGCTGAGGAAGTTGCCCCTGCCGAGGCCGCTCCAGCTGAGCAAGCTGCCCCTGTTGAGGCTGTTCCAGCTGAGCAAGCTGCCCCTGCCGAGGCTGCTCCTGCTGAGGAAGCTGCCCCTGTTGAGGCCGCTCCAGCTGAGGAAGTTGCCCCTGTTGAGCCAGCTCCAGCTGAGCAAGCCGCTGCTGCTGAGCCAGTTCCAGCTGAGCAAGCCGCTGCTGCTGAGCCAGTTCCAGCTGAGCAAGCTGCACCTGTTGAGGCCGCTCCAGCTGAGCAAGCAGCTCCTGCTGAGGATGTAGAGGTAGTTGAGACTGAGGCTGTAGAGCAGGTTCAAATCGAGCCAAAGCTTGAGCAAGCTGTAGTAGAGCCTATTGCTGAGGGTGACATTGCACCAAAGCTTGAGCAGGAAGTTTTAGCTGAGGCCCCAGCAACCGCTGATGATCAGGCTGTAGAAGCTTTTGCAGCTCAAGAGACTCAAGAAGCAGTTGTTTGCCCACCAGCTGCTGAGGAGCCAGCTGCTGGTACTGTTGAGCCTGTTGCAGCACCTGCACCAGCTCCAGCTAAACCAGTTAAAGGCCACTTAGTTGAGGATACTCCAAGCGTAAGCGGCTTTAAGCCAATTGTTGAGGACGTACCTAGCGTTTCAGGTTTTGACTCTTTAGTTGAAGATCGTCCATCTGTACAGGGTTTTGAGCCTGTATCAAGACCAATGCACAGCTACCAGGCTCCAGTAGGCTTTGATGTTCCAGCTGTAATTAAGCCAGTACAACCTGTTAAGTTACCTAAGCCAATTAAGAAGCCAGCTCCAGTACAATTACAGTACATCCCTGTTGGCGAGAGCTCTATCCAATACATTGAGGTAGCTCCAGGTAAGTTCCAGGCCGTACAGATGATTCCTGTTCAGCCAGTACAAGTTATTCCAGTAGACATTAAGGCTCCAGTAATGAGCCCTGTAGTTGAGGTTCCAGCTGCTCAGCCTGATATGCGTCCTATGACTCGTCCAGCTCATGCTCCAGCTCCAGAGGAGTTCCACAAGCCAGTAAAGGCCCCATTTGCTAAGCCTTTACCAGCTCCAGTACCAACTCCAGTTGGCCCAGCTCCTAAGGCCGCTCCTGCTCCAGTAGCAGCTCCAGCTGTTGCTGCCGCACCTGCTGTTGAGGCTGCACCTGCTGAGGCTGTAAAGCCAATGACTTTAGAGGCAACTGAGAAGCACGGCCCTGCTGTAGCTGACTTACCAGAGTCTGCTCAGGCTCCTGTAGAACCAGCTGTTCCTGCTGAGGCTCAGGTAGAAGAGACTCCAGCTGCTGAGACTACTGTAGTTCCAGCTGTTGAGGCTGCTCCAGCAGCTCCAGCCGCACCTGCTGTTGAGACCAAGTAAGATTCATAGCTTTATAAGCTAAACCTTTAAAAAAAGCCCAAATATTGAACAATATTTGGGCTTTTTTGTGCCTGTAAATTTATATTTAACACATTTATGGTAATTGTAAAGTATAGCGGTACTATAATTTAACCCCTGACTTTTATAGGATTG
>Briea_p1__coassemble_544_pt1 | contig 60743 bp, 36 predicted proteins | sample Briea_p1__metabat2_low_PE_001 | metagenome-assembled genome bin Briea_p1 | reverse complement strand
TAGTTAGTCTTTAGGTTACTTTTGTAATGCTATAATTGCAGAGTTCAGGTCTTGGCGTTCTAAAATCAATAAGAAGCGAAAAATCTTGGCCTATTTCTTTATGTTCAAAAAGCCATTTTAAATAGTATCTGATTGCGGTCAGTTTCCTTGAGACAGAGGCATATTCTCTTAACATTTCAGAAACAATGTCGACAATTTTCTTCGCAGAAATCTCTCTTAACTCATTAGTAGATGAAATGTTTGCATATGATAAAAACTTTTTGACATATCTAATGTAGTATGCGACTGTCTCTGGGTTTAGTTTTCTTGAATAAAGGTAATCTCTGTATCCTACAATAGTTAGAGCAAGCCCTTCTTCAAGTAAGCTACTATACTTTCCTCTTATGGAGTAATAAAACTCATCATATGAACAGCCATTCAGCATAAGGATGATAGAGTTAAAAACACGCTCTAATCGTCTAATTCGCTCGTTGCATGCTCCTGACAGCCTCAGATAAGAGATTCTTGCCTCAATAACCTGTTTTGTTAGCTCTTTATCCAGAGATTCTAGATTAATGGCATGATGAGCTTTTTCTAACAGATTAAAAGCACTAATATACTCATTATTTGTTGTCACAGTATTGCCAAGACGCACGAGATATGAGTCTAGAACCTGTCTGAGGTATGTGAAGCCCATACTTGCTCCAAAGTAATCATTACTTTTTACAGTCTACTTCTAATAAAACAAGATATAAATCGGTTTTTTACAAGATTGTGAGCCTTATCTGCTTTAAATATATAAAGAAAAACAAGACAGCAAGAGTATGAACAAAATGGCTTATTTATAGTAAAGTAGTGATTACAAAGTCTAAACTCTAGTATTTGTTTGGGATAGATAATTTCTTTTAGAAGAGAGATTTTTAGGAATGAGTAATCACTACTTATTTACAGGTAAAAGCAATATATAAAGTGCTTGTATATAAAAGTAGTGATTACTTAAAAGTAATGATTAGTGTGAGAGGTCCCGAAAGGGGGCCTACTCGATTTAAGGCCAAGCTATCCCCTCTTGCACAAAGAGCTCCTCTTAGCCTTACCAAGCCAATGCATTGATAAATAAAGGCCGAGCATGACTTTTACCTCAGCTCTATCGCTATCCCTAGCCATTAGAGCAAGCCCAGCTTTGCCAAAGGCCAAGGCCATGAGCTTTTAGCTTTAAACAGTCATAGGGGAGACAGTTGGTTATTTATCTAAATTTGCTTAGATTTTTGCGTTGGGGAGGTAATAAATTCGTATAAATCGCCCTCAACATAAAGCAAAACTGTTAGTTTAACGTAAATATTTGAATGTCTAACCTATGTCAGTTTAAAGCGCACCTATATCTAGTTTAAAAAAGCTAATAAAATTTTTTGATTTTCTTAATTAGACCTTTTGCTCATTTTTGTGCCAAAAACGCAATTTGCGCACTATAAGCACAAATGGCATCTATAATTAAGTTTTTTTTGCACTCTGGGCACGCACACATAGACTTAGCTCACTAACTTAATCATATTAGCTATATTTAGAGGCTAAAAAGGTGTATTATTGCTTATTGAAGATGATGATAATTCAAGCTAAAAGTAGCAGTTTTTGCTATTGTGCGCTTTTTGGATCCTAAATCAGCCCTTAGATTTTAGATTCTTTAGATTTTCTTAAGCTTTTTTTTAGCAACGATACGTGTTAATTTGCTAAATTAATGATATCTTGATAATGAAGTGACTAACTCTTTGGTTGAATTGCCAAATAAAGGGCCAACGAGGATCTGAATACGCCTATCTTCAGGAGTATGTCACTCCATGTATGTACATTGGTTGTTTGTAACTAATAAGAATCTAGTATTCAAACAGTAATGTGTAAATTAGAGCAGACATAAATCAATCATGTTTAAAGCATGATCGTCTTTTTATCATCTAAGGTTTTTAATATGGTTAAGCCACCTGCTGATAGCACCATAAGTTGGTTTGTAAGTCAGTGTCACATTCACAAGTATGCACAGAAATCCACTATTATTCATGCTGGCGAAAAGGCTGAGACTCTTTACTATATTGTTAAGGGTACAGTAGTGGTTGTAATTAAAGATCATGATGGCCATGAGATGATTCTTACCTATTTAAATCAAGGTGATTTTATTGGTGAGCTTGGTCTATTCAATGAGTCTTCTGAAGAAAACCCAACTCGTACTGCATGGGTTAAGGCAAAGACTACTTGTGAAGTAGCTGAGGTTTCTTACAATAAGTTTAAGCAATTAGTTCAAGTAAACCCAGAAATCTTAATGCGTTTAGCCTCTCAAATGGCTACTCGCTTAGCTGATACCTCCAAGAAGGTAGGTAACTTAGCTTTCTTAGATGTTACTGGTCGTATTGCTAAGACTTTATTAAACTTAGCTCACCAGCCAGAAGCTATGACCCACCCAGACGGTATGCAAATTAAGATCACTCGTCAAGAAATTGGTCAAATTGTTGGTTGCTCACGTGAAACTGTTGGTCGTATCTTAAAGATGATGGAAGAAAATCACCTCATCCACGCCCACGGTAAGACTATCGTAGTCTACGGAACCAGATAATCTAAAACAGCCTAGCACTAAGTGTTAGGCTTTTTTTCTTGCCTATTCCTACCTTTACTCCCTTCCTTTAAAAAAAATATTTAAGGCAAAATACGATAATCATCTCATATGCTTAGCTATTTATCATACAAGAGGCTTTAAGCTCACATGATAATTGCACGCTTGTGCTATACTAATAGAGATTTTTTGCGTGATCCTAGCTAGTGCCTGAGATTTGGGTACTGGTATTAGCCTATAAATTTAGGCCCCCTTATCTTAGGTTGCGTGAAGTTATGGTTTTTTTCTTGTTAAACGTAGCTTGCATTAGAAAAACTCACTTTTAGCAAGTTCAACGTTAAACCAACAGGAGTTATAAATGGCATCACTGCTTGAACGTGGCGTTCATTCATTTACCAAAGAAGAGCTCTTAGCTTGCTCACGTGGCGAGTTATTCGGTAAGGGCAATAGCCAGTTACCAGCCCCAAACATGTTAATGTTTGATCGCATTACCTCTATTCGTGCTGATAATGGTGAGCATGGTTTAGGCCAAATCACTGCTGAGTTAGATGTTACTCCAGATCTTTGGTTCTTTGACTGCCACTTCCCTGGCGATCCAGTTATGCCTGGTTGCTTAGGCTTAGATGCTATGTGGCAATTAGTAGGCTTCTTCTTAGGCTGGCGTGGCGGCCCAGGTAAGGGTCGTGCTTTAGGCGTTAAGACTGTTAAGTTTAAGGGTGAAGTTTTACCTGATTGCAAAAAGGTAACTTATGTAATTGACATCAAGCGCATCATTGAGCGCGGCCAATTAATTATGGGCGTAGCTGATGGTCAAGTTTATGTTGATGGCAAGCACATCTACACTGCTGAAGATTTACAAGTAGGCTTAATTCCTCCTTCAAAGGAGTAATCAAGAGCTTTACGCTCAATAAGCTTTAGCAAAATAGCCCTAAGGTGACAACATCTTAGGGCTATTGCTTTATAAGCGCACACTTTCTCAATCCCTACTACCATTATTAATCACATAAGCTATCCAATCCTTGCCAACTAAATATCGATCTTCATATAGCTGAGTCTAACGCAATAGGTACAGGTACAAGTACAGATGCAGGGGCACTAGCACAGGCGCTGGCGCTGGTACAGGTGCTGATGCTATCGCAGACGCTGGTGCTGGCAAAGACCTTTTTCACCTTTAACAAAAACCAATTAGCAAGAGGTACAACAACTCATCTTAAGTGCGTGGAGGCATGGCTTGCAAAGCCATCAAAAAGAACACTGTCATTATGAAAAATGAAAAATGAAAAAGGTGTGAAACAGAGAGAGAAAAGGAACAGGCAGCTCATCTTGAGTGTTTGGAGCTGTGGAGCACAGGATTGGCAAGGGCAGAAACAAAAAAAGCACCATAAGGTGCTCTCTTGCTAAATTGGTCGGTGATGCAGGATTCGAACCTGCGACCCACTGGTCCCAAACCAGTTGCGCTACCGGACTGCGCTAATCACCGAGCGTGCTCATTATATGGATTCGTCAATCTACTGTCAACAAAAAATTAAGCAAAATTTAATAATTCTTGGCTCACTTACTAGGTTAGCCGTAAAAAATTGATAAATAAGCCTTATTTAAACTTGAGCAAAGTTAATTTTGCCATGCACCACAATAATTACTCCCTAGTAAGCCTCTATCAATACATCCCACGCCTTTGTTCAAAATAGAAAAATATTGATCTACCACTGTAAAAGAGTAGTGAACTTTAACAGGTATTAGATGGGCTTGTTCAAAAGTAAAAAAGGAAGACAACAATGGCAATCAACCCTTTAGATGCCAAAGCCCCTATTTGAATGTAGCCCTGCCCTATTACTTATGAGAGATTAGGTTTTTCTTAATTATGATTGTTTAGACCTACTTTGACTGCATCTCAGTGACTTACCTGATCAAATGTATGCTTACACTTGTATCCAAGTTGTCTAACAAGTATTTAAAACTCTTAAAATTTTAAAATAAATAATTGATAGTAAGTGATGGTAAATTTGACTACAGACAAGTGAACATTTCCTTATATTTATTATTTCTTAATAAGATAATCTTATTAAGTTATAAGGCTTTAAAGTTGCTTTTTTACATTCACAATCTAAATACCTGTACAATAAGTCTTTAGGTAAAACATTATAAACCCTTTATTTAAGCCACTTTTAAGTAAGTTATATCTTATGATTTGGCGGATATTTCATTTTATATAGACGTTTAACTATATTAACCAGTTTATCAAATTTCAAAGATAAAGTTAGCAAAATCACTGTTGACATATAGCCAAATTTTCGTAATATTGAATCATTCACTAGCGAGTGAGCCTACTAGTTCAGGGTATTCCTTAAACCCTAAGCATGTGAGATCTATTTTTTGTATAGGACATAGTGATTACTCACCCTCGCAGTGAATCTTATTAGCTATATACATAGCTATTAGTACCAAAATCCTTATACTTTCATTTGTAGGGCCAATAGCCCTACAAGTCCATTTGTACCAACAATGCTCACACTTTAAATTTCAAAGTTAATTACTTTTATATGCTTAGTGCTAATATTCAGGTATTAACTTAGTTTTTCTTTTAGGAGTATTTATGCCTAGCTTAAAAGGTACACAAACTGAAAAGAACATCTTAATTGCTTTTGCTGGTGAGTCTCAGGCCCGTAATCGCTACACATACTATGCATCTGTAGCTAAAAATGAAGGTTATGTGCTTATCAGCGCTATGTTTGAAGAAACTGCTAATCAGGAAAAAGAGCACGCAAAACGCCTATTTAAGTTCTTAGAGGGCGGCGTGGCTGAGATAACTGCAACCTTCCCTGCTGGTGTTATTGGTGATACTGCTGCTAACTTAAAGGCTGCTGCCGAAGGTGAAAACGAAGAGTGGACAGAGATGTACCCTCAGTTTGCTGCTACTGCTCGTGAAGAGGGCTTCCCTGTTATTGCAGCAGTAATGGAGAATATCGCTATTGCCGAAAAGCAACATGAAAAGCAATACTTAGACCTACTTGCTCACCTTGAAGCTGGCACCATGTTTAAGCGTGGTGACAAGGTTATTTGGCGTTGCCGTAACTGTGGCTTTATTCATGAGGGTACTGAGGCTCCTAAGGTTTGCCCAGCATGTAACCACCCTCAAGCACACTTTGAAGTATTACGTGCTGATTACTAATTGCTAAAATACACTTAATCGATTCAAGGCAGGCCTATTGTCAATAATAAGCCTGCCTTTTTAATGGCCTAAGCCCTCTATTACTAATCTAACTCCCCTCACTACCCTACCAACGCTAGAAATCATCGCTATAAAGCTATAAACAACTGTCTTTATAGTTACGCTACGCAATAAGCGCCACTAATACCCAAAGCTGCGCAAGCTTACCAGCTCTAAACAAAGATAACTCTGCTAGCACAGCCTTTTATGTTGCAAATACGGCTTACTTTATAAACTAGCGATGGCATAAATTGAGCCTATATAGGCCCTCAAATTTTAAGGGCAATGGTTGCTTGCAATGCTTGCGATGCTTGGCATCAGGCCTATAGATTATTTGCTTTTACGCATGAAATGCTCAATAAATGGCCAACCTAAAACATTTGTAGTCAAGTGCAGATAATTGCAATTCTAGATATTATTAAATAATTGCAATCCAATTCACAAAAGCTATTTTAATCGATAAAATTAAGCTTGCATTGATACAACAGCTTTGCTATTCTAGATATCACTAAACCGAAGAACATACTAAGGGTCATCTCCAACCAGATGGACCCTTATTTTTTGCCTAGAAAAAACAAAAAAGCCCCCCAGATTAAGGAGGCTTTTTTAGTTTTTGGTCTTATATTTGCTAAGGCAAATTAGTCTAACTTGCCTAAACCTTCTTGAACAAACTCGGTTAACTTAGCTTTGCTCATTTGCTGAACTTCACGGCCTTTCTTATCTAGAAGCTTGTTAACTTCACTGTTAGGTAAAGCGGTTAAAACGTCATCAAAGGATTGAGCCCAGCCAGAGCTACCATAAGTAACGAATACATATACCTTCTTACCAGTGAAATCTTGGGAACCAAGCCAAGTAGCTACTACACGAGGGAAAGAACCGAACCAAATTGGGAAGCCTAAGATAATAGTATCGTACTGAGCAATATCAACAGGCTCTTTTAAAGGTGGTAAATCATGATTCTCTAACTGCTTACGGGCAATAGCAGCAGTATCATCATAGGTCTCACCATAGAGGTCAGCACTCTTTAGCTCTAATACAGGAACGCCAGTTTGAGCACCGATTTCGTTAGCGATAAGCTCAACAGCACCAGGCTTAGAAGGGTTGAAATTAGGGGTATTGTGGCGAGTTGAGAAATAAACTACAGCAGTCTTGGAAAAGTCTTGCGCATAAGCAATACCATTAGCAGTTAATAAGGTAACAGCGGCTACTAAACCAACTACAACTTTTTTGAAAGTATTAAACATTGATGACACCCTATAATTAGCTACTTTGACACTTTTACCGCACAACTATATAGTGGAATATCAATTGTTCTTCCTGTCCCTTAATTAACAACCAAAAATCAAGCAAATATAATTGAGGCTAAGCAGATTATGCCCAAACATCTCATTACATTAAAACATTGATAGCACTTAAACAAAGTACAAGAATTTTGGGACTGATAGCACTCAACTACAAGGTTCTAAAAGTGAATTTTAAAGTAGCAAAATTGCTAAAAAATGTTTGATTAAATATCTACATACAGACAAATCCAGAAAAACTTACATGCTTGTATATCAGTTTTAACTGGAGAATAATGATAGATACAAGTTGAGAAAATTTTATCACTAATTTTTATCAAAAACCACAAATTTTTTTTCAAAAATTGCATTTTTATTACATAGAAAAAGCAGGTATTTATCGCTTATATGTGGGGTTTCGTAAAAGAATTAAATTGCAGTTGCTGCAAATAATGAGAATGAGGGAGTTGTTAGTGAGGACAACTTTAGTAGTTTAAACGCTAACCAAAATGCTAAAGCATAGTATTACCCTTACATAGAACGAGGCACTCCATAATGCAACTAAGGAGTGCCTTCTACGTTTAGGATACATATCAAGATGTCTATCCTTCCTAAAGAGTTCTTTATTTTCTTGTTCTAAGAACAAGAAAGCTACAAGGAGTTTTTGAGGATCATACTCTTTAGACTTCCCATGCATCTTGATAAGATGATCATATTTAATACCGAAGTGAGATCAATGTCAATATTTAAAAAAAATTAATTTTGTGAAATATCAATGTAACATCATAATCCCTTATACAAGGACTTTGTTACGCAGTAACGTATCATTGCATTTCTCTCTTTTGCACTATTTTGCAGACAAAATTAGTGCACAATGATCTATTTTGATGCACAAAATCATAGAACATACTCAAATTATTTAATAAAGATTTACCTTGAAACAACTGCCCCATACAACCATCTATATGGTATTACCACTTATTTCTCATGGCTGAAATATGGTGCATAAATTAACCTGCCCCCATCCTACCAGTCATCTATCCTTAGTTGCCTTGACTACCTTAGCTACCTACGCTGTCTTGGCTGCATTAGTTGCCTTGGCAACCTACGCTGCCATGCTCTGGCCTATGTAGACCTTTAATAGCAGATGCTGACTTAGCTGGGACTAGCCTCGCTAGCCATGATTGCCATGCTAAGTTTATTAGGCTCGGATTGGATGCACGCAGTTAAGTTTAGGCTTAGGCTTAAGCTTTTCGTAAAAGAGCAGGAAAAACAGCAATGATGGGAGCCTGGGTAAGAGAAAAGCTCAGTGCTGTTGATGGAGAGATGCAAGTTAAGGTAAGAGGAATGCAGGAGATTATTTATGAGGAAAGAAGGCCTTATATAGCCAATGTAAATTGACCTCGCTTTAAGACCTTCTTACTGGAAGAACAAACTTTAAAATCCGTTTTTTAATTTTGAATAAGTCAAACAACGACTCAAGTATGGAAAAGCTGTATGGTGTTAGGCAAAAGACGACATTTGCTTACGCTTAGGTTCTTTCTTAGTGGAAAGCATTAAAAGCACGTAAGAAATAGCAGCACTTACCATAATGTAGAACACTAAAATTGCTAAATTATTAATGACTAACTCAGAAATCTCACTGTCATAATCAACAATGCTAAATGACTCGTTTAAAGTAATCTTATCTAAATAGCTAGGCTTAAAGATTTGAATAGCGCCGTGGTAAGAAACTACTAATAGGCCAAGTTTGACCATAAAGCTTGGAAGCTTCATCATGAACTTATTGCTTATATTAATAGGCATTAAGTTGTTATCGAGCCAGGAGAAAAACTTGCCCATGTAGCAACCTAAATGCAAACCAATGAACATGAGCATATAGGTAGTAGAAGCATTATGTACTATGTGAGCTGCATGACGATCTACAGGTATCATTCCTTGGAATAAGTAGTAAGAAATGCAAACTCCACTAGCAACAGAGGCCACTAATGCGACCAAAATACCTAATAAAGTAAAATTGCGATATACAAAATAAGGTGCTCTTTGCGCTGCTACAAATTTAAAGAATGAGCGCATTAAATATACATGGATTGAGACTACTGCTACGATAGTAAGTGCACCGATCTCATGAATAGCAATATCCATAACATGAGGAACAAAGATAGTGCTAAAACCAACTAACAGGATGCCATAAACTACAACTGCGATCAGAAGATTCTTGAATAATGATCTCATAGGGCTAACAAATAGGTGTTGTTTTTTAAATAAGCTTCAGGCTATAGTTCTGGATACCATCTAAATTTAGAACCTAAGAGTGCCTAAATTTGCTTGCTTGTAAGAAATGAAGTATCACTATACTAACATACTAGTAAGCAATTTGTTAGCAAACAAGAGCAATTTTCTTTAGTTATCTGCTTTTTTAAGCCAATTTTGATGCTTTTAACATTTGTTTTAACAGGCGCAAATGGCAATAGACCACACATTTTTGAACAATAATTCTTAGTCAGTAACATGATAAGATTTATTAATTACTTACTATCAATTTACAAGGATAGTCCAGGTTAGCACTGCTACTTGATTAGCAGATGATGCTCCTGCAAAAACCTTTTTGCAAATTAAGGAACACTAGTTTTTTGTTTCGCCCAAACAGTAGCGCTATTTGCCATAAGAATTGGCAGTCTCCTCCCTACCCTACTTTATGAGACCATAGCTATACTTTTCCAAATTAGCTACAGGCCAATGGCCAAGGCCAAGACCCAGGCAACAGCCTGGGCTTTGGTCTTAGCCTTGTCCTTGGCCTTAGTTAGAAGATATGGGATGATTTTGGAGGCTGCTTAAAATTGCTGTTGGCTTTTGCCGCTGGAGGCGTAGCAAAGGAGAAGATAAGTAATTAGTGCTGAGATTAAGACGTATACAGCCATTACTGAAAGTTGATCAGTAATATGATAGTAAGCAGGTAAAGTCCTATCATAGGGGATCTTTCCAACATAGAAACTCAAGCGCTGCCAATAAGACTCTAAGCTCATTACTTTTAAGCCATGCAAGCTTACTAAGACTAAAGCTACTTTAATAAGAGTGCTTGGCAGGCGATAGAGCTTAAGATTATTGCCTTTGCTTAGGTTAAAGCTCTCATCTAACCAGTGATGGAATTTGCAAAAATACATACCTAAATGCAGGCCAATGAAGATTAAAGCATACTGCACACAAGCATTATGAATAGGACGACCTACCTGCTTGGGCACAGTAAACCACCAATCTTTAAAAAGTACTTTAGAAATAATTAGGCCACTAATCCAAGCTGCTAACAAAGTAATCATTAAGCCAATTACTACAAAATCACGGTAGTAGAAGTACCAAGATCTTTGAGTTTTAAGATAGCTAAAGAAAGACTTCATCATGATTACGTGATATATCACTATAGGCACAATGATCAAGGCTAAGATCTCATGTACTAACTTAGAGGTTTCTTTGGGAACGTATAAAGCACTAAAAATAAAGAATAATAGAGAGACTACAGTTAAGCTGAGCAAAAACTGTTTGATATAAGCTTTCATCAAAATAAACCTTAGAACTTTGTTGTTAGTTAGATTGAGCGCTTAAGCTTACTGGGCAAAACTTAGCTAATACTTATTGACCACCAAAAGAGCATATTGATTGTGCTTTTAGTAAAGCAACTACTAGAATGACCTTACGGAGCCCTGCCTACTCTAATTAGAAAAGGGCTTAGCAGCCCCCTCCCTAAGGACTAGTTCACTTCCTTAAGTACTGACCTTAGTATTTTTTGGGCAAAAGCATGCCTAGGGCCAAGCTTATGTAAGCTGGCCAGATCTGTATCTTTGCTCTTATTGATAATAAGGGCATAAAGGAAAATCTCTAAAAGGTGGTACAGATAGCCTGTTGTATAGGCTATTTGCAAGTATTTAGAAGGTTTTTGGGCTGTTGTACACCATTATTAAACTCATCAATGTAAGAATGGTGAAAATCAAAGGAGGTAAACTTGGAGTTTTTAGCCAGAGACAGCTTTACATTATCACTTATTTGCAGATCTTTTACTTGTTGTTGAACATCTTCAACAAGCAAAACATCGCTTGATAAGTAAGGAGCTCCCACTACGCCTAATCCTATGCCCAATCCCATAGCGCCTAGAGCTAAAATATGCTTAACCATATCTCGTACTCCTATATATAGGTAGCACTAGAAACCGTGCTTGCAACACAGACTTTAATGAAGGGATATTATCCTGTCAGTCTGTGCTCTTTGTTTGTAAACAAGGATTAATAGCTTTTAACTTGAATGGTAGTTCATTGCCAAAAGTCAAAATGCTATGGTTTAAATTTAACAAAGAAAACTTTGCAGTTTCTTAGCACCTGATATGGTCAAATTGTGTTGGTAATAATTTTGCTGAGCTGCATCACACTTTTTCTTCGTTGGGCACTATTATTAACAAGGTAAGTTAAGGCTTTGTGTAATTTTGGTAAATTAAATTAAATGATAATCAATATCACCACATAGTGCGTTTGCTGAATTTTGCTATCGCAAGAGCTGTCACTAAAAGAATCAAACATTGAATTTGTCCCATGGATAAAGGGCCTAAGATGTAGCCAAGCTGAATATCAGGCTCACGGACAAACTCGCAGATAAAGCGCAAGATGGCATAACCCATGAGATAAGTTAAAGTCAGCGCACCTGGACGTAAATTGCCCTTAGAGTAATAAACAGCCCCTATTAAGTTTTTTCGCACTGCTGCTCGGTATGTATTTCTTATTACCAATAAAGCCAATAAGATGAGGGCTAAAAGCGGCCCTTCTGCAAGAGCCTCATAAATTTGTACAGGATGGCGAGGAGTTAAGTCTCCTGCATTAGAGAAAATTACTGCCCAAGGCAAAGAGCTAGGCGTTCCATAAAGCTCACCATTAAAAAAATTTGCCACTCTACCTAAAGGAATAATTAGCAGTGCTATCAAAACTGCTCTATCAGCATAGCAATAAAAGATTTCTTTTTTAATCTGCCTGTAAATATGGGGACTATACATAAACTGCCCTGAGAGCAAACTAATATTTTGCCCCCTACTATTGCTCTTTGATGAACTGTACTTAGCAGCATCAGCTACCATATCTTGCTTATCTAAATGCAGGTTAGCTGTGATATGACTGTGGCTATGTACAAGGCCATGGCTATTGCCATGGCTGTAGCGGATAAAAGGATTATGGGCTATATAAGGAGTTATGAAGTTAACAATCAAATACAAGAATAAAGCTAAGCCCACTATGCCGCCCATGTAAGACATGCCGCCTAAATTAAGCTGCCAAATGTGGTCAATATGCTCAGCGTAGTACCAAGGATCATAGCAAATCACATAGCCCAAGCGGCCACCTACGATAGCACCTATAGCCGCATAAATGCCTATCATAGAGCGTACTAACAGATTATTTTTGATATAAAACATAGGCAAGGCAGGACGAGAGAGCAATATAAACAAAACTGCCCCTAATCCATAGACCAAACCATAATATGAAATATAAGTACCAAAAACTTCTAATACCATAGGCTTAATATAGTCGCTTGTGCCACGCTCTTAATATTATGTATCTGCTAGCTTTCAAGACCCTCAGAAGAGTTAAAACTACCTTATCTACCATATGGTGCTTGATTAGGGCTGGACTCAAATTAGAATCTTTGTAAGCCCCAGATGGGGATGATGCCCTTAGCAAGGACGCTATCACAGCAGCTTATGCAGCTTGCGCAGCCTAAAGCGCCATAAGCTATAGCTACAAGGCAGCGCCTGCGTGGGCTGGCTTGGCCAGGATTGGCATTAGCCAAGCTTGGCCAGGATTGGCCAGACTGGGCGGGCGGCTTGGCGCAGGTTTGGGCCTTAAAAAATTAACCCGAGATTAGCACATCACTAAGCTCGGGTCTAGATTTGAAAATGTGTGCATTTTGCGATGGCTAAAGTGATGGCTTACTTTAGCTAAGCTTGCTTTAGCGATCCATGTTGGCACGAATCTTAATGATGGTCTCGGTGATAAAATCAGGGACTTTATCGTTAAGTTGACCTGCTAGAGCCTGATAGGCACGCTTAATAGCGTGGTAACCTTGTCTGGTTGGCTGCTGACAAACTACAAACTTGATAATACCAGCATCAACAAATTGACGAGTGGAATAGAGATCATCAAAGCCAATAGCAAAAATGTCTTTTTTACCGTTAGCAATTAAAGCAGCACCTACACCTTGCACAGCGGCACCAGCAATATAGACGCAGTTAATTTGTGGGTTGGCTTTTAGCGCATTAAAGGTTTCTTGTTGACCACGGATATCAGAATCAAAACTCTCAACGGTATCAACAATTTCATAATCAATGGCCTGACGATTGAGTTCTTGTTTAAAGCCCTCAATACGCAAATTATGACCTAATAATAAATGAGAACCAGTAACGATTAGAATGTGTAACTTGTCCTGACGGGCTAAAGAAAGCATACCAGCACAAGTAGCACCTGCGGTTAAGTAGTCAGAGCCTACATAACAAAGACGCTTGGTATTTTCCACATCAGTGTTAAGCAATACTACAGCAATATGCTTTTCATATAACTCATTAATCTTCTCACGCAATCTATCAGTATTAACTGTAGAGAGGCATAAGGCTTTACAGCCCTGGGCTAGCAAGTAATCAATGGCATCTAAATGAGTTTGTTCATCAAAGCCTTCTACTTCTTTGAGTACTACATCCAAGCCTAGATCAGCAAATTCCTCTTGAGCTGCATTAATACCACTAATGATCTCTTGATAAAAGGCATTACCAATACTTGGCATGAGAGCACCAATTTTAATTGGTGTTTTATAGGCAGCAAGAGCTCGGCCAGCACGATTAGGAACATAGCCTAATTCTTTAGCTAGCATTTTAATTTTTTTAGCAACATCCTCTCTGACTGCACCACGATTATGAAGAACACGATCCACCGTGCCTCGTGATACGCCTGCCGCCTGGGCTAAACTTTTAACAGTAACTTTCATGATCATTTGGCATCTAACATAAAATATTAGTGTAACACACTAATAAAACTTATGAAGTGCCTCCTCCTTGGTAATCCAACAGCAAGTGTTAGCTTTAATTAAAATTGAGCAAGAGCTTATTACTAAACTCTCTTTTAAGCCTGGGGGCATTATAAAAACCGTAGCTTTGCTAAGCAGATCTTAGCTAGTCTTATTGTTAATTATTGATGAGTGTATTGCTTGGTAGGTTGTGCATCTAAAAATGCATAAAAAAAGCACGTGGCTTATAAAATTAGCACGAAGTGTTTGTTCTCTAAGAAAGACTCTTATTGATAGTCTATGCCGTAATTAGAGCATGTGCTCGTGCAACAATACAAGATCTAAACAACATAATTAATATTTTACGTTTTTAAGCAAAATTCTAAATAAAACTAAACCAAAATTGCGAGCTATATCGCACATAAGTATACATTTTTGTGCACGTACACGAAACTTTAGGCACATATGCCCCCTATTGATACTATCAAGCCGTGTACAAAAATTTATACTCAAAATACAACACAGTGTGCACAACGCACATTTAGATAAAGAAAAAGCCCGCAGACAATGATTAAATCACTGATCTGAGAGCCCTATATGCTTTATGTCAAGCAATAAAATACTCTCACCCTACTAAAAGGCCCTTAAAGGACAAACACGTTGTCCTTAAAAGAACCTTGAGAGCAACTTACTACCAAGAAATGTAAGCTACTCAATTAGTAGGAGAGAAAGTGTAGCAAAGTAAAATTAACTCTCCTTAAGACGAATTATTGCAAACGGCTTAATGAGATAACTTTGCTTAAATGTGAGCAAAGGTAAGCTGTGCTTATTATAGCTTCGCTTTGCTCATTACAGTCTGCACTTAATAATGCAACTGATAAGCCCACACCTTGCGCTTAAGCCTGGCTTAAGCTTTAGCTTAAGGGCAGGTGTGGTTTAGCTTGAATGGTGATCAAGCTCTAAGATAGATTAACTTAACAATTAAGCAAATGGGTTCTCAGTCTTGTAGAGAACGCCAGCTGGCTGGTTGTAAGAAATCTTAGCAATGCCTAACATGGAGAAGACATCAAATAAGGCCTTGCCGTGGTGACCGAATGCTACAGCACCGTGGTGTGGGTAACGATCAGCAATTAATACGTGACGGTAGAAACGGCCCATCTCGTTAATTGCGAAAATACCGATACCACCGAAGGAACGGGTAGCAACTGGTAATACTTCACCCTCAGCAATGTAAGCCTGTAAGGTGGTGTCTGGAGTGGTCTGTAAACGGAAGAAAGTGATTGGACCAGCAGCGATATCACCCTCTAAGGTACCACGAGTGAAATCAGGCTCATCACGACCAGCCTCTAAGAGACGGTGCTGAATGATTTGGTAGTTGATCTTGCCACAAGCTTGATCGCAACCACAATCCTGGTTTAACTTGCAGAATGGAGTGTTACCACAGTGGAAGCCCATGAAGGTATCAGTTAACTTGTACTGTGGGAAGTGAGGCTTGATGCTCTGCTCGTACATGTCAGCTGGTACGGAGTTGTTGATGTCTAATAAGGTTACAGCATCCTTGGTTACGCAAGCGCCGATGTACTCAGATAAAGCACCGAAGATATCAACTTCACAAGCTACTGGAATACCACGGGAAGCTAAACGGGAGTTTACATAGCAAGGCTCGAAACCGAACTCCTCTGGGAATGCAGGCCAGCACTTGTCAGCAAAAGCAACATACTTGCGGGAACCCTTGTGCTGCTCAGCCCAATCTAATAAGGTTAACTCAAACTGAGCCATACGCTCTAAGAGATCTGGGTAAGTATTGCCAGCGCCTAACTCCTGCTCCATCTCCTTGATGACCTGAGGAATACGCTCGTCACCCTTGTGCTTGCGGTAAGCTACTAATAAGTCAAGCTCAGAGTTCTCTTCGATCTCAACGCCGATGTCATATAAGCCCTTGATTGGAGCGTTACATGCAAAGAAGTCCTGTGGACGTGGGCCGAAAGAAATAATCTTTAAGTTGGAAACACCGATTAAAGCACGAGCAACTGGTACGAACTCGCTTACCATCTTAGCAATGTCAGCAGCGGTGCCAACTGGGTACTCAGGGATGAAGCCCTTGAGCTTACGTAAACCTAAGTTGTAAGAGCAGTTGAGCATACCGCAGAATGCATCACCACGACCATCGATAAGGTCATTGCCAGTCTCTTCTGCTGCAGCTACGAACATGCATGGGCCATCAAAGAACTTAGCAATTAAGGTCTCTGGAGTCTCAGGACCGAAGTTACCTAAGAAAACTACTAAAGAGTTACAACCAGCAGCCTTAGCCTCAGCAACAGCCTTCTGAGCATCAACCTCGTTCTCAACAATGGTGTTGATCTCAACAACATCAAGCTTAGCCTCTAAGCACTTAGCAACTACAGCCTGACGACGGCGCTCAGATAAAGTACGGATAAAGCAGTCACGTGATACAGCAATTACACCAAGCTTTGCATCTGGGATATTGTACATTTCCATTTAAATTTTCTCTCCAATTTTTAAACACTCACTAAGAGTTATCAAAGACAGATCCTTAGTTTTGATTAACTACAAAGCAAGAAATCATTTTGGTCTAAGCATGAGTGCACTTAAACCTCTGAGCAAAGATCCTCGCTCTTATTCTTAAGGGACTCTTTAAGATAAAGACCCTTGCTCAGAGGCTGCCCAAAAAACTATATGAATCTTGGGCAGCAAAGTAATGTCTGATTTTCTAATAAAAGGCCTTAGTCTTATAAGGTAATATTCTCACCAACTAAGATACCAGTAGAGATATGGTTCTTACCCTCGTAGCTATCTTTATGAGCAAGTAACCACTTATTGTTGGCAGTTACTAAGCCATTTTCAGCATCGCCACGGGCATCAACATTCTCAATCTTGGCAGTATTAGTATCCTTAGGTAAAACTACGGCTACACGGAATACTTCACCATCATCGCTGTGGCATGGAGCATAGTGCAATGCAGTCTCATAGAACTGTACAGCAGTGCCCTTTGGACAGTAGAAGGTCTCAACAGCTTGGGTATCCATAATGCCGTCCTTAATGGCGGTAATAGGAGCAAGCATGAATAAAGCATCGGTGCCAGTAATATTTACTTCGCAGTTGCGGTGGTATTCAATGGCGTTGAGCTTACGGTTGTGACCAGAGCAGTAGCCAATTTGAACCTTTAAGCCGCCAAAGACACGATTTTGTAAATCGTTCATGAGATCTTCTGTCTCAAGTTTTGGCTCAGAGGCAACGTAGGTTACAGCATCCTTTGGACATGGTAAGTCTTCTAAAATCTTAGTAACCTTATCGGTATCTACAGCAGGAATTACCTTACCAAAACGCTCAAACTCAACAGAGAATACGCTCTTGTACTTCTCAACCTTCTCGCCATCAAGCTTATTACGTAAAGTAGCAAGCTTGTGGAAAGCAGGACGCATAGTTGGGTATAAGCTTTGATAGAGAGTGTAAATATCGTTGTAACGCTCAACCTCAGCGCAATTTGGCTCAGCCTTATCGCTACCTTGCTTAACTAAAGCATCAACAGCACTTTCAACATTAGGATATAACTTAGCAGCAACAGCAGCTAAGATAGCAGCACCTAATGCTGGACCTTCCTTAGAGGCAATGGTAGTTACCTTGCACTTAAGGACATCAGCAAGCATTTGTCTCCAGAATGGTGAACGGCCACCACCGCCACAAGCAGTTAAAGTCTCTGGGACAATATCCATCTGGTGGAGCACTTCTAAGTTGTGACGTTGAGATAAGGTAATGCCCTCTAATACAGCACGGGTTAAATGTGCCTTCTTATGACGAGCTGATAGACCAAAGAATACACCACGAGCCTCAGCATCTAATACAGGGGAGCGCTCGCCCATTAAGTAAGGTAAGTAAATTAAGCCATCAGAGCCTGATGGAACGCAAGCGGCCTCTTTAGTCATTAAATCATAGGCATCAGTGCCATCTTTCTGGCATTGAGCGTGCTCAGCAGTATAGAGCTCATCACGGGCCCAACGTAAGGATAGACCAGCGGCTAAAGTGCAAGACATAGCAGTCCAAGTGCCAGGTACAGCTGCACAGAAGGTGTGAACACGACCTAATGGGTCAATAGAAACCTTAGAGGTATGGGCAAATACTACACCTGAGGTACCTAAGGTTACAAAAGCTTGACCGTCACGGCATACACCAGTACCTAAAGCAGCAGCGGCATTATCACCAGCACCACCAGCTACGATAGTACCTTCAACTAAGCCAGTTAGTTTAGCTGCCTCGGCAGTGATAGTGCCTGCAACAGCACAAGACTCGATAAGATGAGGCATTAAAGCAGGATCGATAGATAACTTCTCTAAGATCTCGCCTGACCACTCACGCTTCTTAATATCTAAAAGGTTGGTACCAGAGGCATCGGAAATTTCCATAGCCTTGACACCAGTTAACATGTAGCGTACGTAATCCTTTGGTAAAAGGATGGTAGCGCATTGATCGTAAATCTCTTTTTCGTTCTCACGAACCCATAGGATTTTTGGAGCAGTAAAACCAGATAAAGCTGGGTTAGCATTAATTTCGATTAAACGGTTCTTGCCAACTAAATTAGTGATCTCATCACACTGCTTAGAGGTACGGGCATCACACCATAAAATGGACTTACGTAATACCTTGCCGTCCTTATCAAGCATAACTAAGCCGTGCATTTGACCTGCAATGGCTAAACCAGCAACATCCTTAGGATCAATTGCTGACTGAGCTAACACAGCCTTAATAGAATCGATAGCTGCGTTATACCAATCTAATGGATCTTGCTCTGCCCAACCATTTTTTGGCTGATAAAGGGGATACTCAATAGTTTTGGAAGCAATAGACTGACCGTGCTCATCAAAAAGAACTGTTTTAGTACCTGAGGTACCAAGATCAACACCTAATAAATACTTCATTATTGTTATGCTCCTTGCTCTATTAAAGTCCTGTGACCTTATTAGAGTTGCTGCTAGTCTTTTCCATCCCCAAGACTACAGCTGGTTCCTACTCAAACAAAGATAAGTAAGCCTCCCTATTGACTACCTTTTCTTTGTTTAAATTAAAAATCTTTACTCTTTAACAAGCCGCTCTGATATAACTTCAGCTAAAACCTTGCTATAAAAGAGCGACTTAATAGGTTTTGTTTATGTAACTTAATTACTTAACACGCTTCTTAGAAAGAACGTCAATTACTACAGCTAACAAGAGAACTAAGCCTTTAACAGTTCTTTGCCAGTTAGCATCAATACCTAAAATTGACATACCGTTGTTAAGTACACCCATGAAGATAGCACCAATTACAGCACCACCTACAGTGCCCACGCCACCATAAGCAGAGGCACCACCAATGAAACATGCACCGATAGCATCAAGCTCATAACCGTTACCAGCAGTTGGAGCTGCGGAGTTAAAGCGAGCTACGCATACTAAAGCAGCTACAGCAGATAAGAAGCCCATGTTTACATAGGTCATGAATAAAATTCTGTTGGTGTTAACACCAGATAATTTTGCAGCCTTCTCGTTACCACCTAAAGCATACAAACGACGACCACCTACGGTATTGTTTGCATAGAAGCTATAGGCCATAACAATAATGGTTAATAAGATTAAGATAACTGGGATACCCTTGTTATTGGCTAATAACATACCAGAGCCAATTAAAGCAGCCTCAACAATCACAGTGGTGATTACGAAGGTAGACATATCGTCTACTTGGTAACCCTTCTTAGTCTTCTTAACACGGTCATAAAGCACGTAAGCTAAATAACCAACACATAAAATCGCAGTAACAACAGTGGTAACAGCAAAAGCATCAGCACGAGCACGTGGCACAAATGAGGTAAAGTAGCGTAAGTACTCTGGAGGGAATGGAGAAATAGTCAAACCATCCAAAACTAATAAAGCCATACCTCTAAAGAGCATCATGCCTGCTAAGGTAACGATGAAGGCTGGGATACGTACATAAGCAATCCAGAAGCCCTGCCATGCACCGATTAAAATACCTACTAATAAGCAAGTTGCAATTGCAAGGTAGATATTAGTTTCCCAGTTAACCATCATCACGCCAGCAATAGCACCAACCAGCGCTACAATTGAGCCAACGGACAAGTCAACGTTACCGCAACCAATAATACAAAAGAGCATACCTACGGCAAGAATAATAACGTAGGAGTTTTGCGAAATAATGTTGGTGAAGTTTGCAGGAGAGAACATTGAACCATGACCTGTGGCTCTAATGGTGATCTCAAACAAAATCATCACAACTAATAAAGCTAATAACAAAGAGTTACGCTTTAAGATATTTAAAAATTGTTCCATGACAGCATCCTAATCTTTAAATGCTTGGCACCATGTTTAACCTACAACGCTAAATCACAGTGTTTTAACAAGAGTTCAGGCGCTTTACTAGTTCTGCCAACTTAGGTAACCCCTATGTGGCACGTGCACGCCTTATAAGTTAGGCTGGAATATGCATATATTATCAGAAATTCAACAATCATTCGCAAACGGTTGCGGAAATTTTTGGCAAATATATGATTTTGCGCAAACTTTTTAAATAAAATCAATTTGAGGCTTGTTTTATAAAGCTTATATTTATCGCACTAGCGCACAAATACTCAAATTTTAACTATTACTCTCAACACTGATGATTGTGCATGCTTATGTGCATACGCATGCGTATGCGCACACTAAATTAGATATAAACAAGGAGCAGAGTGGTTACTTCTTATCAGATGACTTTAAAATAGCCGACATAATAGTTTCTTGAGAGGCCTCAGAGCGTGGCATCTCTGCTACGATCTTGCCCTCATTCATAACGTAAATACGATCGCACATACCTAAGACTTCAGGTAACTCAGAGGAGATCATTAATACTGATTTACCTTGAGCTACTAAATCATTAATAATGCAATAGATTTCGTATTTAGCACCTACGTCAATACCACGAGTAGGTTCGTCAAGAATTAAAATATCAGGGTCGGCGTACATCCATTTAGCTAGCAGTACTTTTTGTTGGTTACCACCAGATAAGTTACCTACATCCTGACGCACAGAGGCACATTTAGTCTTTAATTGCTGTCTATAGTCATCAGCTACCACAACCTCTTTATCATGGTCGATAATGTCATTTTTAGATACCTTATGTAAGGCAGCTAAGGTAGTGTTGCGAGTAATAGAAGTTTGCAATAACAGACCATCACCCTTACGATCTTCGGTTACATAAGCTAAACCATGGTTAATAGCTTCTTGTACTGTATTTAGCTTGACCTCTTTACCATTGATAAAGACTTGTCCGCCAATAAAATCACCGTAATAATGGCCAAATACTGACTGAGCAAGCTCAGTTCTTCCTGCACCCATCAAGCCAGAAAGACCTACTACCTCACCTTTCTTAATATTGAGGTTAACCTTATTACATACTAAGCGGTTGCGGTTGAGAGGGTGAGCTACAGTCCAGTCTTTAACCTCAAAGAGCACTTCATTACCAGGCTTAGTATCACGAGGAGGGAAGCGATTAGTAAGCTCACGGCCCACCATGCCTGCAATAATACGGTCTTCGGAAATATCGTGATTGGAGTTATCAATGGTTTCGATAGTACTACCATCACGAACCACAGTAATGGAGTTAGCAATATAGGAAATCTCATTGAGCTTATGAGAAATAATAATTGCTGTCATGCCCTCTTCTCTAAAGCGAGCAATTAACTCCAATAGAGCTTGAGAGTCAGTTTCGTTTAAAGAAGCAGTTGGCTCATCTAAAATAAGCAAACGTACATTCTTGGCAATAGCTTTGGCAATTTCAACTAATTGCTGCTTACCTACACCAATATCTTTAATTAAAGTACGAGGATCTTCATGTAAACCTACCAACTCTAAAAGCTCTTTAGCACGTTGATAAGTACGAGGCCAATCTACAACTTGTTTAGAGGCAGCTACAGTGCGCTCATTACCTAAAAACAGATTTTCAGCAATGGATAAGAAAGGTACTAAAGCTAATTCTTGGTGAATAATAACAATGCCTTTTTCTTCACTATCTTTAATACCATTAAATTGACACAATTCGCCATCAAAATAAATCTCACCTTCATATGAGCCAGCAGGATAAATACCTGAGAGCACATTCATCAAGGTGGATTTACCAGCTCCATTCTCTCCTACGAGAGCGTGAACTTCACCCTTTTTAACCTCAAAGTTAACATTTGATAAAGCAGTAACCTTACCAAAGCGCTTGGTGATGTTCTTCATCTGGAGCAAAATTTCTTGATTTGCTTCCATAGCCATTCAAACACCTAAAACAATCTATCTTAACTAGCCTAATTAACCACCTAAAAAGCACTATATTTCCTAATTTTTCTCATGTTTAAGCTATTAGCTAAAGCGTGCTCGTACACGAGGCTTTGCTAAAAATTAGACCACTTAAGGTCTTGGGGCGGAAAAATAAAGATTGAGGAAATGATAAGCAGCAGTGTGTAGTTAATTGAGCGTAAAACTAAAGCCCTAATGACATAGAGGTAACATAGAGGGCTTTATAGAACATTCATTAGCCAAGGCAGGTAGACTAATTGGTTGTGCCTACCTACCTACCCTAGCAATACCTAATTTAAAAGGTATGAAGCTTTAGAAGCTTATTAGATCTCATCAGCCTTGTAGTAGCCAGAATCGATTAATAAAGCTTGATAGTTATCCTTGGTAGCAGCAATTGGCTCACAGAGGTAGGATGGAATTACACCAGTACCATTGTTATAGGTGGTAGTATCGTTAACTTCTACTTCCTCACCCTTATCGATAGAGTCAACCATAGCAACTACTTGTTGAGCAAGCATACGGGTGTCCTTGAATACGGACATATCCTGGTAACCACGTACGATGTTCTTAACAGCTGGCTTATCGCAGTCCTGACCAGTAATTACAGGCATATTGGAAGCATCATAACCAGTAGCTAATAAGGCATTTACAACGCCGCAAGCTAAGGCATCATTTTGGGTTAAAACAGCATCAAGCTGAACATCCTCTGGACCATAAGAGATGGAGGAAATTAAGTTCTCCATACGCTTTTGAGCCTCTTCGAGGTTCCAGTTTAAGGTAGCGCACTGCTCACGAGTGGTCTGGCCAGACTTAACAACAAGCTTGCCTGAGTCGATGTATGGCTTTAATACTTCCATAGCACCGCCGAAGAAGAAGTTTACGTTGTTGTCATCGGTAGGACCAGTAAAGATTTCGATGTACTTGGTCTCTTTAGCATTCTCAAGATCTAATTGATCTGCAATATATTGACCTTGTAAGTTACCTACACGGGTATTATCAAAGGTTGCGTAGTAGGAAACAGCATCAGAGTTCATGATGAGGCGATCGTAGGAAACTACAGGAATGTTCTTTTCCTTAGCACCCTTTAAAACTTCAGTTAAAGCAGAACCATCAATTGAAGCAACAACTAAGATATCGCAACCAGAGGCAATCATGTTCTCAATTTGGTTTACCTGAGTTGGAATATCATTATCACCTGCGTACTGGAGATCAACAGTGTGTCCAGATTGCTCTAACATGGCTTTCATATTCTGACCATCTTGATTCCAACGCTGTAAAGACTGAGTTGGCATAGAAACACCAACTTTAGCAGCGTAGGCAGAAGAAGCACAGCAAGTAACAGCTAAAACGGCAGCACATAATGCGCTAACGGTAGTCTTTAACTTCATAGTTTTATCCTCATTATGCAATGTTCAAATTGCAAACAATCACAAGAAACACCGTTTGATAAGATGCAGTGACAATCCTAAGTGCATCTAAAATTATCAAATAAAAGTGGATAATGATTACGGTGGTAAACTTTTGCGAGCTCCAAAAAGCTTGAAAAATAGCCTTTTTGTGCTCGAGCACAAGTTAATGATAAATCAAAGTTAAACAAAATCGATAATTTCTTGCAAATTGAATGTTAAATTTGTGATCCAACATACAAGAAATCATGATTTTATAAAATCCATCTTGATCTTATGCTCCTTACTTGAGCAATTACCCTCAAACTACCGCTTAAAATAGATATGAATATACTAATATCAAAGTAATAGCTACATACTTTTAACGTTTATTACTCATCCCCATTAGCCCACTACCAATAGCGTACGCAAGTCCACCCTGCAACCGTTTGTAGTTGCAACACCATTCCCTATTCTTCGCTCAACTATCGCACGCCCCAAGCAACACTCTCTTATCACAATCAAGGCACAAGCAACCGCCAAAAGATACAAGCACAAGCCTGCCAATATCTCTCCACACTTATAAGTACCAACTACGCACCATCATAAACGCAAAAGGCGAGCACATCCCTGCGCTCGCCCTTCCAAAAGATTTGGCTCAACCTCATCCTCATCAGCTATCTTTTCAGGCCACCTCATCATACCAAGCGCCCAGCTCAAGCGCCCCGCTCAAGTCCCATGGCACATGGCACATGGCACATCGTCTGCCTAAGACTTTGCCTTGTAAACACACCAAGGAGGTTGAGAACTAAATCCTGCAGTGTCGTAATTGTCTTTGCTCAAATAAAACAGAAGTTTCAAACTCCATTGCGGAAAATGAACTAGCTCGTTTTATGGCGTATCTGACTACTTGTAATAGTTAGCAAAGTAATCTGAGGCATTCTTAGCCTTGGTATCTCCCAAGGGCTTAAAGTTACCTACAGTTTTATTGCTCAATGGGTTGTTTTGGCTTAGGTCACTAACCATGCGATCTTGTTTACTATGCTCTTGCCCTAGCCCCTGCTCCAGCTCCTGCCCTGGCTCAATATTACTATTATTACCATCGTGCTGAGCGCCTTTAAGCACCTTGGCTTGATTACTTGACGAGGTTTCCTCTACAGCCTTTTTAAGGTCTTGGCGAGCCTTTACGCCCCAGTCATCATCCTCATCGTCATAAGGCTGATCACTTTTACCTACTCTCTTACGTAAAAAGCCTTGTAATTTACCTTTTTCTAATTTGCGTTGATCTTTAATGGCATTGTTAATCACACCAATAACAAATAAAAAAGGAATGGCAATTGCCAAAATTAAATACCAGTCCATAAAAACAATCCCTTGGGTGTACCTTTTTTGTAAAGTCAGCTGCGCTGCACCTAAACTTAACTTTGCAGCAGCGGCAGTGCAACTGCCGCTTAGCTGTAGTTAAGCTGTAGCTGAGCAAGCTCCAGATTTTTTGTAGTGGTCATATACAAAGATAGGAGATACTGTAGTACCTCCTATCTGGCAACTTATATTGTGCTTAAGAAAATAGCTAGCAAGAGCAATTATTTCTTAGCTTGGCTATCCTTTAAGATCTGCTCAAAAGTAGCATAGTCTTTAACCGCACCACGGATCACTTGACCATTAACAATAAAGAAAGGTGTACCCTGAACACCAATTTGTTGGCTAATTTCCATGTTCTTACGTAAAGACTCTTGAATGACTTTATTATCATTAATAGCCTTGCTTAAGGCATCGTAGTTGCCGCCAGCCTTCTTAACTGCCGCTTTAATTTGATCTTCTGAGGTAATCTTTACCTTAGGTTGCATGAGCTCATCTTGGTATACAAAATACTTTTGAGCATCTTGTTGATAGAGAGCTAAACCAATAGCAGAAGCTTTAACACTCAAAGGAGATAAAATTGGCAACTCAACGTAGTAAATAACTACATCATGCTTCTCTTGTAATTCCTTGGTAAGAGGACGAACTACCTTACAATAGCCGCAGTTGTAATCAAAGAACTCAACTACATAGTTCTTTGCCGAGCGAGAACCACGGGCTGGGGTATTCTTATCTTGAATAAAGAAGTCTACAGCTTCTTTTAAGGCAGCTTGCTGACCTTGAGCCTGCTTAGCCTCTAAGGCCTTAGCAGCTTCAACTAAAATCTCTGGATGAGAAACAATGTAATCATGAATAATGGACTCAATATAAACCTTTTGCTGATCTGAAAAAGTGTCTTTATTATCAGCAGCTAAAACTTGAGTGGAAAGTAATGAAGAGCCTAAGAGGCATGCTAGGGTAGTGGTAAGAACCTTCTTGTTAGATAAAAATTTGAGCATAGTGCCCCCTAGTCCAAAGCAATAATAGAACCAAACAACAGAGCAATTAATATTTTAAGGAAGAACCCAACTAATCATAAAGATTACTGAACTGAACTGTCTTCCTGCCTCTACTAGGACTTGTCTGTTGCTTGTTGCTTGATTCTACTATCACACAACATAACATTTGTTTTAATTTGAGCTGTTCTTAAACTCTAATAAGAGCAGCATAATTTGCTTTCTTTAGATCGCTGCCACAAACTAAACCTTACAAGGTAAATGCGACCTATTATTAATAATCAGCAAATCAACACATATTTTAACGAAAATTTGTTAATTAAATAGCCCCTAATGCCACTGAAATAAAGAAATTCTCATTTTTTTTGCAAAAAAAGCCACCTTGGATAACTCCAAGATGGCTTCATCTTTTGTCTTCTTTAGAAAAATCTGTAATTACAAAAGCAATTGATTCTAGTTTTTAAGCTCGTGTAGCTGTCCACCATGGAAGCGATGTGCGTAGGCAAAACACAAAATTGACATAATGGAGCACACTGTCATGGTAATAATGATAGGAATCATAGATTGATCGCCCATTAAGCCCACCAACGGTGAGGTAATGGCACCAAAAACAAAGTTAAGCACACCAAAAATTCCAGAAGCAGCACCCGCACCACCAATACGAGAGCCCATTACAATACCAAAACCCGCAGCCTGGGCTGCACCCATCATGGACACAAATAAGCCCAAAATAACAGCAATAATGTAAAGATTGTCGATCTGCAAACTAACTACAGTAATGAAAACAATGCATAGTGTTAGCTGAATAAACATTGCACTGAACACTAAGGTCTTTTCTTTAAAATACTTGGTTAAAAAGGCAGATAGATTGGCAAATACCGCAATAGAAAAAGCATTAATGCCAAAAACGATGGAGTAACCTAAAGGACTTAAACCATATATATTTTGGAAAATGAAAGGAGAGGCTGCTAAATAAGCAAAGAAAGCCACCATCACAAAAGACAGAGCTAAGCTCATTAAGAGAAAGCGAGCATTAGTAAGCTCCATTAACATGCTTTTAATAGTAGCCACTAAATGAGTAGAGCGCTTCTCTTTTGGTAAAGTCTCAGGCAATACATTAATGGAACTAAATAAAATCAATATGCCCCATCCTACCAAGAAAATGAAAAGTGCAGGCCAAGCCCAGATTGAGACAATACCAGAACCAACTATAGGGCCTAAAATTGGAGCTAATCCATTAACAGTCATCAAAAGAGACATGAACTTGGTAAGCTCTCGACCTGAATACATATCACAAGCAATAGTACGAGATAATACAATACCACTAGCACCAGATAAGCCTTGGAACAATCTAGCTATGATGAGCTGCTCAATAGTGGCGGCATAAGCACACCATAATGAAGAGAGGATAATAATCACTAAGCAAATATATAAAGGCTTCTTACGACCATAAGAATCTGATAGTGGGCCAATAATTAGCTGACCAATAGCCAGACCAAAGAAAGATGCAGTCAAAGTTAACTGCATAGTAGAAGCATCAGTCATGTACTCTTTGGTAATAGTTGGTATAGCTGGTAAATAAATATCAGTACAAATTGGACCAAAAGCGCTGAGCATACCTAAAACTACAATTACTAACCAGCTAACCTTGTCTAAGGTTCCAACTACCTCTTGCTCTTGCGATGACTGTTGATTGTTTTGATTGTCCATTATTTTCTAACTCTGTTTTTTAAACGTCTAATGACACAGCCATGTCTTATTACAGCGTGATAAAACTCAAACCATCTAGCCTATGCTCTGCCTAAGACCAGGCCTTGGCCTGAGCCAGACCAGGACTGTGCCTTAGCCTTAGCCCAGGCTTTAGCCTGGGCCTGGGCCATGGTTCAACCCAAGGGCCTTAGCTATCAACAGAGCTACTCTTGGCTTTAGTAGTGCGCCTTAGCAAAGCCTTAGCCAGATTCTTTATCAAGATCTGAGCTTAAGACAGTACGTTGACCTGGGCTTAGACCTATTTGGGCCTATACCACACTAACCAATGACGGCATTTTTTACTTATGAGAACATCGCTGTGCCTACGCCAACAAAGGCCTATCTTGGCTTAGGTTAGCCAAGCTATGGCCTAATATAGCGGCTATATGAACTAAGGTCGGAATACTCGTATCGAGCAGTAAACCTCAATATCTAACTAAGCAACTTTCAATAAAAATGTCAGACACACACCAAAGCTGCTAGCCTTGTAGTATCAAAACCAGCCCTTAAGAGCTGTAAAGTTTTCATACTAAATAAAAGAGAATCTTGCAAAGAAGTTAGCTAATCAAGATAAGAACTAGGAGTTAACTAAAAGGAAGGAGTTAAAGAAGATTAAGAAAGGAGCTTAAGTAATAGAATCTTTAAGTCCGTCCAATTGCTAGCTCTAGTTTACTAAGGCTATATCAGCCACATAGCAAAACTTGCCTGGCAAGTGGGAGCAGATACCAAAGATTCTCGAACTCAGTGCAATAAAAGCGACTACAGCCGCTTTAGAAAGGTATCTAAAGTTAAACTTGAGCGCCTATTATAGCTAAAAAAATGAAAATGACTAATCTTGTCTTAGATAAGAACAAATCTAGGGCACAATTGCATCATTATGAATAATCATATAGCAAACCACTTTTCCCCTAGAAAATACGCAATCACTATGAGCTTAATTATCAAAGTGCACCAAAATAGTTATTTAAAAAAACTAAAGGCTATCCCGACCTAAAGCAACATTTAGGTTCTAAGATAGCCTTTTGCCAAATTGCGTAAATTTAAGTTTAAGCTTAGCTAGATGCTCGAGGTAAGAGCATTGGATCAATGAGTCGGCACTTAACATCATTGCGCTTTAAGATTTCATAAGCAGCTGCACCTAACTCATCTTCTGGCAACTTAACTGTAGTAATAGGTGTTGGGAAGAAGCGACACCACTCAGGATCACCAATTGACACCAAAGCCATATCTCGTGGCATTACTACATTACGTAATGATAGAGCATATGCTACACCAGAGGTAATGGCATTATTGGAAGTTAAAATAGCAGTAGGCTTACCAGAATGACGGGTTAAGAGAATATTAGTGATCTCAAAAGCCTTGGTATAAAGATCGTTATACTCTAAAGCATCAAGCTCAATACACTCTACATTATCATAGGCCTGAGCTGCATTAAGACGCTCTTTGAAAGTATACAAAGTGGACTTACCACTTAAATATACAATGTGTTTATGGCCTTTAGAGTTTAAATGGTCATAAGCAATCTTTACTACTTTCTCATTATTGATTAAAGCACACTTAGTGTCACGACCAACAAATGGACGGTCTACAGCAACCACATTACGGCACTCAATCAAAGGAATAGTAGAAGCTCCTGTAGGCATAGCAATCATGCCATACAAAGGAATTTGATTCATATCCGCAATAATCTTGCGCTCAAGAGATGGATTTTCATTAGTAACACCTAAGAGCACTTGAAGTCCGTCGTCTTGAGCTAATGCAGTAATGGACTTTAAAATACCTGCGGAGAAAGTATTATTTAAATCAGCCACAATTACGCCAAGCATGCCTTGACCCTGACCTACAGATCGAGACATAGGCACGTCGATGCCTAACTCCTTAGCTTTATTTAAAATACGCTCGCGAGTGCTTTTGGCAACCATTTCAGGACGAGACAACGCACGAGAGACAGTAGCTGCACTAACACCTACCACTTCGGCAATTTGAGATACCTTACCCATTGTGACGTCCTCTTATTAACTTAATCATAGTGCTAAAAATCTTTACCAAAGTGAAGAGCTCACCTTAATACAGATATATTTCTACAGATACAAAATCTTATTAAGAACCAACTACAAAAATGAAGCATATAGGCATACCAAAATATACAAAAGAACAAGTCTTTTGCATTATTTTAGAATCAGGATTCATGATGCTTTTTAGAAAAGAAATGCTAAATAAAAATAGCAAACCATAGTATCAGTTGGTTATCTAAAAAAAGCACTAACCTTAAGAGCCCAAAGAGCACCAAACCTAAAAAAGCGCCTTGCAATATCGATAACAAAATTATCTGTTATCGATTGATTTGGTGTTAAAAGCAACCTTAAGGCGCTAAAAGCCCAACTGTGGCAGTTAGTCACCAGCTACTTTTTTGCTCTTGAATCTATCCCTATATTCATGAGCAATTTCTTTAGAACCTCCTAAGGTATGCTAAGAAGCATAAAACTATATCTTGCACATCCCTAAAGTTAGGGCTATAGCTCATATACGAGCTAAGCCATCCCTCAATACAAGCAAAGAAACTTAGATCGTAAGCGAAGAAAATATCTAAGCCCTGAAAAATAGCTTATGCATTCATAGTAGTGCGCCATAAGAATACCATGTCTAAGAGCTTTTAGCCAAACAAATGCAATTATTAATGCAAAACAGATCAAATAATTGCAAAATTGCAATTACAGCACATAGGTAAAAACTATCAGATATACAACAGCATCAGCGTTGTTTAGACTACTCAATTAACCTAATTTTAATTATTATTTAATCTAATTGTCATACAAGCAAGGAAATAGCAACTAGGATCATAATAGAAGCAGCCTTGATGCTTGGATACAAGCAGACATTATTTTTGTAAAGATCGCCGTGTTTCAGGCGCTAAATTTAAAAAAAATTAATAAAAATAACTTTCTCTTATCCTTAGCAAATTATATACTTATGCATGTGTGAGCTAGTTATTCGCTAGTAATATTTATTTTTAGTGAAGTTTTGCAAGAAGTATTTGTACTTAAGCTTCTTAATTGGCATATCCACGGCCCTGTTTTATGGGCAGTGAGCTTGTTATTGTCTAGTGTCAAAAAAATCTTTGGTTTTTTTTGGAACTTTTTTAATGAGCATATGTCAATATAAATGACACTATAAATAACGCACAGGTTATAGCTTAAACAAGTGCTTCATTGCTCTTTTAGCAGGCTGTAACCGACACTACTCAAGTGGTTTCTTATTTTTAATATAAGAAACTGGATAGTAGTAATACCCCCTTAAATCAAGCTTTAAAAGTAAGTTTTAGTCATTGCTGTCTTTAACTTAAACTGCAAAGCTGCTACGGTTGCTAATTATATCAAGCATATGGTGTCCGATTTTTGTGTGGTATTGACTGGCTGTTCATGATTTAGTACACCAAGTCATAAAACTCTTAGTGCTAACCTTTATTTGCCTATTAGTGCATTAAACGCTAAGAATAGTGTATGAATGAGGTTTCATAATTTCCAGTCCTTGAGATTAGTGAGAAACTACTAATAGCAGTCCGTGCTGCTACGAAATCCTAAATGCAGAGCAAGCTATTTTAGGATTTCTAATATGCTTTAACTTAATTTGTACTGCATAACTTATTGAGGCTTTGTGGTGGGTACAAGAACTAAACAATATCCTTTAAGAGTAAGTAAGTATCGCTAATTTAAGCGGCGTTATCTTAATTATGTTCTTGGCATTGCTCCTTTTTTCATTCCTTGTGATCGAAATAGGGCTGAGCATAATGCACTTAATCTTGTAGGACGTATTAGTTTGTTGTTCACTGTCTGCATTATTCATTGCTTCGGCGCTAGTTGCGAGCATTAGCAGGCCTTGTATAGGCGCTCTAAATATTAGCACTCCAAGCTGGGGTATTTGTTTAACACAGGGTGGGCAATGTCTGGTTCTGTAATTATGTTAAAGCAGCTGGCACAGTTGATATGAACCTTATTGCAACGCTTTTTGACCTGCTTGCCTTAGGTAGCTGCATAGCGCAGCATCGAAAAACCAAAAAGTAGTTGCGTGGAAGCGTACTGGTTCAATGCGCTCCCTTAAAGCTGGGAACTCCTCCTCATACGCTAAATCTGAGGCCCAGTTGTTGCTGTTTATGAAGGTAAGGTTCTTATTTAAATAGAGTTGTTGAGGATCACTGAATAACTCGTTCAATAAGAGGTAGCTTTGTTACCTAATATTAACTGCTCTCCAGATTAGAGGCGCTCAACACCTCAATTGGCGACTAACACGAGCATTTGCGCCTTAGGCTAGATTAAGAACACCACTTGTTCTGGCCAAAAGATAACGTCTGCGATCCTGCGCAACGTAGTCTTGGCTCCCCTAGTACAAAGTAGGTTAGGTACTAGGGGTTCCTAATTTTTCCCATCTTTTCCGCTACTTAACAACATCCAATCCAATCACCCCCACCAACCCTATCATTTTCTATTCTCTTTTTTTGCCCTATTAGCTATGACACTCATAATGGCTTGAGAGCAACGAAGAAAATGAGTCTAGGGTAAATACTTGCTATTACAAGGTAGCTTATGCCACTTAGGCCTATTAGGCGCTCTCTCTTATGCCCGCCTTCTTAGGCTCATATATTTGCCTATGTTTTAAAGCTACGCAGTGCACTTACCCAGCATTAGCCCATATTACTTGATGAGCTTTAATCCAAACGGTATAGCTCTTAGCTGTAGGTCAGCGCCATAGCTAAACCTTTATTAACATAGAAAGCTCCAGCTGAGCTTTAGCCCTACCCTAAGGCTTTGACAAAGCCTCAACACCTAAACATCAAGCAACTGTAGGCCCCTTAGATCACTTACTATTTGAGCTCGTATCTTTGATGAAACTGGATTTTGTCTGTTGAGACAAACTGTACTTTCCCTCTAGCATTGCTCAAGCAAAGATCTAGGGGGCAATTGATTTGAAATGGGCTAAGATTTTACTTGCGTTAATAAGCAGGCAAGTGATTAGGCTAAGGGTTTTACTTGGACAAATAGGCAGGAAAGTGAAGGACTAAGAGTCAGAATACTAATTGAAAATAGCTTTGCTAGTTTTGAGACACAGAAAGCCAAGCAATAGATACAACAGGAAAATTTAAAAAAATAGAGACCAGCTCTATTGTTTTTATAGCGATTTAAAACTACTGCAATTTTTGCATAGTGGCAGTTTTAATCGTTTGTTTGACATAATTTTTTATTCAGCTTATGTAAAAGCATATGACAACAAAGAAGACTTTTCTCGATAAAGCCTCCTGTCCCAGAATGTATATGAAAAAGACTATACATCAAGCATATTACCTTAACATCGAAGCTAGTACTTTCTTCTCAGTCTTAATAACACGAATGTTCTGCCTTTATACAGCACCATTTCCCTATCTCGTGAGGGCTTAGCTACTGCTCATCTCCAAACCAGGACCAGAATACTAGAGCTCCGATTTTTGAAGCACTTACCATAATAGGCTTACGCACATACCTAGTTATGGCTCACGTTGCACTCTAACTACTCTGTTGGCTTTCCTTAATTAAAAGGTCCGCCATTGAAGAGGCTTTATAGAAATCGGAAGCAAGGTTTCCCTTATCTTCCTAGACTTGCTAGAACAGTAATAACGTGCTCTGCAAAATTTCAACGCTCAACTCTCCTCTTAGAGTATGAGCAGCAAAACTTTGTTTCACACTTCTGCCGTCACAAATCATATATATACTTTCTCATAAAAAGAGCTTAATTTCTATTAAAACTTTATATTTTTTTATTGATTATGTTTTTGGTAATGCTTTTGCTTTATTTATGGGCTTTGTAACATAGCTACAAAATGAACTTTGTAAGTGAATCTTCATCGAACTTGTCATACAAGCATTATAAAAGATTATTAAAACCTAGATTAAATGGGTAAATTACCGCTAAATAACTATTTTTCTAGATATAAATCAAGGCTTGCCAACATTACAAGTAAAACGAATTATTTGTCAAAAATATGCCCTAGCCCTTACTTTACTCACACGAAATAAATAAGGTCTAAAGATTTGTAAAAGCGCATTTAATAGCCATTTACTGTCTCATTTACTAAGTTTTACGGTCAAATTTGCAATATTTAGACAAAATTACCACTACACTGCAACTCTAAACTTTATTTTCAGTATCTGACCTTATTAAAATCTCCCTTTAAATGGCTCATTTACAATAGATTTAGCTCATAAAATGTTACATTAACAATGTAACAGTCTCTTCTTAAGCATCCCCTACTCTTAACTATATCCAAATATATCTATTAATAAACATATTTATAAAGTAACTTTAATAAAAGTACCTGGCTTCACTGAGCTTAACCCTATCAAACCTCCACCCATTAAGCATCTGTAAGCAAACTAGCTTTGCCACCACTATTCTCTGGCAAAATCCAAGCTAACACTCAAAGCTAAAGCTAAAGCTAAAGCTAAAGCTAACACTAAGAACAATGCCACCCTACCCATGCACTATGCTTGATACCAAGCATCCTCCACTTTCATTAGCAATAATCAAAAAAAACTGTAACAATCTATAAGCAGTTTTAGCTCTAATAATGCAGCCTCTCCCCTCGATTCAATACAAATCAAAGCAGCATTAGCTCTGTAAACTTTAAAGCAGTAAATTATTTTTAGTTTCAGTACCTACCTGCCTGCCTGCCTGCCCCAGCCTTTAAAGAGCTCAGCAAGGATTCACTTCCTTATACTACTAATACTGAACCTTTTATTCTCAATAGGCATACCTCCATTAGTAAGTTGGCTGAATATCTAAGGAACTATTAAAGAGCTGCAACATTGCAGAGCACAGCTTCCTTTGATTAGCTCTATATATTTTCCCAGTACCTATCAAACCAGCTTTTCAAAGATCCCAACACAGCTTCACCTACTTCTACTTCTACTGCTCCTTTTAGCCTCAATAGGCATACCTCCATTAGTAAGTTGGCTACATATCTAAGGAACTATTAGAGAGTTGCAACATTGCAGAGCACAGCTTCCTTTGATTAGCTCTATATATTTTCCCAGTACCTATCAAACCAGCTTTTCAAAGATCCCAACACAGCTTCACCTACTTCTACTTCTACTGCTCCTTTTAGCCTCAATAGGCATACCTCCATTAGTAAGTTGGCTACATATCTAAGGAACTATTAGAGAGCTGCAACATTGCAGAGCACAGCTTCACATACTCCTACTACTACTGACCCTTTTAGTCTCATTTCGTTAAGCAGCTATTAGTAAGTTAGCTACATACCTAAGCAGCTCTTAGAGAGCTTTAACTTTTTTACTCTCAGCTTCGCTTTGGATTGAGAGCTAGTCGAGCGTGTTCATACTCAAGATCACTTTATAAGGGGCAAAGACTGTAATGTAATCTTGCAATGATTTTTAATCAGGGTGATTTTTAATCAGGGTAATAGTCATTGCGTTGGTTTGCTGCTACTTACTTTTAATTCACTGTGTTAATAAGCCACAGATGATACTGTCCTTTTGCTTGTGCTTATGCTTATGCTTATGCTTATGCTAAGGCTAGGAATGAAGATTTGGAGTGATTGTCTGAGGCTGTATGTATAGGCCTGTTTTTTTAGCAGGGTACCAGGAACATTACGCTGGGCACAGTACTCAGTGCGCTGAACACTGGGCTCAGGACACAGGGCACTGGTGCTGCTTGAGATGGTGCGGGGTAGATTTTGGCTGTGAACTTTATTTGTGGGCAATGTAATGTTTCATATTTACAATCCATTATTGATTTTTTGCATTTTGTTGCATTAAGCGGATGCTAATTTTACTAGATAGAGCTGTTAATTTTTTCATCGTTATAACTCTATAAACTCAATTGTTACCAAGGTTTTTAATTTATTTGCAACAGTACAAATCAATCGACAATCCCGTAAATATCAATGTCATTTAAATTAAAAGTTATTTGATGCAGGTCACAATATATGAAATATTTCTTGAAAGTTTTTTAGTATTTTTGCATTATATTGAGCGTTGTTGCAATGTTACATTTGTTGCATATATGTTTCTTTTAACAACAATTTTTGAATATTAATTTTCGGTTGTTGTTGTAGCTGTTGTTGTGTGAGGACTACTAGATGACTGGCAAGCCTTCTTTCTTTGCTGTTATGCGCAATATGGGCAAAGAATTCTACCTTCTTTCCTTAATGCTATATTTCTTCTTTATTTCTTGGGCAGGTTGTTATTCTTTATTAGCTGTTTGGCTAAAAGAATTCTTTAAACTCTCAGGCTCAGAAATTGGTTTTGCCTATGCTGTTTTCTCTGTGACTGCTTTATGCCTATCTCCAGTTTATGGCATGATTCAGGACAAATTAATCTTACGTCGTCATCTTTTAACTGTAATTGGCGTACTTCTTTGCTTATGTGGCCCTTACTATATTTTCGTTGTTGAGCCACTCTTAAGAATGAACGTTTTAGTTGGTGGCGTTGCTATCGGTTTATATATGGGCTTTGCCTTTAATGCTGGTATCGGTGCTTTAGAGTCTTATACTGAGCGTTTTGGTCGTGTTGCAGGCTTTGAGTTTGGTCACGCACGTACCTCTGGTGCTTTAGGTTGGGCCTCAGCTGTTGCTATTACTGGTATCTTGATTAACATCGATCCACACTACAACTTCATCATTTCATCTGTTGCTGGTGTTATCTTCTTAATCTTGCTTGCTTTATTAAATACTGCCAATGACTACTCTAAGAAGATGCTTGAAAACTACGAGAGCAATGATCAGAAAAAGGCTTCTTTTAGCGAGTTAGGCAACTTAGCTAAGCATGGCGGTTTCTGGGCAGTAATTATTTATGTAGTAGGCTCTTCAATCTACGGCGTTTATGATCAGCAATTCCAAGTATTCTTTGTTTCTAAGTTTGAAGATGCTGCTGAAGGTACCCGTATGTATGGCTTCTTAAACTCTTCTCAAGTGTTCTTAGAGGCTGCCTGTACTTTTGCTGCTCCATTCGTAGTTAATAAGATTGGCGCTAAGAATGGTTTACTCTTAGCTGGTACCATTATGTTCATTCGTATCGGTGGTTCTGGTTTAGTAGAGTCTCCTTTAGCAATTTCCGCTATCAAGCTCTTACACGCTCCAGAAGTTCCTTTAGTAATTGTTTCTTTCTTTAAGTACATTACTACTCGCTTCAATCCTGCTTTATCATCCACTATATACTTAGTAGCCTTTATCATGGTAGGCCAAATTATTTCAGCTGCATTATCCCCAATCGCTGGTTACTTCTACGACTCCATGGGCTTTGGTAATACCTACTTAATGATGTCTGGCTTAGTACTTGTTACCACCATCTTGTCTTTCTTCTTATTATCCAATAAGACCTTAGAAGGCACCTCAGAGAGCAATATCTAAAGCTCCAACGCTCCTAGTTAAGTATTAACTATTACTTACTAGGGGCTTTTCTTTTGTCATTATTTACATATACAGACTTTTGTATAATTAAGTTGTAATAATGACTGACTGACTGACTTTTACTTTATATCTTTAGATTTAGGAGTTTGCCATGTTAGACCAAACCAAGCATCAAGAGGCACTTGCTAAGGCTAATGCCTATATTAAAGAGCATGCTAATGAAGTTAATAAGCGCTTTTATCCAAACTTCCACTTAGCAGCACCTTATGGCTGGATTAATGATCCTAATGGCTTTTGCTATGCTTTAGGCAAGTATCATATTTTCTACCAGTTCTACCCTTATGATTCAAAGTGGGGCCCAATGCACTGGGGCCACGCCACTTCAACTGATTTAATTCATTGGGAGCACCAAGAAGTAGCTTTAGCACCTTCTGAGGACTTTGATATTAGCGGTTGCTTCTCAGGTTCTGCTATTGAACATGATGGCAAACTTTACATTATGTACACTGGCCACCATGTATTTGTTGAAGCTGGCGATGACTCCATTTTCCGTGAAGTACAGGTTTTAGCTGTTAGTGAAGACGGCATTCACTTTAAGAAGATCGGCCCAGTTATCGAGCCAGAGGAAGGTATTATTCACTTCCGTGATCCAAAGGTATGGAAAGATGACACTGGTCTATTCCACATGATCTTTGGTGTTTGCAATTTACAAAACGCTGGTGAGATTCGCCACTACACCTCTAAAGATTTATTAAACTGGGACTTTGTCTCTATTATTAAAGAGATGGAAGACAATGCCTTTATGTATGAGTGCCCTGACTTCTTTGAGGTAAATGACAACAAGTGGATTTTAGCCACCTCCCCAATGGGACAGGCTCCACAAGGATACAACCGTCAAAACCCTTCTGTAAACTCCTGGCAGTCTGGCTCCTTTGATGGCAAGAGCTTTACTCCAGATACCAAGCTTTACGAAGTTGACCACGGCCACGACTTCTATGCTACTCAGTCTACTGGCACCCCAGATGGTCGCCGTATTGTTTTAGCTTGGATGAACATGTGGAAGCTTCCATTCTTAAATTACCCAGAGCACTGGTGCGGCGCTTTAACCTTACCACGTGAAATCTCCTTTAAGGATGGCCACATTTATCAGAAGCCTGTTCGTGAGGTAGAGTCCTTACGCTTATCTAAGACTGAGTATAGCGATGCTGATTGCACCTTAAAGTCAACTATTAAGGCTATTAGCAACAATAGCGCTACTGAGCTCAACTTTAGCTTTAAGCCTTCTGATAACGATGCTGAGCAGTATGGTATTGCCATTGGCAACTCTATTCGTCTCTATGTAGATCGTCAGACTAAGACCTTAACCCTCTTCCGTCTAGACTTAAATGCTACCTCTTACCGTGCCCTTCCAATCAGCTGGGACGAGGAGCATAAGTTACAGATCTTTATTGATAACTCCTCAATTGAGGTCTTTATCGATGACGGCCACGATGCTATGACCACTAACTTCTTTGGCACTGATCACTCCATTAGCATTTATGCTACTAATGGTCAGGCAAGCTTCAAGGGTCTTACTGTATATGACTTAGAGCGTCCTTTATTCAACGCTCCTTTGTTCAAATAAGAATCCAAATAAGTTCATCCTAGGATAATGGCTATAGCTACCTAAAAGACTATCTCCTTTTAGGTGCTATAGCCATTTTTGTATTATTTGGGCTAATTTTCACTTTGTAGGTTCTTAAGCTCTGCCCCAGGCTATTGGTAATTGGTAATTGCTAAGATGCTTCTATAGTTTATGAAGGGCTCATAAGCGCCACATGATTATAAGATTAGAAATAGTCGGCAAGGAATAGTAGCTTGGAACTATAGGTGCAAACTCTTATAGGGGTAGGCAAATGAAAGTTTCCGAAAGTTTATTAACAACTATACCTGCCTTGGAGCAGACATTATCTTTAATGATGTTGATGTTGACAGTAAGCGAACTTTCAAAAACTTTCACTAGCAGGCCAATAAGGCCCACAACAGTGACGAAAATAGGTTAACCTTGATACGCAGGAGCTCCAAGGGCAAGTCCGTGGGAGTTGGTCAGCATTTTTGATTATTTACCCCCAAGCAAGCACGTTAAAGCCGCTTATTTTTCTAGCTGTAATAATTTAAGAGAGCAAAAAACAACACGGGCCATGCTCCTTGTGGAGTGGCCCGTGTTTTTAAGCATCAGCCTGACTTATAAGTTAGTAGCTACACTACTTGCTTGAGAGCACCAATAATATAAGTTAAGGTGTAGTACTGCTGCTCTTTTAGAGTAATGAGACCAATACCGTTGTTAAACGCATTGGCTGGACAGCTCATAGGTTCTACTGCTAAGCACTTACGTCCTAACTTTTCAGGAGTAAAGAGCTGCATGTATGGAGCATTGGTCTTACAATAAACCTTTAACTGTTTGTTCTCCAAAATGACAGTATTCATTCTGGTAGAATCTTGAGATAAAAAGCAGTGATCAATACAACGATCCCCTATTTCCTTACCCTCAATAAAGTTAAAGTCCATATCATCTACATTAGTCAAGGTATCAGGGGTAAGACGCTCTGTTAGACTATAGACATGCTTAAATGGCATAGTAAGCTTACAGTTATCAATAAGCTCACCATCACAAGTAATGTAAGGGTGCATACCTACGCCATAAGGAGCATCACTCTTACCTACATTCTTTGCAGTAATATCAATCTTTAAACCCATGCCGTCAATAACTTCATAAGAAGCAGTAAGAGCAATTAAGAATGGATAGCCATAAATTGGACTTACATAGGTCTCAAGCACTAAAGATGACTGGGTAATGGAGGAAATACTCCACTCCTTCCATGCTACTAAACCGTGACTAGCACTATTGGTTTTAAAGTCAGTAATTGGAAGTTGGTACTCTTTGTCGTTGAAAGTATACTTGCCATCAGTAATACGATTTGGCCATGGAGCTAAGATTTTTCCTTGATAAGCTACTGGTATAGTCTGAGGATTGAAAGGCATAGTAATATCCATGCCCATATACTTAAGGCTAGCAATCGCACCACCCATAGTGACGATAGTGGCAGTATAGTCATTAGATAATAGGTTAATTGTATTGCCACTTAAATGCATGATAAACCCCCTAAAGCTTTTGATAATTAGTAATAAAAGATCCAAGATAATTGGGGCATACAATACATAAAAACCTTATGTCTTGGAGCTCTTAGCAAGTTGTATTCAGCTTTTTAAATAGCAGCGACAAGTTGGTTTTCCAACCTTAGAGAAATTTGATCTAATGAAATTAGTGCATGTAGTTATTACAAAACTGCCACTTAATTGCCACAACACTATGATATTAATACAAAATCGGTATCTAGAAAAGTAGGAATAATTGGCACTACTTCTAAGCTCACATTTTTTGCAACTGCTGCAAGCAAGTTATCAAAGATAAATATGCTATGCGCCTACTGCTTCTTAGGAACTTTATTTCCTTGGGCATCTAAAGTCCAATCTAAATCTAAATAAAGCTCAGAAAAGTCATCCCAACTAGAGCTCTTATCCATGCGTGCCCCCTCAGAGGCTTCTGCTTTAATACTATCTAACACTTGTTGATTAACTTCGAATTCTTTGAACTTTTCATAACACTTATTGTTTAAGTGAACAAAGTGTTTATGCCAATAAGTAGAATTGTAATCACGAGCATTTATTCTATCGTAGTCATCCATCCCTTCAATGAGACCACCATATACTAAAATACTGCTACGAGTCATACCGATTTGCTCTAAGATCTCATCAGTGGATAAATACTTAATCAGCTCTGCTTTGACCATAAGGTCAACACGCATATCGCTCTCCTCTATTAAGGCTTGCCATCCAGCGTCAGGTAGACTTTTTAATACTGACATATAGTCGTGGACAACAGAAACACCCATCATACAGGAGCGCTGATCTTTAAAATTGTCAGCAAATTTTTCTAATGCTTGAGGATGCTCGGCCCAAGCGCTATTAATAGCAGTGCTTAAGAGCAACAAGGCTCCTACCAATGTCTTTTTAGCAAACTTAGCCATATCTTTATCCTCAATTTTTAAACAACTTCAAAATGACCAATCATCACACCAAAAACGGTAAAAACAAATTTAAGAATTACTTGCGCTCTATCCTTGATAGTCAAAATTACTGTAAGTGATGATCATTATAATGATTAATTAAGCACTATTTTTGGGAAAATTGGTTTATGAACCATTTAGAAATATTCTAGAATACTAGTTCCTTATTGTCTGCACACCTGTATCACGAAATTGAAAAAAATAGCTTAAGATCTCACTTATGAAGCTCATCTCTTGCAATTATTTTCAACTTATACCACTAACAAAAAATGCGGCATAAAGCCGCATTTTTGTAGTTAAGTTTTAGCAAAACCTAATTTTAGTTACCGCCATTTAAGCGACGATCAATTTCAGCCTCGTTGTCTAAAACAATTTGACGGCACTTAGCTGGTAAGGTGCGATCTTCCTTAGTGAGACGTAACCACTTGAGTGCATAGAATAATAAAGCACGACGGCAAGTATAAACAATAGTGCCGTTTGGCTCCATACCATAGTCAAGCTCAATAGCACGACGAGCACGCTCTGGAAGAGCTGGGTTAGCGCAAAGCACTAAGTCAATTAAATCGTTCCAATCAGCATCTTCCTTATCGGTGGTGCCAACCTCTCTAAAGCCATTACCTAATGGATCTGGGAAGCGATCTGCTGGAGCTGAAATTTCTGGTACATCACAGCTGATGATACGAGATAACACAAAGTCACGGAAATCGTGAGTATCATAGCAGTAAGCACGAACGTGCCAACGCATACCATCATAAGCAAAGCTGTGTGGTGCAATTAAGTGATCAGAGTTATTGTTGCTGCTTACACTCATGTAATAAATGTGTACTGCCATCTTGGAGCGAATAGCTTCTACGATGTTGAACAATACATCGGAATTGATATTACGACGTGGAGGTGTAAAAGAAGCAACAGCTACAAAAGGAACAAAGCCAAAGTAATTGGAGCTTTGAGGTAACTCATTACGACTTAAGGCTAATAAATTAGCTAAATAGTAGCTAGGAGAGCTTAAAGCAGGGAAAAGTGGCTTAAAGTCGTCAGAGCGAATGTAGTATTTGTGATGACGGTTGTAAGCAATGTTTAAGCGAGGTGGGTCTAAGTTTTGAACAATGCTGCAATAGCGAGAAACATCTAGTGAAGCTTGAGGTACAGAAATACCGAAGAAATCAACAAGATCCTTACGGTTCATACGACCATCACAGCTTAAACGGAAGTCGATGAACTCTAAACGTCGCTGTTGATTCCACTTGCTATTAATGGCTCTAATTTTTTCGCCACTAATATCCATCATTCCTGGAACACCAGCATCATTAGCATTGGATGTTTTGGCTGTTACCATATTAACTTATCCTTACTATATTTAGCACACAACAAAGTTATGTGTGACCTCAAACAACTCTACAGGTTGGATCGAACACAACTCAAAGGTCCAATTCGTTCCGACAAATGGTCTGTCCTTATATGATCCTTGCAGCTACTACTGCAATAAGCAGGACAGCCACAATTACCCATAAGTGCCCAAGATCAAAATTAACAACCAGCGCTTCTTTAATCAAAAAGAAGAAAGGTTACAAACTTAGGCTCACTAAACTGCAAAATCGATAAAGATTATTAAATGTAGTTTAATAAGCTGAATCTTGCTTAAGCAAGCTATTAAAAACTTAAATTCGATAAATTGTTATATTATTTCTTTCATGAAGAATACGCTAGCTTGGCAAGGATTTAGTATCGTTTGTATCCATAAGCCAAGACTCTTCATGACTAAAAGATATTATCAGTCAGAACTAGTTAGCAAAACACTGCTTTAGCTCACAAATATTATACAAAAATAACAAAATTTGTCCTATTGGTAGTAAACATATTTATTTTTTCACTAGATCACGAAAGATATAGCTAATAATGCATAATAAACTTGAGTTTTAACCAGCACAAAGAACTAACTAACTCCCCAGTAAAAGCTTAAACCGCCCAAACAATTGCAGTATTTTTAAGCTTTAATAAACTAAATAAGCTACAGTGAGCCTGGTCTTTAAAATAAAGATCCCTAATTATCGTCTTAGCTACCTATCTAAAAGACCTTATGAACTTCAAGTAACTAGTATTACTTTACCTCAACATATAATAATTATCTTACTCTTTTTTAGCCGTAAAAGCACCCTATAGCACACAATTAAAGCACTTTCTATCAAGATTACTCATAAGATCATTATTTTAATAAGTTAGGCACCCTCAAGCTTTCGCTATTTTTTTAATAACCCTCCCTATCAAGAGTCCATAAAATTAGAGCTTTAACCCCCATCACCCCTGAAACAGGGGCCTAGACATAGACATAGACATAGACATAGACATAGACATAGACCTAGGCCTAGGCCTAGCACAACTCCTATTGTTTTGTCTTACTTGAAATACTATGGCTACTGTCATCCCTTGCCAAGGCAAAAGCCGTACGAGCACAAGCGCAGAGGCAAGGGCAGCTAGAGCGCAGCTGCTGTCAAGCACTCAATGCCCAAAGAGCACGAGAGCACAAGCGCTCGATGATTTGAGTGCTCAATTGACAAAAGTAAGGGATGAGAGCAGTAATTAATGCTGGCATACGTTACATTATCAACGCCCTACTACACCCTTTGGTGGCCTAGCCTAGTGGTTAAATTGAAAACCCATTACATACTAACGAACCAAAATGGCACCTTAATTTGCTAATTGTCTTGTGCTTTTCCACAATTTTACTGGCTGAGTAGGTTAGCGGTACTTGTGCAATGAGATTTCAATTTAACCACTAGGCTGTAGCTTTTAGTAGATAGCTCTAATGCTTACTTGATTGGCAGGGTGCAGTACAAATTTTGGCTCTGACTAAGTAGTAGTAGTAGTAGTAATTAGTTAAATGAAGCTGGGGTATTTTATTATAGAGGGGCTTTCTTATTTGGATGGTGGAGATTTTAGAAAGTGGCGCACCTAAAAACAAAAAAGCACTTTACCTATGATGAATGGCATAGATAAAGTGCTATTTGAAATAGGAAAAATTAAACAGCAATTATGGCTGATGTGGATTGTTTACTTGTTGTAAACATAGAGTAATCATGCCTGAAACAATGTCATCACGGATCTTGTCGGTAACATCAATCTTAGGCATTAATACAATTTCAGCCTCAGTGCTTAATCTGCGCTTGAGGCGGTCAGCCAGAGCAGGACCAGACTTTAAGCTCTCAGTGTAAACCACAATTAACGCTGGGTTTAATACGCAGGTAACAGCCTGTAAGGTACGCACAGCCAAGTCATCAGCAGCTTCTGGATCAAGTGGCAAAATACCTATGTTGTTATACATAGGGAAGTGCTTAACTTCACCAGCTAAGCCATCACGACCACGAATTAATGAGCCGTTATAGCAGAAAGAACAAACTGGAGAACGACCAGGAACTAAAGCTAAGCCACATACGAACTCATATTGGAAGTGACGCTTAAATGCACCTAAAGTAGCGGCATTAATGTCAGTTTCAAAGAATACTGGTAGGTGGAAGCGATTCTTCATATGCTGAGCTAAGCGCTTGGATAAAGGATCACGACGCAAAGCAGAAGCCATACGACCACCAATGGTATCAGATGGCATAGAAATACCAATCATAGCGATCTTAGGATAACGCTCGATATAGTTTTCTACGGCAACTCTAAACTCATCAGTATGAACCTTTTGTAAAAGTTCCTCACGACGTTCAATGCACTCACCAAACAAGTCATGGATAGAGTAGCCAGCGTAATCGTGACCACCACGCTTGTAGCAGGAAATAATTAAAACCAGCTTATAAGCAGCATTAAAATGGTAAGTGGTTGCTGGGCGACCCTTTAAGTTCTTAGTATGAGCACCAATCTTGACTTGACCAGACTGTACTAACTGACTTAAGAGTTTATTAACAGTAACTACTGATAAACCTGTGAGCTTATTAAGTTTGGTAGCTGTAGATACCTGCTCCTTATGGAGGGTTCTAAGAACCATCTCAAGATTCTTCTCACGAATATCGTGACTCATTAATAATTGATTGAGATCTTTCAAGTAATCACCCCAACTTACATATATTGCACTATATATAGTGTCTATCTAGCGTTTATCGCCCAGATAAAGTGTTAAGAATTTGCTCGTAAATCATCATTGCAATTTTTGTTAGTGATTATGTTTTGCTCATAACAAATAAATAAACACCAGTAAGGCTATTACTAGTCTTATTGCTCTTTTACATAATCAATGCGTTAGTAATGCGCCATGATGATTGGGTATTCGTTGCCAACAAAGGTATTTAATATCTAAGCATGCTGTTAATTAGGTCTTGGCATTAACCTAATGATTAAGCGCTATAGAGAAAATCTTGTCTATCTCTTGAGATTTCAAATGTCGCAGCTTAGCTATTATTATAGATCATTTATTAAATACCCTAAGGTGCATTTATTAAAGCAAGATTAAATAATTGCTGCAATATAATTGCAATAAGTTATCAACTCCCATAAGTAAAGCTATCTACAAATTTTGCTCACTATTTAAAGTTTTATCTGCCAAGCTTACTTCTAAGGCATTAGCTATCACTTTAGCGCTGATACATTGTTCTCCACTTGCAAAAATATATTAGCTTTTATGCCATCACTCTGTGCTCTACCAACACAAACAGCTACCACCTCCCCTTTAGCCCCTATTAGAGCGTGTTGTGTCCAATACGAAAGCGCAGATTACCGCTTGATCACATAGCTTCTTTACCGCCCTACCCTACCCTACCCTACCCTACCCTACCCTTTGCTCTTTTGTCCTCTACTGCTATTAGCAACTAGCCTACGGCCATTGGCCCACAGCCCATAGGACAGAGGCCAGGGGCCAGGGGCCACCTTGCCTTGTGGTTACCTGACGTTTTGAGAGCTTAGCCATTGGTCAAATGACTAATGGGATGGGCGTTACTTGGGAAAATACGCAGCTTATGTTTACTTTTCTCTGATAAATATGTGGTAGCTAAGGTACATACAGCTGCTAGGTAAATAGCTTTGACTTTATAAAGCAGTTTGAAGGCCTACTGAGATGAGCTAAAGAAGATGCCGCTTGGGTTCACCGCCATGATACTTCATGCTCCAGCTCCTGCACTGACTTATTCTTATATAGTGAGACTTATGGGAATGAGCTTGCTCAGGCTTTGGTAGTGTAAAGATTATTGTGGAGGAGAGAGGTTTGCTGCGGTAGTGATTTTGGGGATTGTTGAGCGAATTTTCATAAAGAGATAGTGATTATGAAATTTTAATTTATGTCTTGTGCGCTTGATAATGGGCTTAAAGACTTGATTTTAGCTGATATCACATAACACTGGAATGTAAGATAGCCCCTAAAATAGCAATATAAGTCATGTATTTTCCATAAGTAAAAGTAATAAAGCATTGTGACTCACAACACAGTATTAAAAATCTTTTGGCATATATATGGCCAGTAGATGCATCTTGAGCAATTTTAGGCTCTTTTAATATTTATTAAAATGTTTTTAATAATACTGTTTATTAATTTATGGCTGTGTTTTGTTTTGTGATCTATAACTAATTAGCCATCAGAGCGTCTAATTGCGTTAGCCATGGCTTACATGGCTTAATACCTCAAAAATCAGGTTTTGATGCTATAGTAATTGTATTAGTATAATTTTAATGGCGAACAAATTTATCATTACGCTTTATTTCTTACAGATTGGCACGAGTATTTTTGTGATTAACTTCACAATAATCAGTGTGTACTTTACTAAAGTTGATTGTGCCTCAATAGCTTTTTAGCCTTTCTTTGTCTATATTGAAAAGCAAAGGAACAAACCTAAAACGCTTGTGTGCTCCAAATTAAAGCACTTTGCACTTTTTAGGTTTAACACCTATCTATCATATTAGTTGTAAAAACTTGTAGCGTTTGCCAGTCCTTATTTTTTGATTAGTGTTGTTAAGTAAGCTAATTATTTTGCACATACAACTATGTATAGGATTTGGATGTTAGCTCCAATCTTTTCTACCTAATAATTTATAGGTGCTAGTTTTCTTTTGGATCTTTCCATTAGTTAATACTTAAACGTTAGGATTGTCTTCAAAGTTTTTGGAATTTCCTTTTGTTTTTGGTGGAGATTAACTTTTTTCTGTCAAAAGTTATTTATAACAGCTATTAAGGTTACGATTTTTCCGTTTAGCCTATATGCATCAAAGATGGCTGTTTTATTACTCTACCTATGCACTAGTCATAAGTATTTAGCTAACGCTAAGAAGAATTTGATTTGATGCAACATTTAAAGGAGCCTACTTTGCTTCAGATTAGATTACACGGCCGTGGTGGTCAAGGCGTAGTTACTGCAGCTGAAATGCTATCTTTAGCTGCATTCTTAGAAGGCCACTGTGCTCAGGCATTCCCAAGCTTCGGTTCTGAGAGAACTGGTGCTCCAGTTGTAGCTTATGCTCGTATCGACGAGAAAGAAATTAGAACTCACGAGCCAATTCTCTGCCCAGATGCAGTTGTAGTTCAAGATCGTACCTTATTATCTGCTTTAGACGTATTTGCAGGTCTTTCAGATCAAGGTTACGCCATCATTAATACCAAGGAAGCTCCTGAAGAGATCGTTCCAGAGCTCGTAAAGCGTCTTCCAGAAGGTCACGTAATTACTGTTCCAGCTACTGACTTTGCTATGCAAAAGATTGGTCGTCCACTTCCAGGCGCACCTATGATTGCTTCTTTAGCTGCTGTAACTGGCATCTTTAAGTTAGAGTCAGTTCAAAAGTCATTCCAATCTCGCTACCCAGGTAAGGTAGGTGATGCTAACGCTGAGACTGCAGCTTTAGCCTACGAATTCATTATGAACGTCAAGAACGGAGGCACCAATGCTTAAGCAAATCGAAGGTTCTCTTGGTATCGCCGAGGCCGTTGCACTTTGTCGTCCTGGTGCTGTTTGTGCTTACCCAATTTCCCCACAAACCCACATTGTAGAAAATGTTGGTAAGTTAGTAAAAGAAGGCAAGTTAGAGGACTGCGAGTTCATCAACTGTGAGTCTGAGTTCTCCGCTATGTCTATCTCCATCGGTGCTAGCGCTGGTGGCGTTCGTACCTATACCGCTACTGCTTCCCAAGGCTTATTATTCATGGCCGAGGGTGTATACAATGCTTCTGGTTTAGGTTTACCAATCGTTATGACCGTAGCCTCCCGTGCTATCGGTGCTCCAATTAATATTTGGAACGATCACTCTGACTCTTTATCTCAGCGTGACTCTGGCTGGCTCCAATTATTCTGTGAGTCTAACCAGGATGCTGTTGATACCCACATTATGGCCTTCAAGATCGCAGAAGAAGTTGGTCTTCCAGTAATGGTCTTAATGGATGGTTACGTATTAACCCACGCTTTCGAGCGTTTAGACATCCCATCACAAGAGCAAATCGACTCCTTCTTACCTGAGTACCAGCCAACTGAGTACTTAGATCCTAAGGAGCCTATCTCTATGGGTGCTATGGTGGGCCCAGAGGCTTTCACCGAGGTTCGTCTCTTACAACAACGTAAGATGTACAAGGCTCTTCCAGTTATCGAGCGTGTAACCAAGGAATACCGTGAATTAACTGGCCGCAACTCTGGTGGCTTAGTTGAGTGCTATAACTGCGAAGGCGCAGACGTTAAGATCGTAATGGCTGGTTCCTCTGTAGGTACCGCTTTAGACGAGATCGAGCGTTTATCTAAGGAAGGCTACAAGGTTGGTATTATCTCCTTAAAGGCTTACCGTCCATTCCCATACGACGCTATGCGTGAGGCAATCGGCGATTGCAAGAACGTAGTAGTAGTAGAGCGTGCATTCTCCTTCGGTGCTCGCGGCATTATTGGTCCTGAGGTTGAACGTGCTGTTCGTGGCACTGGCACCGAGGTTCACTCTGTAATTGCTGGCTTAGGTGGTCGTGCTATTTTAGGCTCAACCGTTAAGCGCATTGCAGACTTAGCTTTAGCTCATGAGCTCAAGGATGAAGTAACTTGGGTTGATGTTGATCCTAAGGTTCTCAACAACTATCTCAAGGATGTTGAGGGTGTAACTTTCGCTGACGGCCCAGTTTCTGATACCGCTATTATCGACTCCGTCAAGAACGAGCGTAAATAGTTTGGGAGATCGCAATGCTAGATAAAATTGACTTCTTACAGACTGGTTCCAACACCATCGGTAACCGTCTTTTAAACCCTTCCATGCGTGCCACTCAGGCTGCTGTTGATCGTCCAAACAGCTTGACCTCTGGCCACCGTGCTTGCCAAGGTTGTGGTGAGGCTTTAGGTGCCCGTACCGCAATTGACGCAGCTATGCGTGCAACCAATGGTCAGTTAATGGTATGTAATGCTACTGGCTGCTTGGAAGTATTCTCTACTCCATATCCAGAATCAGCATGGCGTTTACCATGGATCCACTCCTTATTCGGTAACGCAGCTGCTGTTGGTACTGGCTTAGCCGCTGCTGCTAAGGTACGTGCCAAGAAGTTTGGTGGTAAGGAAGTACGTGTTATCGCCCAGGGCGGTGACGGTGGTACCACCGATATCGGTTTTGGTCCATTATCAGGTATGTTTGAGCGTAATGATGACGTTCTTTATATCTGCTATGACAACCAAGCATATATGAACACTGGTGTACAGCGTTCTTCTGCTACCCCTCCATCAGCTCGTACTGCAACCACTCAGTTAGTTGGTTCCGAGCCAGGTTCTGATTGGGGTAAGGGCAAGAACGTTCCATTGATCGCAATGGCCCACGGTATTCCATACGTAGCAACCGCCACTGTAGCTGACTTACGTGACCTTGAGTACAAGGTTGAGAAGGCAATGAGCTACCACGGCGCTCGTTATATTCAAATTTTCGTACCATGCCCATTAGGCTGGGGTAGCGCTTCTTCAAGCACTGTTACCGTAGCTCGTTTAGCTGTTGAGACTGGCTTCTATCCAGTATTTGAGGCTGAATACGGCAAGGTTACCTCCGTACACAAGATCAAAGAGAAGCAACCAATTATCAACTTCTTAAAGCTACAGCGTCGTTACGCTCACTTATCTGGCAAGAAGGCTGATCCTAAGGTATTAGAGCGTCTTGAGATGATGTGTGATGAGAACATTCGTCAATACGACCTCATCGGCGATTCAATCCCAGAGACCGTACCAACTGCTATTCAGGCCTACGAGCGTAAAGAGTTGCTATAAGGAGTTTTGAAAGATGATGAAGAAACCATTCGCCACTACCCTTGATCCAGCTTCTTCTTTAAGCAACCACACTGGTTCATGGCGTACTCTCCGTCCAGTTAATGTATTCAAGTTACCACCATGTAACAAGCAATGCCCAGCTGGTGAGAACATTCAACAGTGGCTCTACTTTGCCTCTGAGGGCGATTATGAGCACGCATGGCGTGTTTTAGTTGAGGATAATCCACTCCCAGCATGTATGGGTCGTGTTTGCTATCACACCTGTGAAGGCAAGTGCAACCGTGGCTTCCTCGATGAGACTGTTGGTATTAACTCTGTAGAGCGTTTCTTAGGTGACTATGCTCTTCAGCACAACTTAGCATTCAAGAAGCCAACCAAAGAGACTGGCAAGCGTGTCTTAATCATTGGTTCTGGCCCTGCTGGTTTATCCGCTGCTTACCACTTACGTCGTTTCGGCCATACTGTACACATTATGGAAATGGCTAAGCAAGCTGGTGGTATGATGCGTTATGGTATTCCAGTATACCGTCTACCACGTAACATCTTAGACGCTGAAATTCAACGTATTCTCGACATGGGCGTAACCATTGAGTACGAGAAGAAGGTTGAAGACGTATTAGCTGAGAAGAATAAGGGCAACTATGATGCAGTTGTTATGGGCATGGGTGCCTCCTTATCTACCAACGTAGACATTCCTTCTGGTGATACCACTCGCGTATTAAGCGCATTAGAGGTTCTTGAGAAGGTTTCTACCGATGGCGATATTCAAATTGGCCGTAAGGTAGCTGTTTACGGTGGTGGTAATACCGCTGTTGACGTAGCTCGTTCTTTACGTCGTTTAGGCGCTGAGCCAATCATCGTTTACCGTCGTAACCGTGACAAGATGCCAGCCAACGAAGAAGAGATGGATGGTGCAATCGAGGAAGGCATTAATGTTAAGTGGTTATCCACCATTGATTCTGCCTCCTCTGAGGGCTTAAAGATCGAGAAGATGAAGCTCGACGAGTCTGGTTACCCACAACCATCTGGCGAGTACGAAGAGCTTGCTGCTGACTCCGTTGTTTTAGCTATCGGTCAGAACGTTGATCTCTCTATCTTAAAGAGCGTTGAAGGCTTAGAGTTACAAAAGGACGCTGTTACTGTTAACACCACCACCTTTGAGACCACTGTTCCAGGCTTATTTGCCGCAGGTGACATGGTTCCAGGTGATCGTACCGTAACTGCTGCTATCGGTATGGGTAAGCACGCAGCCCGTGGCGTAAATGGCTACTTATCTGGCCGTCCATACGTTAAGGCTCCAAAGCATGCTGATGCCCGTTACGAGGATATGCACCCTTACTACTACACCGATGCTCCTAAGAAGATCCGTGCTCAATTAGAGCTTGCACGTCGTACCACTACCTTCGACGAAGTTCAACACGGCTTAACTGAAGAGAATGCAATTTTCGAGGCTCGTCGTTGCTTATCATGCGGCAACTGTATGGAGTGCGATAACTGCTACGGTGTATGTCCAGATAACGCCATTATCAAGCTTGGCCCAGGCAAGCGCTATGAGTTCAATTACGACTACTGCAAGGGCTGTGGCGTATGTGCTCAAGAGTGTCCATGTGGCCACATTGAGATGGTTCCAGAGAAGATCTAATAGTTATCAAGCACTAAGTGCTTTTTAACCAAGGCCAAGGTAGATTATATTTACCTTGGCTTTACCAGGCTCTTAAGAGCTTATTAGATTTCAGATCAGTTGTTACTGATCAGGCTCCAAAAATTCTAATCTGAGAGCAAGGGCTTTGTGCCCTTCACTACAAGCGGGCTTTGCCCGCTTTTTTGTTGCCTAAAAATGCAAAAAGCCACAAAGATTTTTTCTTTGTGGCTTTTTTAGTTAACAATAAAGCTTATGGCTCATAAGGATCATCTGAGCCTTCTGTGAGCCCCATTTTCAAGCGATCACGAGCAATACGAGCGCTTGGAGGTAATGGCTTTTGGAAGACAAATGGAATTACAGGTTCCACTTGTGCACCAGGAGCAAAACCAGGGGTTGCAGTATTTTTACGAGGTATAGTCTTCATTACTGCTTTTACTTGCTCTGGAGTTAATCTATTTTCAGAGCTCTTTGGCTTAACGGGCTCACTTGGACGCTCATCCAAATCAATTTGTCCTTGTTTAATAGCCTCATGCTGACCACCAAAAACAGCAGCTTTAACTTCATTAGAATTTAATTCTGTATTGTTGGTAGTTAAGGTAGAGGCATGCTCATTAAAACGAGCGTAAATAGGATTACCAGCCTTATGATCACACTCTGGCTCCTCATGACGAGAATAGAAAGCATCTAACTCATCATGGGTTAACTCCCTACCACAAACACAACGACCTGAAACAGGACGTGACAAATCATCGTATACGATGGAGAACTTTAAAGAACCTGTTAAATAGAAGTACAGCTCCTCACCTTCTCTATGGCCATCGGTATAGTAAGATTGGCAATAAAGCTCACCACTTTCATAGTACTGACGGGCAATACCTTCCCAAAAGCCTTTCTTTAAAGTCCATTCTTGCTCAACATTGCCGTTTTCGTAATAAGTACGCTCTATACCCTCAGCAATGCCGTGAGAAAAATAGGCCTCATGCTTCATTAAGCCACGCTTATCATCATCACTTAAGAACACTACTTCCTTTTGACCAGTTTCTTGAGAGGTTCTAGTCAAGGTAGGGCCAGAGCTAGCACTAGCTAATGACGAGGCTTTAGCCGCAGCGCTATCAGGGCTAATGGCGCAGTCAATGTTGTAATACTCACGATCAAAGCCATTTTTCTTACCATCAGAAAAAGTTGTCTCAGACTCTAAATAACCGCTTTGATAGTAAATCTTACGAGTACCATTAAGCTCACCATCACGATAGGTAGCAATACGCTGTAACTTACCACTAGGGAAATAGCAGCGCTCTACACCATGTTTTACACCATTTTTAAAAGGGGTTTCATGGTTAAGCTGTTGGTTTTCAAAATAATTACGAACTACACCATCAATAGCATTATCAATATATGGTACTTCTGCAACAATATGACCCTCAGAGGTGAAAGAGGAAGAAATACCATGGCGACGACCATGAGACCATTGAGTAACAGTCTTAATCAAGCCATTGGCATAGAATTCACGCTCGGTACCATCAATAATATCGTTTTGATAGTAAGATTCATGGCGAATAGCTCTGTTTTCAGGATAGAACTCAGTGTCAGAACCTTCTCTTTTGTCTAATCTAAAGTTAGTCTCACTTTTTACACTTCCTGTTTCAAAGAAGTGCTTTTCTAGACCATCTTTATGACCATCTACCCAAGGAACTTCCGCTTCAAGCTTGCCGTCAGGAAAGTATAGTCTCTCCTTACCATGCCTAATACCATCAATATATGGAGTCTCAGAGCGAATAGCACCATTTTCAAAATAGGTGCGCTCTTTAGAATATTGCTTAGGAGCAGGCTTTTTAGGGCGAGCATGTGCTTGAGCATGCTGCTTTGGAGCTGGTGCTGGCTCTTCATTTTCAGGTAAAAATACACTAGCCAATGCCTGCCAAGTACTCATTTGAGACTTGGGCACATTACGGCTAGGCTTTTTCCTTGCTTCACCTTGAGTTGGTGCTAATACAAGCTTTGGACCAGCCGCCAGCATTAGCTTGGCATCAGTATTTTCCTTTTCTTTTCTAGCCATATAAACTCACCATATCCTAATTACGCTTTAGCCACCATTAGCTAAAGGCCCTTTGCAGCTTATTGTAAGCCAAATTATTTTAACAAACGACAATATATGCAGGAAAAATTGCGCAATAAAAGTCAAAAGAATGGCTTGCCAAAAGGTTAATAAATCTTATATGGCAATTTCTATACCGAACTAAACCTTTTGCGCAAAAAACTAAATAGCCCTTATACTTATATACGGCTAAATTTTCAAAAAATTAAGACATAGGGTAAGTCTAAGGAGCTCTGCTATGTATGAAGCATTTTACAAAAATTATGAAAGTGAAGTTTTTACTGCCACTATTTTGGTTAAAGAAAATTTAGGTATTGGCCATATTGCCAATTATGGCAACTTTAGCTGCAAAATTCTTGCTATGGTATTACCTGATGGCACTTTAATCGATAATGAGCTTACCCTTAACTGGCCTGTACCATGGGAAAATGCTCCACAATCAGCAACCTTTGATCGCCTCAAAGCACTTAATACTTATGAAGTTGAAATCTCCAAATACTTAATTGATCCTGACACAATGGATGAGAGCCGTCAGGAGTATTTCTCAAGACATTATTGTTTACGCAAAGTGCTTAAGGCCGATATTCAGCACAGCGCCTTACAGGCTATTAAAGAAGAGTTTTTACGTGAAGTTGCGATAAATGATCCTATGCTAGGCAAAATTGTTTTGGATAAGAATATGGGCAACTTTGTATCAGAGGTTGACTGGTGCTCAGGACAAGACAACGCAAGTGAGGTGCAACTGTATTTAGATGTTGATGAAGACAATGGCGAGACTTGCACTCAATCTCTTAGCCATGCCCATACCATGTTCCAAGCACAAGAAAAGTTTGACCTCTTGATGCGCGAATATGCTGCCCAAAACCTTCTTGAAGATGCCAATAATTGGATAGCTGACGACGACGAACAATCACAACTTTACCCCAACGGCCTAAGCCTTGAAGACTTCATGAAACGTATTAGACTAAGTGAGCTTTCCATTGATTCTGATGGGTCAATTAGTGCCTTTTATGATGACGACGATATCTTTTGGGGCCATGTCATTATTGTTGAAGGCTCCATACCAAACTTAACATTTGAGAGTGCTTATATTGCAGGTTAATTTTAAGCACCCCACTCTCATGTATTAAGCCGCCTTTACCCCATACCATCAGCCCAACAGCTCTTGCTCTGGCCCCACAGCCCTGGCCTATGCCAATGCCATGGCCAGCGCTTGTTCCAGAGCCACAAGGCCATTGCAAAGTGCAATTGCCACGGGCCTGGGCCAAGGCCACGGGCCAAGGCAAAAGCCAGGGCAAGAGCGGCCATAGGACTTACACTATGTTTGACCAGTTTTTTGTTAATTATCAGGCACAGCAATTTGAGGCTATAGTACTGATTCATGAGGTTAAGAGCATTGAGCCATGTAATGATTATGCCATCATGAATGTTGCAAGCTTAATCATGATTCAAAATGAGGGAACCCCTATCATTAAAGATATGCAAATTAGCTTTCCTGTCGACCAAGCTAATTTGATCTCCCCTTTTTCTAATTTGTGCTTTTATCGAGTATTGCTTAGTAAGCACCTTAATCCAAGTTCTAGTAGCTCTTGCTTTTGCTTACGCTCTATTATGGAAGGCCCTATTTTAGATGATGCTCTAGAAGAGCTATGCGATGAAACGATACAAATTCATGTGCAAGACCCTATTTTTCACGATTTAATCTTGATAAGGTCTTTAGGAGCTTTTGCTTGTAGTACTCCATGGTGCAACAATATGGTTAACTTCTATTTTGAGTGCGATCCTTTTAATATGGCTCAGTGCCAAACCTCATTAAGCTTTGGCAAACAAATATTAGCCAACGAAAACTATATCAACAGCCTACTATTTGACTGCGCTCTTACCAATCACGCCCATAGAAGCAATGGCGTTTTTACCCCTTGGGTCAATGCTTTTGCTATTAAAGCTAACGGCTTGTTTAGCGCTCAACTAGCACACAATTTAATGCCCGATCTAGGCTATATTGTAGTTGAAGGCTCAGCACTAAATGGCACTATAGTTAGATCTTTTATCGCCGCTAGCACTAACTAAAGTTAGTGCCCCTATAGGCTCTATCATAGAGCCTATAAAATTAGCCCTCCACCTCTAAGCAGCCTCACCAAGCCCAAGTCCTAATCACCTATTCTCCACTTTTGAAGACCATCAAAACCTAGCACGCCCCTAATCACCATTCTTTATCAAACAGCCAGATATTTGCTAAAAATTAATCAATAGTACTGACTTTTGCTGGTTGCTATGAAGCTAAGTATTAAGCTATATTGCTTTCGTAGGTGTACAAGCATAATGTACAAAAAATTTTTGCTTAAAAAAATTTGAACCACAACACAAGACTACTATTCATTTAAAGCAATGAGCTAAAAGCATCCTATACTATAGTTAGTTCTTGTTAATACTTTCAATTTTGTCTTCGGTAATACCAATAAGTTTTTTCTTTTTACCAATGGTTGTTAACCTATAGTTTTAGGTGAAGCTAAGACTTGATTGTCTATAAGGAGGTCTTATGGCCAAACTATCCTTCCCTCGTTACTTCATGAGCATATTGGTTAGCTTACTTCTCTGGTTTGCTCCTATAAATGCTCAAGCTGAAGTCTTTGAATCACACTTCTTTACTGTTGATTTAGGTAGTAGTTGGAGAGTTTCAGGACGACCTCACAATATGCCTCATTCGGTTAATGTAAATTTTGTTAATAACAATGCAAAATCAAGCATTAATATAGTAATTGGCTCAGGACAAATTCAACCTTATGCTTTGCTAGTAAATCTGCAAAAAACTCTAAGATCTCAAAAAGCTAAAGTTGGCAAAATTGAACAAGATGGTAGCCTGTTATACTTTGAGTTCAATCTTAATGGTCTGTTAGGTTTCTCTTGCAGCGCCACCAATGGCAAGGATGTTTCCAGCATTACTGTTTTAGGCAACCCTCAAGCTGGCAAGCGATTATTATCCGAAATCAAAGCTAATGATCATCAGTTATTCCCTAACTTCTAGTTAATTTTACCCATTAGAAAAAAGCAGCCTTTTTAGACTGCTTTTTTTGCCTATAAATCAACGCAAAAAGTACGTTGAGCTGTTCTATTGTAAAAGGAGGTATTTTTCAGCCATTGAGTTAACAACTTCTGACTATGATCAGCAATAGGCGGTGCTGGCACCTTATCAATACTATCAGTGCGGTACAAAATATGTTGAGGCATATCCTGCTCTTTAATAAAGCAGTAATTATGATTATTTTGCTGTTTAAGCCATCTAAAGACATCCTCTTGTTCAGAGGTTAAATTGAGCTTGACGACATCAGATACAAAGAAAGAATAGCAGCCAAAACGCTCGTCAAAGAAAAACTCACGATACTGACACCTCCCATGGGCAAGCCCATGGGGTTCCCTATACAAGCTTCGCTTAAAAGCGTACACCATCCATTTTCATGGAGGCTTTGGCTAGAAAGCATTATTCTGTTTTTAGAGAACTTCTTATCCGAGAACCTTAATGTCACATGAATAAAATCCATGTAGCATTTATAGTCCTGCGAATGACTTTCTTGCGAAAGCAATTGGTGAGGAATGTCACTCTCACCAAAACTTGTTATTAATTGGAAGTTATATCATAGTTAAATACCACTGTTAAACACTGTGATGTTATTAGCCTTGATATAAGCAATTAAATCTTGCTCCTGCTTCAGGAAGCGTGCAAATTCGGCTTTACACTTGTCCTTGTCTATAGTCTTATTATCAAAACTATAGCAATATAGTAAAAATGATGAGTAGCAATCTCTTTGTACTACGGTTCCATCAGCCAAAGTAATCATACGATCAGACAGCTTTCTTTTAGTGTAAGTATCGGCTGTGTGGTCATATTGGCTAGCTCGATAGTTTCTAGGCACAATGATAAACTGACCATCTGTATTAAGAAAAGTTCGCCGAGCCTGATCCCAAGCATATCCCATACAATACTTGTTAATCGAGCTACCATGTCTTTTCTTTCCCTTGACCTCATGTTCACCGTTAGATGAACCACTTAAAGCTTGGTTGGTAGAAGATTGAGTTGTAATTACAGTCATAGCTTGAGTAGAGCCGTTTAAATTGCTCTGAGTAACAGATGATTGCTGTTGTACATTAGACTGAGCACCTTGATTTAAGCTTGCTGAACAGCTTGCGTTGCTGCTTGCATGAGCCTGAGTAGAGCCGTTTGAATTGCTCTGAGTAACAGATGATTGCTGTTGCACATTAGACTGAGCACCCTGATTTAAGCTTGCTGAACAGCTTGCGTTGCTGCTTGCATGAGCCTGAGTAGAGCCGTTTGAATTGCTCTGAGTAACAGATGATTGCTGTTGCACATTAGACTGAGCACCCTGATTTAAGCTTGCTGAACAGCTTGCGTTGCTGCTTGCATGAGCCTGAGTAGAGCCGTTTGAATTGCTGTGAGTAACAGATGATTGCTGTTGCACATTAGACTGAGCACCTTGATTTAAGATTACTGAACAGCTTGCGTTACTGCTTGCATGAGCCTGAGCAGAGCCGTTTGAATTGCTCTGAGTAACAGATGATTGCTGTTGCGCATTAGAATGAGCACCTTGATTTAAGATTACTGAACAGCTTGCGTTGCTGTTGGCATTAGAGCTTACAATACGTTTTGCTCTTTTTGCCAAAGCTGAAGCATTATTCCCTTCTATAATAAGGGTGTCACCAAGGCTACGGAGTTGATGGACCATATTATTAATACCTAGATGGCTATTAATAGACTTTTTTCGGCGCAAATCCTTTAACTGCTTTTTTTTCTTTTTGCAGTTATTTGAGATGCCATTGTTTGCATTAATGGATTTATTAATTGCTGATTGTAGGTTAGCTATGTCAGCTTTAACATCTTCAGGGTTCTTACCAACATATCTAATATTCTCTAAAAGCACACCGTCCTTATGAGTTACAGCAATGCTTCTAGGGCCTAAATCTACACCAACATTACCTTTACCTAGAGTATGTCTAGGTTGGCCATTTTTATCAAGCTTGTCCTTAGGTTTACCCTCTATGCAGATATGAATATAAATGCGCTGCTTGCCTCTTATAATTTTAGGCACAAGGGATACATAGCAAGGACGATAAGTGCTAATGCAGGTTCCTTTATCTTTATAGCTATCTATGGCAGCCTTATCCATTTGACTTTTATTAGTCAAATAATGGATAACAGCATTAGCTTCCTCTTGCTGAAAGGTATCATTAATTTTGGCACCAAATACCATTGAGCCATACTTAAACTGCAAAGCGCCATCTTTAACCTTTAAAATAATGCACTTATTTATTTGCTTTGCAATTAAAGCAGGAAAATGACCATAGTCGGAAGTATGAATGGTTTTGCCATTACGATATAGACAAGCCTCTACACCTTGCCATACAGCCTCAGCCTTTGTTAAAGCCAAAACAGAATCAATTTGATACTTAACTTGAATAGATTGCATTGTCTTGCGACAAAAATCCCAAGTTACATCGTAGCTTTCTTGCATTTGTTTAAGCTGCTGAGCATAGTATTTTTTATCCTTATCGTCCTTACCATAATGCTTTAAAAGAGCACGATATTTTTTAGTACGAATAAGTTGATCATACCTATTACTCATTAGACTAGCTAATTCATTACCAGCAATACGTAACCTGTCAGCTAATGCAAATAGCTGACAAATCTCTTGAGAAGAAAGAGTAGATTCTAAAACAAGTACATGACGGTTAGACTGCTTATGAATTTGCTTTAAAAGCTGTTTATCTTCAGAACTCATAACTTCATCAGAGTTCATACTCATATCTGCACAATTAGTCATAATTTGCCTCATCTTAAAAAAGCAACAATATGATATTATTTATAATATCATATTGTTGCTACCACTGTCAAGTGATTTGTTGAGAGTAATACAATCTTTATGTCATAAAAACAAATATGTATAAAATATTACTCTTGAGAGTTGACTACTATCACCTTTAATAGCTATTGAGCTCTGCATACTAAAGTAACCTCAAAATATATTTGACTTATATATCTTATCGGTCAAAACATTATGAGGCTCCTATAAATAGGTTAGCTTCTAGTCTTGTTAAATAAAACAAGAAATATATGCGCACTTCCTAAAATTTCTTTAGAGGTTACTTTAGCTTGCAGAGTTCATGTAGATATTTGTTTAAAACCCAAAATACACATTGAATCACTGCTAGCATACTATGATATAGATCTATAGCCTTGAATGTAGCTTCTTATAGAGCCGCATAAAAATTTCTTTAATAAAGGACAGTTCCTGACTAGAGTGATCTTGATATTTAAGTTACTCCTTAGTAATAATTTTGAAAACTATTTTAGACCCTACATCCCCGAAAAAAATGTTGGGTATCATTATATGATAATTTTTGTACCT
>Briea_p1__coassemble_541_pt1 | contig 63627 bp, 31 predicted proteins | sample Briea_p1__metabat2_low_PE_001 | metagenome-assembled genome bin Briea_p1 | reverse complement strand
AAAACCCCCTCCGTCCAGCCGATATATATCACGTTTTTGATTTATAGAAGTGCCCATAAGTTCATAGGTGGTATTGCTCTTTCTTTTAGCGCCTGAGAAAGGGAATCTGTGTGATAAGAATTTTTTTATAGGGCAAAACATGTTTTTTGACTTATTTAAGAAAAAACCAAACGTTTTGAAACAAAGCGAAGACATTATTAAGGTCGAGCATGATCGCTTATCTAAAACTACGGCTAATATTGGCAAGCTTCACCAACATGGAGCCATGATACGCCGTGCCCAAGATAATTTTGATGACAGGGTTGCGCAGTTTAAGCGCCAGGTAGATGAAATAGAAAACTATCTTGATGCCAATCCTAATATGCGTTTTGACTCTCAGGTCGTTTCTGATATGGACGACACTATTAATGCATTAGAGAGCATGCTAGAGCGTCGCAAGAGCAAAGAGTTTGGTGAGGGTGAAAGCAAATATGATGCTATCTATAGGCAAAAGCGTAAGGAATACCAAGATCAATATATCGATGTTGATATTTTAGCTACCAATGGTTCTTTTGACAGTCTGCACCAAAGTGCTGTGCAATACAGTGAGCAATATCAGGTCAATCTCAATGAAAATATTGCTAATTTGCTAAGTCCGCAGGAAAAGCGTGCTCTCCATGATCTTATCGAAAAGGATTTTAAGATTAAGAGGCCACAACTTGATGGCAGCGACTATGTGCTGGCCGCTACCTGTGGACTTATTGCAGGTATAGTGGATGTGCTCTTTGTGGGTGCTCCTGGTGAGGGCGTATTGACCAAAAAGGTTGATGATATGGTGGATAAAGCCGTTGAAGGCTTTGCTCGCTTGCATGGTTGGCCTAATGGAAAAAATATCGATGATATAGCTAATCCTACCGCTAGTGCTATTGGCTATTTAGAGCGCATCTACAAGGTCAATTATGATCAGAGCATTAGCACTCAAGTAGATAGAGCTTTCAATTTGAGCCCAAGCAACCACCACCTCAAGAATTTAGCGCATTCACCTGATTTAATTGGCTTATTTTTCTCCATCGTGGATCAATTTAATAGCACCTCTCATTTTGCCTCCAACGGGCAAATTTTTGTCATTGATACGCAAGAAATGGAGCTTAGAGGTACTACTTTAATTGGCAAAATATTGTGTGGTATAGCCAATTGGTTTGGTCATCTTATGTCTGATGTGGCTGGCTCTTCTGGTGCGCAAAACCGAGGTAGTGGCATTCCAATACCATTTTTCAATTTAACCCAATTATTTGGTGGTTTTGGCGCTTTTGGTCAGCACAGGCAAGACTTTGCAACCATATGCTCTAAAGTTTTTGAGCAAGGCTATGACCTTCGCCATGGTATAGCTTTAGCCATTCCTGTCGCCATAGCCGAGGGCTTAGTACGATTAGTACGAGCTATTAAGCTTTTCTATATTGAAAAACAGCCTTTTGACCTGTCTTTGCTTTCTGGCAATAATGCCGAAACTAGACGTATGTTGTTAGTGGCTCATGGCTCTTTATTCGCAGTTGATTTTACTGATGCTTTAATACGCTCTAAAGGTTCAATTGTTAACTTACTACTACGCTCTAACATCATAGCTTTGTACCGCTTTTCTTTCTTAGCTTTTCAAGAGGCTAGAAATTACTTGCTCAAAGGTGGCATTGATGAGGACAAAGTAGATGAGTATTTAGATAAAGAGTACCGTAATCTACTAAAAGACTTAAGAGCCTACGGCACTTAAAGCTCTTGGAAGCTCAGATTGGCACTCAGGTGCATGGCCCTCTCAGACCTATGGCCCTCTTAGCTTGCTGCTTGGCCTTGGCGCTTTTGGCTATCTTGAGAGGCCTAGTTCCCTGGACTCTCTTGCCTTTCTTGGCTTTTTTGAGGGGCTGGGCTCTCAGGGCTCTCTTGAGGGGCAGGGCTTGCTTGGCTTGTTGAGCTTGCTGGGCTTGCTTGGATGGGGAAGTTTGTGAGGTGTTACGAAAATATGGCAACCTTGATACGTAGGCACCACAAGGGCTTGTCCATGGGAGTTGGTCAGTTAATTTTTCTTTCCTTCATTACCTTACGGGCTAGGTCAAATAGCTTAAGGCTATCATCATAGATGAGTTTGATTTTGTCGTGGTTAAAAGGATCGTCAGGGTCGCATAGCAAAAAGCTTGGGTAGCCTATTATGCAATTTTCTTTATAGTGCTGAAATATCAGCGGTTTGCCTTCATGGAGGCCACAATATATGGCATCGTAGGCTGGGCAGGAGTAGTGTTTTTCTAATTCCTCTGGGGTAAACATAGATTATCCTATGTTGTTTAATTTTGGGTAAATATTACCCCATTATGAAAGAAAAAGGGCAGCTAAAATCAGCTGCCCTTTTTGATTTAATCACATTTGTGATGAACTAATTACATAGCATCTGCTTCTACTTGAGGTGCGCTTTGAGGGGCTGGGGCAGGAGCAGGAGCTGCTGCGCTATCTTGAGCCTCTGGCATGAATTGTACCTGAGGTGGGATAGCTTCATGGTGAATTTGAGTGTTACCAATAGCCTCTTGATTGGTAATAGGCTCAGGCATTTGATCTGGTGGGTTGCCCTTCATCGGATCCCAGCCAAAAGTTACTAAGTAAACGCCAAAACCAACTATGAAGGCAAAAGGAATGTGCCAGCCATAACGTAACCAGTTCATGAAGGAGCGGGCCTTAGGGAAGACGTTACATACGGCTACACCAGCTGAGGAGCCGAACCAAATCATGGAACCACCAAAGCCTACAGCATAAGACATTAATGCCCAGTCATAACCACCCTTAATCAAGGTTAATTGAGTTAATGGGATGTTATTAAATACAGAGGACACGAAGCCAATAGCCATAGTGGATAAGATGGAGGCATCTGGTACCGAGTCAATAGGAACTAACTCAGCGCAGAATACTAATGCAATCAAGAATACGGTGGACTCAATAGCAGTTAAGCCTTCACGGAAGTTAATCTTAACAAAAGGAGTACCAATTAAGATTGCAAGCCAAATACCCAAAGCAGGGAACTCAAAGAAGTAGTTGAAAATAATAGCGCCAGCTAAGATTAAGACCACTAATGCAATACGACGATTTTCAACTTTAACACCGCCCTCTGGCACAAAAATATCCTGAGTATAGCGATGTTGCTGACGAGCACCAAAGAAAGCTAATACTAAGAAAGCAGCAGTAGCAGGAATAAAGGCATGAGCTAAAACTAAAGGATCCTTACCATAAATCCAAATTAAGGTAGTGGTAGTATCACCTACAACAGAGCCTGCACCACCAGCGTTAGAGGCCGCACAGATAGCTGCAATGTAACCAATATGTACCTTGTTTTTGTATAAGGTAGCTGCCATAGAACAGCCAATAATTGCTGCTGCAATATTATCCAAGAAAGTAGAGAGGATAAATACAAAAGCTAGCAAGGTCATGGCACCGAAGAGGCCGTGAGGTAGGTAGCGTGGTAGCACAGCAGGGAAGCGGGACTCTTCGAAAATGCTAGCTAAAATAGCAAAGCCAGGAAGCATTAAAGCTAGGTTTAAATAAGTGTTCCAAGAGCCTTTAACCCATTGGCCATCTGCATTGGTATAGCCAATAAGCTTATGAATTACAGAGAAGCCATCAACAAATTCATACTTGTAAAAACACAAGCATAATAAACCTATAATGGCAACATGCATGGTCTTATTGTAGAACACAGCAACGCCGAGCAAAATAAGACCAAAGATAATCATCTCATAGCGAATGCCATAGATGGTAGTAGTGGTGAAAATAGCTTCACTGGCAAAGGCAGGAGCCATGGACGCAAGGCCTAGCGCCACTAAGCTTAGAAATTTTAATAACAAGGGCATATCAAACCTTTCATTTACTCATTGCTAATAAGCAACACACACACACAAACATATTTAAAGTGCTACACACGATTTTCTGGTGAATTATTGTTTTCACCTGCACTCTTTTCTTGATCTGTAGTAGTAGAGTTATCCTTTAAAAACTCATCAGAGGCGCTAGCACCTGGATCTAAGATCTTCTTAGGTTGGTGAGTCTTAGCTACAACCTTATCATGTTGAATGCGTAACACAAATTCAGGAGCATCAGAGTAGTCAGTGTGGAGGCCTAAGCGCTGTACCCATACCCAGAAAGAAATAATAATGAAGTGAGCATAGAGTAAACGTAAGGTAAGTAAACCATGTTGTTCAAAGTAGTTTAAGGCACAAACTACCACAATAGGGCCTAATGCCCAGCCACCTAAAGTAAGGGCTGAGGCACCACCATTTTTAGCTGCTTTTACTTGGACTTTAAAGTTAGCAGTAAAGTACCAGCTCATAGCGGCACCAGTAACTAAAAGACCAACGATGAGCATGGCCTGGTTCATGGCTAAAGACATGAAAAGTAAGCCAATCATTAAGATTAAAACATCTTGCTCAAATACGGCTTTTACACCAACCTTTGGAATTAAAGGGCGTAAGATCAACATGCCAATAATGAGGCCTGCAATAAAGGTTGCGCTAACCACAATTGCAGCAATTGAAAATTCGCTATTAAAAAATGAGATCCATAAAGGTAGACCTGCAAAAATAGCAACCACTACACCAGCGCATAAATAGCCAGTAGCTATAAAAATGCCTAGTCTTACTAATTGTTCGTTGGTTGGCATAAAATTCACCAGAGTTATCATTAACCATATTTTTAAACTTTAAGAAAAGTTTAAAAAGCTCAACACATGATTGTGATTGATTTTGGTTAACAGCAAGTTAATTGTTTACTTCCTAAATACGCCAATAATGAAAACAAAAGAGGTATTTTTTACCTAAAGCACACTCATAGACCTCAAAAGGCAGCTTTACTCTGGGATCTAAGTGTAATAAGTGCTTTGTAACAAGGACTTAATAGGGTGTAGAAGATCTATTAAAGTTCAGCCAAAATACTTTAAATAAACGCTAACTCAATTGTTAAGGCAATATTGACTCGTCCACATAATAGCGCAACTTTGTGATCTCTTTAACACTCTTTAAAAATAAAATTACCCCTTAGTGAGCAATTGAAAGCAAGTGAGCTAAGATAATTTATCGCATTTACGAGTAAAGCATCTTGGCAACTAAAACGAGATTTTATATTTAAATCAAGCTTCTAAAATTAGCACAGAGCTGTGCTTTAGCCTAAAAAAGCACGATTATTTTACAAAATTTAGTTGTAACTATATTTTGACCTTATGAATGAATTTAGTGCAAAATGGTTTATTTTGGTGCTCTAATAAGAGAGCAAGAAAAGTCAAATGGATGATTTTTTTTAAACAAAAAATATTGATCATACAAGTTGTGCTTTTGCAATTGTGCACTGTTTTGGTTAAAACAATGAACTTTAGTGCTAGAATTGAGTAAGAGTTTAAGGAAACAGAGGTTAGAAATTGCGATGAAACTTGCAGAAGCATTACAAGAACGTGCTGATTTAGTTGTAAAGATTAACCAAATTAAAGCCCGTTTAGCTAATTGTGTATTAGTGCAAGAGGGTGAAGAGCCTCTTGAAAACCCTCAGGAGTTAAAAAGCGCTCTTGATAATGCCTTGGAGCGTCTAGAGTTTTTGATTGAGCGTATTAATCTTACTAATGCTGCTACTATGATTGATGGCACTTCCTTAACTCAATTAATTGCCCATAAGGATGTGCTTAATCTTAAGATTAAGCACTATAGTGAGATCATTAATGAGGCTAGTGAAGTTAATTTTAGAGCCCGTGGTGGTGAGATTAAGTTTAAGCCTTCCATCGATATTAGTGCTTGGCAAAAACAAAAAGACGATTTATCCAAAGAGCTGCGTCTAGTCGACAATAAGCTCCAACAGTCCAATTGGACAGTAGATTTAATAGAATAGTTCAAAAAGCCCGATTTAGTCGGTAATTATTGTTTAAGGCGAGCGACCAACGCCGTGACAGCGTAAATTGTCATATGCACTTGCAGCTTGATAGCCCTCAGAGCTGGGGCATTGTTAATTGTTAAGCTCCCATAGTGCACAAATGCATAATGCATAATTAATTGTTAACACCAGGACGCTGATTAAATAATAATGAGGGTGGGATGTGGGATTCTATCGGGCACCAATACAAAACCCAAGCAACTTCATCAACAGCCATCTTAATTCCTGTCCCATAAAGCGCACTTGCCGCCGCTGCCGCCACAGCAGCCGCTACTACTACTACTACTGCTATTACTACAGCTACAGCCATAGCCTCAATAAGAAAAAACTCATCTTCAATCACATGGAAAGGCACTCTATCTTGTCCCTAGTGTTTTGCGTATATTGAATTTTGCCTGCCTAAAAATAAGCACTCATATTGAGCCTTTCTAGCTAAGAGTCATTAACATGACGTAAAAAGAGCACAACTAATAGAACCAAAACAACAGCAGCCTTTAACTATATGGCAAGACCAAAGCATTCTTTGTCCTCAAGATAGAGCCAATAAAGTAGTTAAGCAAGCTGTAATTTGCCATTAAGACGAGTGTATGAGGACAAAATATGGCAACTTTATAAGTTGGTGGCCAGCTTGTCAGCGTGCGAGCATGTCATCTTGGTAGTTTGGTAGCAAGCCAGCAAGCTTGCTTTGCTTGTTGAAAGAGCTTAGTAAGCCAATAGTTAGTGGGGACTGCGATAAATAAACTTCTACTAGTTTTGTGACTAACATACAAGAAGTTACAAAATGTTAAGCAGGATAAGTCTTTTAGGTAGATAATACAGTATCTGGTATACAAGTGACAGACCAGATGAGAGTAGTTGTATTGCAGAGGCACATTTATGTCTAAACAAGAATTATTTAAACGCTATTGTGTGTTCATGCTTGGTATTAGCATTGCGTCCGTAGGTGTGACTTTAGTTACACGTTCTACTTTGGGTGTCAATTCTATTGCTTGTGCCAGTTTTGTAATTTCTAGCTATTTTCCAGTGACCATGGGTGCTGTCACCATTGCTTTTAACGTGGCTATGATGGTTTTTCAGTATGCCTTATATCCTAAAGCTCAATGGCGTAGCAGAACTAAGAATATCTTAATGCAAATTCCTGCCATGATAGTTTTTGGACTGCTAGTAGATTTAGTAATGTATTTAACCCAAGATTTTCATCCTGAGTATATTGGCTATTGGGCTTGTTTTGCGACCTTCTTGGCAGGCGTAATCATTATTTCCGTAAATATCGTACTTCAATCAACAGTCAATGTGGCTATGTTGCCTTGCGATGCCTTTGTCATCAAATTAGCTCAAGTAAGAAAATGGAAAATGGGCATAGTAAAGTTATCTTACGATTTAACTTTAGTTGGGCTAGCAGCTGCTATCTCATTATGGTGCTCTAATTTCACAACCATTATAGGAATTAGAGAGGGCACTATTTTAGGAGCTGTATTAATCGGTCCAACAGTACAATTGATTTTGCCATATTTTGCCTTTATTGAGCGCTTTTGGGCAGCTAACCAAGCAGCCCCAGGAAGCAAAGAACTCTCAAACAAATCAGATGCCAATTAATTACTTAACTAGGTTAAGCCTTGCAAGCTTTTGGGCCTGAACGCATGCATTCAAAGCTACAGTAAATTTGTCAGGCCTAGGGCGGTGTTGTATAGCACTTGGGCTTTTTAGGCGCAGTAATGCACAGTAAGGTTTAATAATATTTGCAAGGCAGATCAAAAAAGGATCGGCCTTTATTTTAATTTTGGGCAGCATTTATAGATAGGTTGCTATGAGTAAAAGTGCATTTATAAGCCAATGACAGCTAAAGTGTGAGCTTTCTCCCAAATATCAACTTGTAATAGGATTTGGACTGTAGCTAGTTTTGTACATGTAGCCATATGCTATAATTGCAATTTACAGATGAGGCAAATATTTACCAAGAGGGGATAGTTGCCCTTTTTAGATATTTGTTTTTTGTATTTAGCAAAGTTTTTGGCTTTGCATAACTTAAAGTTTCATGGTGTTTGTTTTAGACGGTATAGAGCTTGCTAGAACAAACACACCAAGTGTTCTACAGTAAGTTGCTTTTTTATAATAAAAAGATACTTTTGTAGAGAGCTAAGTCTTGGATAACTGTTTTGGTAGTTAATGAGCTAACGATAGGGGCAAAAGCCCCTGGATTTGAGCGCTTAGTTTCACGACATTTTCTTTTAAATTAGGTCTGAGGCTTTGGTTTAGTTTGGTAGAGTGCTACTTTGCTAAACCTAAGCTTTAGAAATTGCAATCTGGCTAAAAGCAATGTCTTGGGCACAAGTTAGACAATAGGAAGTTAATTTTGAAAAACCGTAGCATTATTCGCAGCGAGATTAACCATTACTATCGCGCTAAAGTGATCAGTTGGCTGGCAAGTCACGTCAAGGACAAGCGTGAAGTGCCTGAGGATTTTCCTACTCACCTCTATTTAGGTGCTCCATCTAACGAGGAAGATGTTGTTAGCAACAAGGAAGCTTTTTTAAGCTTCTGTAATGAGTGGTCAACTAATTTGCCAGCTGGTCATGTTGAATTTGTTGATCGTACTTTTGAAGAGTTAGGCACTATTAAAGTACCTATTCATTTAGTGTTCGAAACTCCAGAAGAGTTAGCTACTTGGGCAGGTCACAAGGTTGAGTACCACTCTGCTATTCGTTGCCTATCCTTAATTCTTCAAGAAATCCCTGAGCTGATTGATAGTGCCTTAAACGTCATTAACTCATTGGCTAATCTTGATTGGATTGACTTTGAGCGTATGGTGGCAGTGTCAAAGTGGTTCTGCTCTCACCGCGACCACATGTGCTTAACCAGACAAATTCCAATTCGTGGTGTTGATACTCACTGGTTTGAAGTTCACAGCCCATTATTGTTAGACTTCTTACGTGATTACTTAGAGTTAAATCCATATCGTAAAGATTTACTCCAATTAGGTGTTGTTCCACCACCAGCTTTAGTTCGCATTGTGATTTTTGATGATGAGCTTAAGTCTAAAGTAGGCGGCATGAAGTTCTTTGCTTGCTCTTTAGAGGAAATGCCATCCTTAAATTTACGCCCTGATCGTGTGGTATTTATGGACAATATTGCCACCGCTGTAGCGCTGCCTGCTATTAAGGGTACTATTGCTATTATTACTCCGCTCAATCATATTCGTGATGTTTGTCAAATTGAGTGGGTATCTCATAGCCAATGCCAATACTTGGGCTCTATTGATTTACGCTCTTTTGCTATTTTGCATAACTTACGTCTGTATTTACCAAATATCGAGTCTATCTTGATGGATGAGCAAACCTTATTATCCAATCAGGATTTATGGACTAGCAATGATACTTATCAGGCTGAGTGTGCTCCAATTGCCTTAAATCAATCAGAGACTCACCTCTATCGTTGTCTGTTAGATGGCGTTTATGGCAATAAGATCCGCTTAGAATTAGAGCGTCTACCATTAGCTTTAATTGCTACTGCTTTAGGTTCTGAGGATGAAGCTTTAGCTCGTGAAATTGCATTAAATGGTATTGATGGCTTAACTCCAAATAGCCTAAATGGCAATGATCCTTATCCTGAGCTCCAAGAAGAAATTCGCCGTGCTAAAGAGCAAAAGCAAAAGGAAGGCGCTCAAGATAATGGTGATAGCTCTTACCAGCAAGCACAAGAAAACCTAGCTTAATAAGTTAATCAAAGACTAATATAAGCTAGCAAGACCTTGCCATTGTGCAAGGTCTTGTATTGTATGTAAGCATTCTTTTCTTATAGCTACCAAGGGTAAGCTTTTGGATTTTTTATGAACGGTTTTAATGCGCAATATGGTTCTGGACAAGGCTTTGGCTCACTGTCCTCTAACAGCTATGGTAACCAACAAGTACAGGGAACTCTGAGCATAGAGCAGTATTCCTACTCCAATGGTTTGGATTTAGCTGATGACCAATCACGCACTGTAAAACCAAGTAATAAAGTAAAGCAATCGGATAATGATGCCGAGCTTAATGAGTTAGTGATTGAAAATGTAGCAAAAAGTGCTATTGCTCAGGCACAAATTGCTAAGCAAGAGCAAGTTAGCTCTCAAGCTCACAGTCAAGAAAAACCAGATCTTCCCCCTAAGAGCGATGCTACTGTAGATCCTGTACAATCAGCGCCTGAGGCTAAGAGCAATAACTCAAATCAGGTTAATAAGAGTGAACAGCCTATAGTGCCAATTAAGAGTAAGAAAAAGCACAAAGCCAAAAATAAGGCTAACAATGCTCCTGCAGAAAAACTAGCTAACGAACCTCATAATAAAGAGGTCAAGGTTAGTGCACCTATTGTGCATGTTGATGAGGCTCCTGTACGTGAGAATAAGACCCAAGGCGCTGACTATTATGAGTTTAGCATTCCTTTTGGTCGTCGTACTCGTTTACCAGTAATGAATGAGCCTAATGGCATTAAGCATAATATTGGTCTTACTCAAACCAGCTTTGAGCGTTTTGATCATGCCCCAGTAATGCGTGTAGCTGCTTACGGTTTTTCAGGTATAGACTATACTCAAATAGCTCGTAACAAAGACTCACAAGAGTACTTGTTAGAGGAAATTAGAGCCCATAGCGCTTTACATGATAATGAAGTGCCTTTTAGTCATGCTAATGAGCACAACAATCAAAGCTTCTATTATCGTGACCACAATAAAGTGTATCCAACCTCATCAATTAGAAGCGCCCGTGCTCTATCAATGAGAACATCTCATAATATGAATAATCAATTTGTTAGCTCTGGAGAGCTCAAGCAATTTTATAGCGCTCAAAAAACCATCAATGGTACCAGACTATCAATTAAGGCTTTTACTACTGATAGTAGTATTGCTAGTGTTAACTCAACCAAGAGCACCACTATTACCAAGATGTTGCCTCTTGGCTCAAATTTAGTTCGCGAATCAAGTGCACCTGCGCTTGTAGAGCACAAAAAAGAGCTTTCTGAGTCTTATAAGCAGCAATTAGCCTTACAAAAAGCCGAGCAAGAAAAACTACAAGCTCAGGCTCATGAGATCCATGATGACATTATGGAACAGGGCCATACTATCTTGTCTGGTCAGGTATCAGTAGTTAAACCAGAACAAAAGTCTCAGCAATCCATTATAGTTGTAAGATCTAAGCCTGGTGCTTTTGAGACCTCAGGAGAGGTAAAGACTATTATTCGTAATAGACAGGCCTTAGCTTTACATGGTTCTAATGCCGCTCGTCTTGCCGAGCAAGATTACATTCGACTCTGCCAGCAAGTTACTTTGCCAGAGGATTACTTATTTGCTGTAGAGCAAAATGATAACGAGCCTAATGTTTTTGAGTCTTCACCAAGAACCTTGTTAGGTACAGAATCAACTCGTATTGTTTCTACCACTCGTGCTGCTGCTCAAGAGTTTGGCCAGATTTTTCAACCTGCCCCTCAATTAACCAACCAAAGCGATAGCGTAGCTTTTGTAGATTCAATCACTGACTCTCAGAGACAAAAGGTTCCAGCTACTGCCGCAGCTACCGCTGCCGCAGCCCAGACCCAAGCGGGCCCTGCCGAAGATAAGGCCTTAGCCCAGGCTCAGTCCCAAGCTTTAGAGCAGGAGCAAACTCAAGATCTGCAAACTGCCCCAGAGCAAGATGGTGCTGATGAGACTAATCTGAATGCAGAAAATAAGAAAGTTAGCAAAGCTCGCTCCCGTCGCAAGCGCTAATTTTAGTGAATATCTTTTTGCCAAGGCCCGAACAGTTTAAAGCTTTCGGGCTTTTTAGTGCCTGGTGCTCTTTGAGTTGAGAATAGCTTCCCAAAAGGCCAGTGGTTTTAGTAGTGAATCTAGTAGAAGTTGCTGACCTAACTTCCCCATGGTTGGCTTTTTAGGCAAGCCTGCATGCTTATACATAGCAAGCAAATAAGCTATCCTTGCAAACACCTTTAGTAAGACATAAACCTTGCTTGCATAAAACAGCCTGGCTGGCGTGGCAGCAGCCTTGCTCGCATGATTAAGCGTGCTTGCATGAGCATACATGCTGCTTGCTTATGTGAGTACATAATTATATAGGCCTGTAAGGTTTTACTTATGGGCTGTTTGGGTTTTAGCCACAAAAGCAAGAGAGTAGGGCCATCTTAAGCTACAAGGCAGTTTGAGTACTTATAGGTTTATTGGCAATCCCTTGCTAGTAAAACGGTAAAATTATATGGCTGAGCCATGCTTACCAATGATTACCAAGGGCAACCTAATTCGTCTAAATCGCTGATCTTAAGATCTAAGCATGAAATAATCAGCTTTAAGTCATAAATGCTGGTGTCTTGGTAGAAGTCTAATTGACGTTCTAGTTCTTCCTTTTTACAGCCAATATTAGAGGCAAGAGAGTTAAGGTTTTTATGCTGACTGGCTAAATAGTTGGCAATTACTATCTTAATTGCTGTTTGAGTTGGTAGCTCAATATCAACATTAAACTTGTACTTACGATTGATTACGTTTTGCTCTGGCGCTAAAGATTTTACGTAGGTTGGCTCAGCAAGGTCTTGGCTCTTACTGTCTTCTTTCATAAGCTGAACTAAGGAGCGTAATTTAACGTCTAACTCTTGATCAACGTCGTTTTTAGAGTGGATTTCCTTACGATTAGAGACGTTATAATTGCTAGCAGGAACTGATACTTCAACTCCAGTGAGGGCTTGGGGAATATTATCCTCATAAGACATAGCATGAGCCATATCAGTTATTACTGATTGGGCCATTTTAACGGTATTATCGTAATTGATTCCGTAGGTAACTATGTCCATAGCAATAGTATGAACTACTGCTTTAAATCCATTTTTGCTTCCTTGAACTTCACAGGGTTCAAAGGTTGCAGGATAAAATTTGTAATCTCTCAATCGCATAATTTGCCCATTATTACCATTGCCATGGGCAAAGTACTAATGGCTCCTATTCCTAGCATTAACCTTTTTGCTCTAAATTAAGCCCTAAGCTAAAACAAAAAAGCTCACAGACGTAGAAAATCAGCCTGACGAATAGCCAAGCATAAGCATGTTGTGTTATTTCCCTTTAAAGTAAAGGGCAAAAATTAATAAACAAATTACAGGCGCATTTTTCACAACGTCTAAAAGACTATCATAGCTAAAAGCAATAGTATTACAGGTCAGACAAGAAAAACATAAGCTCAAAGGACAATATGTGATTTGATTCACATAAGAGTAGCAATGCTTATTGTGTTCGTGCACATGCCATCAAATTAAGCACTAAAATTTAAGAATAAGCACATGCTATAAATGCCAAACAAACTTACAGCAGATAGTAGAGCACAGCAAAACATAGCCCTTAAGTAAAGACCTTTATCGATGAAGTGGTGCAACAATCATGTGTTGACAGTGTAAGACTATGATTGTTAGTAAGATTAGATTGGATGGTGGTATTAGCTATCGCAGTAAACTTCTAGGTAGAGCTAAGTCAGTTTTGCTAAAGAACCAAGATAAGCCTAGCATTTGAGGTGCTAGGCTGGTAGAGAAAAGCTGTTGTAAAGCGCAGTGAGCTTTAGGTTTGTTGGTGAATTACAGCAGCTATTTGGCAATCAGGGCAAATTTCGATATAGCCGTAGCCCTCAGCGTTATTTAAAACATTTGTCCAAGGGATCTGAGCTAAGTACTTCATTGGTTTACCGCACTTTGGGCAATGCTTAATTTCGACATCTTGAATCCAAAAAGCAAAGCCACCAATACTGCCCCAATCATTCCATTGAGCATGGTAACGAATTGGAGTAGGGTGTTCTCCTAATACATAAGTATTTTGAGTAATGCACTCATAGTCTTGATCACTAATAAAGCACTCAGCCTCTTCATCTCTTTGTAAGTCGTTTAAAACTTTGCTATTGCCCTCTAAATCATAAGAAACAAAATAGTCCTCATTATAGAAGAAGCAAGAGAGGCAGCACTTAATAGCAATTACGCCATCAATGTTTAAAAACTTAAGCTTTGGATCTCTGCCATCAATCTTAATGACATCAAACATCTTAGCCTGACATACAGGGCAACGCTCTTCTTGATTAGTTGCTTGAGCAATAGTTACAGGACTATGTTCGTGTTGTTCTTTAGTACCTTGTACTAATGAATAGCATACAGGGTATTGGGTCTCAACAATTTTAAAGTCTTTGTCATATGTCCAACCACCATAGACAGCATATTCATCAGGGTTGACATGCAATTTTGCTCGCCATGCTCTTGGCTCTTTGTGAAGTTTTACAAAGCAGTCGTAAACAATAGGTCTGATTTCTTTGCGAGCGGCTGCAACAGAAACACAAAGTAAAATTTGGTTAGCAATAAAAGAATCTAAATCATCTTGGCACAGTAGAGCACAAAGGTTTTTTACTACTTGCTCAGAGGCATCTTTATATAAGCCACAAGGGAAGTAAATGCCTTTTTCATAAGCAAGGTCGGCAAAAGCGCTGGTATTGATATCACGATAGCATACTAATTTAGAAAAGAGTTCCTCTTGCTCATCTTCCATTTCTCCAGTGCTAGCAATAATATTGAGTAAAGAGTTAATCTCTTTTTCTTCTTGCTCTTTGCTCATATTAACAATGTTTTGGCGTTCTTCCTCGGCCTGACAAACCCAACAAAGGCCTTCATAATACTTTTCACGTCCGCATTTTGGACAAGGAATTACTTGTTTTACAGCCATAATCAATACTCATCCGTCTAAAGGTGCTGTCAATCAGCCTATATCAGGCATATTTTAGTAGAGTCTAAAGAGTAATTCATTATTCACTCCCATGTAAGCTAACAAACTGCCATAAATTACCAAAGATAGCTATCATCAAGGGGCAAATATGATAAGTAGTACAGACTTTTTCTCTCAAGATTAAGAGCGATTCTAGGGCAGCTTTTTAATGATAAGAACTAATAATAGGTATGAGATAGGGTAGTTTGTCGCATAGCATCAGCCAATACTAAACATTACAAGCCTACCAATAGAAATAATAAGCGCTTTAGGTTAGCCTCAAGGTGTAAAGCTTATGCAGGTACTAGGCCCTATTCAAGGCTATTACAAAAGACTTAACCAAAATCTGTATCCTCTATAGCTAATACTACTGCCAATGCTAGAAGCGGTCTATGGTTTGAACTAAGGCTAAGGCTAAGGTCAAGCATGAGCATGAACTTGAGCTGGAACAAGGGCTGTAGCTGTAGCAAAAGCTGGAGCGATAATGAAGAACTGGAGCGGGCGCAAAAGCCTGAGCTTAAGTTGTAGCTGGGATGTAGCGGAAGCTGTGGCAAGAGCAGGAGCGGACGCTGGGGGCTGTGGCAGAGCAGGAGCGGACGCTGGGGCTGTGGCGACAGCAGGAGCGGGCGATAGGGCAAAATTTGTAAGCTGTAAAGGTGGTGCTGTGTCGGTGGGCTGGTCGGGGGAGGCTGGATAATGACAAAAGCCCCGCAAAGCGAGGCTTTTGTTAAACCTAATGGAAGGTTTAGTTTTAATGAAAGATTAAGCAGCTACTGCTTTCTTGTTCATAGCACGATCAACGATGGCTAAAACTACGCATAAAACTACACATGGGATTAACCAAGCTAACTGGCTGCTATAGAAAGGTAATAATGCCTTTACTGAGTCTGGTAATACGCTTAAACCAGCAGCATCTAAACCGTCATTAATACCGAACACTAAAGCTAAAGCACATACTGGAGCAATAACGAAGCGCTGGCTATTGAAGAAATCACGGATAAAGGAAGTCATTACCAATACTATGAACATTGGGTACACGCTGATTAAGCCTGGTACAGAAATGTTGATCAAGGTAGTTAAGCCGAAGTTAGCAATAGCGCAAGAAACTACAGCAAAGATAATGGCATAGGTACGATATCTGATGTTTGGCCATACGGACTCAAAGTAGCTTGAGCAAGCACAGATAAGACCAATGGCGGTTACCATACATGCAACGATAATTAAGATAGCAAGGAAGATATTACCAAAATTACCAAAAGCATAGTTTACGTAGGCACTTAATACTTCTGCACCGTTGGTAGCCTCTGGAGTTAAGGATATGGAGGTATTACCTAAACGGAATAAGCAAATGTAGATGAAAATGAAGCCAATACCTGCCATACAGCCAGAGATAATTGCATACTTAGTTACTGGCTTAGCATCAGTTACGCCGTGAGAGCGAATAGCATTAACAATAATAATGGCAAATGCTAAAGAAGCTAAAGTATCTAAGGTTAAGTAGCCGTTAACAAAGCCTAAGGCAAAAGCACCATTTACAAACTGCTCTTGAGGGGCTGCTGGCTCAGATGGAGATAAGAAGAAAGCAGTCACACACAAGATGATTAAAGCGCAAATCTTAATAGGAGATAAGATCTTACCTACAGTATCAAGAATCTTAGCTGGGTACATAGCAAAGATAGTAGCAATGATAAAGTAGAATACGCTATAACCTGGTAGCAAGTTAAAGTCAGAGTGCACGAATGGCTTAATTGCTAACTCATAAGCTACAGTAGCAGTACGAGGAATAGCAAAGAGAGGACCAATACATAAGAAGCACACTGCGGTAGCTAAGAAGCCTGCTTTAGCGCCAATTGGTCGACAAAGCTCCTCCATAGAGCCACCTAAACGAGCCATAGCAACGGCGGCAATAACTGGTAAACCAACACCAGTAATTAAGAAGCCAATAGCAGCAGGTGCTACGTTAGTACCAGATTGTAAACCCAAGATTGGAGGGAAAATAATGTTGCCAGCACCGACATACAACGCAAAGTTGGTCATGCCCAGCAAAATGATTTCCTTGATGGTTAATTTTGACATAAAAAAGCCTTATACATTCAAAAGGTCTTACTGACAGCTACAGAGAGGTAAGTGGCCTGTTTTAGCTGTGAGCTAAAAAAATATGATGTATTACTTACCAAGGAGAAATCAGATTTTAGTAAAGCTCTATTTGAATTGACATATGGTGCAAGCAACAGAGGATCACTAAATATCTGTAAAGCACTCGAAAGTATTAAGAACAAAAGCATTAATCTTGGGAACTAAGAAAACTCAAAAACTAAATAATGCAGGTTAGCATGATTAGATTTTGTAATTTCTGGAGCTGGTAGGCCTCTTAAAATAACACAGTAAGCTACTGTATGTTACTTAGTTAAATGCATAATCTCTCAATGGACTTAGGAGCACTTGCTCAAGCTTCTTATAGCTTTAACGGCTTGCAACCGATTTAAGACATGGACTTTAGTAAATTCAATATATAAGCTCTAAAGATTGCAAAGGCTCTATAAAGAGCCGTGTAAATGAATAAGCTTATATTTAAGTCAGTAAAGACTGCTAATAGCAACGGGAATCAACGAGTTTTAAAGGGTTAACAAGGATTACTTCTTGTTAGCTCGCTATAGCTCTTGAGTTAAGAGCCTGTCTCTATAAAACTGGGTAAGCTTTAAGAGATTGAGTCTTAAAATTAACTCTCGTATTAAACCATGATTACAATTAGCTTGATAAAGTCTAGTCTCAAGGTCAAAAGCACGGTAATGCTATATGATGCGAGCAAGAAAGTAAAAACATTTGGTTTTCTACTATATCTGCCTTAAGACGTTAATCATCGTTGGGCACATTATGCCATAAAAGATGATAAGTACTAGTCTTTGCCCTTTTATCTCAATTACAGCCCTTATCTAGTGCAATAGCCTAAAAGCGTTTATTTATCTTGGATCCTAGGCATTATCTAGCCATATCTATAAGTATTGCCTTTTTTAAGTGCACTAAAATGATGCAATATTTATGGTCAAAAAGCTATTATCGCAACAATTTTCACTAAAATTAAGCTCTTTTTTTCGAGCTTTGCACCTAAATTTTCTTAGCAATGATGGTTGGTTGGTTGGTTTGAGGATTGATTGGTAGATTGGTGCTCATGATGGGCAATACACAGTAGGAGAGTAAAACCATTGCATGGTATCTGTAAGATCTGGGGGTAGGAAGTTGGTGGTGTTGGTATAGCCTCTGGATAAAATTAGCCCAGCGTAGATTTCTCTTAGCTGGGCTTGAAAATTATTTAAGTTCGGTGAGCAATTGCTTAATACAAATTAAGGATACATCCTCTCTAAACGGACGCTTGCCCTTATGTAGCTTAATGTCATTTAGAACATTAATTACTAGCTCATCAGCACGCATGCTCTTGGCTTCTTGGCAATGCTCAAAGAGACGCTCAATACCAAAGCTAATATCTTCGTTATTCTTAACATTAAGTACACCGTTGGTATAAAGCAAGATCATATCGTCTGTAGATAAGCTGCACTTGCTAATTTCAAACTTGAGATCTTTGTCCACACCAAGACGTAGTTCATTGTCATGACCTATGAATTGAGGTTGATTATTAGCAATTAAAATAGGGCAGCAATGACCTGCATTAGAGGTGATCACATTACCTGTAGTTTCAGAAATGATACCTACGAATAAAGATACTGATGCTACTTTAGAAATAGCACACAAACGCTCATTAATGAACGATAAGATTTGTGCTGGGTCTAAATCCTGACGTAAAGCCTCTTCAAGTAATGTATTGACTACAGTTACGGTATAAGCAGCTTTTACCCCTGAACTAGAGCAATCGCCAATAACAAAGGCTAAATTGCCTGCTTTTAGGCGTTTCATGGTATAGAAATTACCAGAGAGCTCACGGGCTGGAACGGTACAAGCAGCAAAGTCAATAAAATTAGATGACGGCATGGCATCTTCGGCTGGAAGGGCGCTTAGCAGCATAGAGCGAGCTGCCATAAACTTACCTTCCATGCGGTGGATATTAATGCGACTCTTAAACTCGTTCTTGAGATGATCTTTAAGCTCATGAATAGATTGCTGGAAGTCGCTATCCAAAGCAGCTGACAGTCTAAAGGTTTGACCAGCCATCATAGCCTCTAAAGAGGTGTTCTTGATGCCAGAATCCTTTAATAATTCATCAACTAGATAGTTCTGAACAAACAGCAAGTCATCATCAGATAAGTGCTCTATTGCTAACTCACTATCAAGCAAGCTGTGGTTAGCCATATCACCATTATGGTCGCTACCTAAATCAGTAGCTTGCTGGTACTTAGCGTTCATTTCTCCATTAACTTCGGCCTTGTTAGCCTCTGGCATAGCACGCTCTGAGGTAGCGCCTTTACTGCTCTTAGCATCAGATTTAGCCTCTGAATCTGGAGTAGCAATAGCTTGGGTGCTATCGTGCTCATTCTTGCTCTTTTGAGAATCGGCACTAGGACTTTCTTTTTTATCCTTGAGATCTTGCTCTTTTTTATACTCAGTAAGTGCATCTTTATGCTCAAGTTCACTTGAACTATCAGCACTATGTTGAGAGTTATTCTTATGGGCTAATAAAGCAGCATAAGCATTTTTGAGTCGTTCTTGTAACTCTTGTGGGCTAATGCTTTGCATTTTCTTAATAAGCTGAGCAAAGCGCTGCTTTTTGTCCTGTTCTGCAAGACCAGAGCGGTAAACATTAACCGCTACTAATCCAACAAAGACCAGGCTTAATAGGATAATGAAAATCTTGGCAAGAGTGATAAAGGAATTATCAGACTTATAGCTCTCAAAAGGACGTTGCATTACCAAATAGGAATTAATTGAGCTTAAATAGGAAACACCTAGAATATAAGCTTCTTGTCCAGATTTGAGATTTTGTGGATCATGAATAATATTGCCATCATGATCAACAATATGAATGCCTACTAACTTACGTAAGGAGCCATTTTGTAAATCAAGTTTAAGCTTAAAGTTTTGAGTTTTAAAAATAGGGCTAGCACGACGAACAATCATGACATTGTCGTCTTTTAAAATGCCCTGCATTACAGGGTCAATATCAGAGAAAATCTTTTTGACATTAACGGCTGCATTATTAAGTACACTCAAATAACTATCAACAATAAAGTAGTTACTCTGGGTAGCTCTATCATAAATCTTGAGGCATAAATAAGTATCGCCACCAAAGTAGAAAATACCAAAACTTTGGGTAAGAGTAGAGCGAGTGTTAATTAGATCTTTGAGTTTAGTGCCATCTTGAGCACGTGCATTTAAAATGCGATTTTCGTGCTTGTCATCCTGGGCCCCATGTACTTTAAGCTCTTTAGTAGCAAAGTTATAGCTAACATAAGGGATCTTAAAATAGTTAAGTGCCTCTAAAGCATAGAGCAAGTTTTCTCCTTGGCTGTAAGGAGAAGTATGGCGGAAATTATGTTCAAAGAAAGATAAAAGTGGATCTTTTTTGTAATAAGGTTGGCCTAAAGCTAAGACATTAGCTAAGGACAAGTTTATTAATTGGTAATAGTCATTATTTATTCTTTGTACGTAATGACTAAGATCAGAACCAACAGTGCTTAGATGGGTTTTAAGCTGACGGTCGTACTGAGCATCTAGAGTGCTTTGTGCCTCATTTAAAGAGTAAAAAGCCCCCGCCGCAGTAAGGGTAAATCCCAAAGCGGTTAGGGTAATGACTTTCGAGCAAGCTTGCAGCCTCACAATAATTCCTTTTTCTGGGGCTCCCAGCACCAAAGCTAGAAACGATAGCCAACAACCATACCAAATAATTATGGTATACCCATGTGTGAGCTTAAAAACAACCAGTCTCAACAAAAACACAGTCTATCTTAAGCACAACAATATTATAGCTTTACAAAGTGTTTAGGCCTCTTATTGGTAGCAATAAATATATTTAGAGCATGGTCAAAGAGGATAAAACGAGTTTTGCAAAATCTATGCAAACTTTAATATACAAAATATGCTCAATCTTTAAGGGGTGAATTTCCCTGCGGCCAAAGGCCAATATTTAGGTTTGGCATCTTACTAAGAACTTATCAGATGCAAACTATAAATTAAACTAAGCGACTTCTCTCCATTAAAGCTCTATAGATGACTAGCAGAAAAAACTTAAAATTATCTGCCAAAATACCAAAGCTTTAATCAAAACTCGAAAGAGCTTACTTAGGAATATTAAGATTATGGCAAATGCTACAATTTGTGTGCCGCAATTAGTTTAAGTTAAGCCTAAATTTGCAAACAAGTTCGCACTTTTTTCATAAAAGTGATGGGTTCAAGCAACTGACATCACCTCTATGAATAAAAGCTAAAAAATTATAGCACGATCTATAAAACTCTAAACTAGCAAAAATAGCTCACACAAATATTCCCAGCCGCTTAACTAGTAAATATCTAGGTTAAACTGCGATAAATATGGCTTTCGTACCCTAACAAAAAAATTTTTCTCTAAGCAAGTTCAGGCTCAAAATTAAGAGTCTGGGATTTGGTATTAATACTAATACTCTAGCTATCATCAGCAAAGATAAAGCATGGTCATGGTCACGACCATAGCCACGGCCATGGCTATGGGATGACCACGCCCATGGCTGAGGCTAAAGCCAAGATCTTGGCTAAAGGGAGGAAAGGTCAAGCTATCTACTTTGGAAAAACCAATTTTAGACAGTATAGCAAGATTAGAGCATCCAACTATGGCTATGAGAGACTGGGCTAAATTAGCTTAGCTGAGCTGAGGCTAAGCTAAGCTAAGCTCATCTGAGCTCAACTTAGATAAGCTTGAGGGTGGCCTGCTAAGTGGGGTAATGAAGGCTTTGTTCTCAAGTTTGCTTAACTTTAGGGGGCTAAGCTTAAAACATTAGGCTTGCGTTCGCTGTTGGCGGCCTTAATCATAGCCATTCGCTCAGCAATGGCCTGATGAACCTTTTGAGGGAAGCCTCTGGTGCAGTTCTTACAAACATTCATACAGGCTCTACAGCCCATACATAAGGCTAAATCTTCATCTTTAACGCTAATAGTGTCTTTATCAATAATGCCGCAAGGACAGGCGCTAACACAGCGTAAACATTGATCGCAATTATCTGCGTCAGTAATAAATGGGACACAAGGGGCCTTGCCTGGTGCTTTTAAAGGTGTAGTGCGATCAAACTCGTATTCCTTGAGAGAGTCAAAGCCTTGATCCTTAATAGTTTGTAAGATGCGCTGGGCAAAAGATTTTAACTCCACCACATCCTCATCATCAGGGCGATGCGCAGCTAGAGTACTTTCTTGAGAGTGTTGAGCAATGGCCTCAATATGACCTACAACTCTAAAGCCGTGATTACTTAAAAAGGACATGGTTTCACGAGCCGCATCCTCAATAGCTCTATTGCCGTAGACACTAACTACAATGGCTTTAGCTCCATTACCTACTAATTCTGGCCAGTTTTCAAAAGCCCAAGGCATACGGCCAAAGAATACAGGGTAGGCAAAAATTAAGAGATCATGCTCAGTAAATTTAGGAACACGCTTAGCTCTAATGGTAGGACTTAAGAAATTAAAAGGCACAACTTGGCACTCTAAGCCTTCGACTCCTGCTTTAAAACCATTTTGCAGCGCCTGGGCTACCTTTTTAGTGCCGCCAGTTGGTGAAAAGTGAGCTACTACAATGCGTTGTAATTCCATATACCCCTCATAATAATTTTGCGCACTATCCCCTTAGCAACGAAGAGGTAGAGGCATCTTGTTTCTATATATGTTCGATTAGCAAGTTAATCGTCTTGAAAACATTAAGTCCTAAGGATAGTGAACAGTAGAACACCTGAGAGTAGTTGTTTCATCTCATCACCAGATCCTAATAATATCTTACGCAAAGTATATCACTAGGCTTGGTTTTAAGCTTAAGTTAAAGTATGAAGCTTTATGCAGGGGCTTTTTTATGGAGGGCTTGGAATCATAGTAAAATCCCATGAAAAAAGGCCTTATTAAGAGTTAATAAGGCCTTTTTTAGAGTTTTTAGTAGAAAAATAGACTACTTGTCGCTCTTACCTGTCTTTAACTTAGCAGAAAGTTCAGTTAAGTTTTCGATACGATCATCATTAGATGGGTGAGTGGATAAGAGATTCTCTAAAGCGTTAGAAGAACCGCCAGAGGCTGCCATCATTTTCTTCCATAAAGAAGCTGCGGCATCAGTATCGTAACCAGCTGCATTCATTAACTCTAAGCCTAATTCATCGGCCTCAGTCTCATGAGAGCGTGAGAAAGGTAGGGAGAAACCAATATTGGAAATAGCATCACCGATAGCTAACTTAGTTTGATCAACGCCAAACATAGCTGCAATGTTTAAAGCGCCTTGTTTTGCATACTCAGCTGACATTTGCTCACGGGAGTGCTCACGTAAGGCGTGGGCAATTTCGTGGCTGATAACTACAGCTAACTCATCATCAGTTGGCTTAACGGTATTGATTAAGCCTGTATATACGGCAATCTTACCGCCAGGCATACACCAAGCATTAACTTCATCAGAGTTAATTACGTTAACTTCCCAGTCCCACTTTTTGCTATCAGGACGGTAGATGCTGGCCTTAGCAATTAATTTATTTGCAATATTCTTAACACGCTTAGTTTGCTTAGCGTTGGTATTTAATGCCTTTTGAGCTTTGGCTTGAGCAATAACCTTATCGTACTCTTGAGCTGCGCTAGTGTTAATTTCCTGCTCGGAGATTAGCATGATTTGAGTGCGATCAGTTGTAGAAGAATTGGTGGTAGTAGAGCCTACACATCCAGTCATAGCAGGAGCGGCGGCAGTTAAGGAAACAGCTAGTGCTAAAGCGGTGAGAACATTCTTCTTTGCCATAAAATCATCCTTGTATCAGGCCTCTAGAGGCGCTCATAAAAAACTTTAAACTTATACTATCAATAATAATGTAGGTAAAACTTAGCTATTATTGTTAGTAAAAACAAAATGCATCAAAGCTCACTCCTATGTTTGCCCTAATGACTTTGTGTAAGAATCTATAGCTTGTTAGCATACTATTAGTTTCATAAGTTCGAATACTAAGGCTAAGAAAATTTTAGAGACAAATCACAAACAATTGAATGTTTCAAGCTAACTCCACATAAATATAAACCAACAAGCAACGCCTAAGCTTGGTGCTCTAATCGTATTAATAAGTATTCCTTAAACGAGTTTATATCAGGCCAAAGTAGGCCATGCAAAACTAGCTTAGCTCGTCCAATTTGGTGCAAAAGCCTTTGGGCTATTAGTATTTTTGATCTTAGCCCTTAAAGTTTTGAGCCACATTACAAAAGCCTTGGCGACTGCGGAGGACAGATGGACTGACAACTGCTGGCTGCTAAGCAAAAGGCGTGACCTTGAGGTTGCCCTTAGGCCTTGCAACTATTTATGAATTTGTAAAGGTCTGGGTAGGGTAGGCTTAGTTAGGCAAAAGGCATGGTAGGTAGTTCTCTTAGAGCTAACATGCTCATGCCAATGCGCATGCGCATGCTCATGCCCATGCCTTGCGCAAGAGCTAATAAGATGGAGGAGCGGAGCATCATAGCTGAGAGAAATAAAGTGCGTGAGATTGTGAGCTTCAAGAATAAATGTGGTTTGAGGCTCTAATAAGGCTGTGGCATAATGCAGGGCATTCACGGTTTCATAATAGAATCATTGCTCTGTATGTCGAAACAGACATAGTTTAAAGGAAAAGATATGTTTAAGAAGTTAATAATGCCCTTAATGGCTCTATTAATGGTGGTAGCTGTTAGTGCCTGTGGTAAACCATCTCCAAGTCAGGCTCAGCTAACAGGTATGGACTATATTGATGGTGTTTTTCACAACAATATAGAGAAAGTCATTAAAACTATTAATACCAATGAGCTCGATGAATCTAAGTTAGCGGAAGTTAGAGAGCAATTACAAGCTGCTTTGGATGTAGTAGCAGCTGAGGTTGAAAAGCAAGGCGGCCTAAAAGATATACAGGTTAAAGATATTAAAGAAACTAGCAAAGAAGCTTTAATCTCTGTGGTAATTAGCTTTAACAACAATACTTCAAAAGAGACCATGATTGCCTTAGCTAAATACGAGGATAATTGGTACGTTGTTAGCATGTAACTTTAGTAGCATGAGGAAGGTGCAAATCTTTTGCACTGTTATGGGGTTTCACGCTTAATTTGCTATTCAATCGTATTTTTCTTGATTACAATTGAAAACATCACATGCACTGGAAAAGAGTAATAATCAGATCTTGTCAGGTGCATTATCTATATACTTGGAGAATACTAATATGATCAAGTCTTTAAAAATTGCTCTGATGTCTGTATTTTTTGCTCTTTTTGCTGTTGCCTGTTCTGGTAATGGCCCAGAGAAAGCAGCTAGCGCCTATATGGATGCCGCTTTAGCTAACGATGTCGATAAACTCATGACAACTATTGATTTATCTGGTTTAAATGATGTTGAGAAGACTGCCGCAAAGGGTAAGCTTGCTTTTGGTCTAAAGTACTCTCAGGAGAAGGCTGAGTCACGTGGCGGCTTTGATAAGTACACTATTTCTGATGTTCAAACTCAAGACAATGTAGCTACCTTAAAGGTTAAAACTATCTATAAGGATGGCTCTGTTGATGTAACTGACTTAAGCTTAGTAAAAGTAAACGATCAATGGTTAGTTGCTTTAAAGTAAGATAGGTTCTTACTTTAAAAGGGCCTCTAAACATAGTTTTAGAGGCCTTTTTTATTGTTTCTAAGCCAAAATTACCACCCTTATGGCCTATGCAATGCAAATGATGATAGGCTAAATAGAGCTGTACCATGTTTAAAACCAAGTATTATCGTTGGTATGCCTTAGTTTTAATTGTTCTAGCCCTAATTATTACGAGTTATGTTTTAGTGGCTAATCGTAATGAGATGGTGGCTGTACATAAGGAAAAACTATCGCTAAACACCATCAAGCCCTTGCCTGAGCTTGAAGTAGGAGATGTGATTTTACGAATGGGAGTAGGGGTTGATAGTGTAGTTATTGCTAAGCTTAGCAATAGCAAATTCTCTCACGTAGGTATTATCTCTCAGGTACATCCTGAGATTATGGTAACTCATGCTACTACCGCAGATGATGCTACTTCCGCTTTTGATGGCGTAATTAAGATTAAATTGGCAAACTTTGTCTCACAGTCAGAGCGCTTAGCTATTGTGCGCTATGAGCAACTGCCAAAAGCGTCGCAAGAGCAAATTCAAGCTTATCTAGCCTCTCAAGAGGGCAAGCCTTTTATTTTAAGTACTGATAGTAGTGCTTTATACTGCTCAAACTTAGTATTAGCAGCCTTAAAAGATCATGTAAAACTAAAAATTGAGCCACAACAGGTGCAATTAGCTCTTTTCCAAGGCCCGTATATTATGCCTCAGGCATTTTTAGATGATCCTAATGCCTCTTTAATCTACTACTATCCTCAGCACTAAAACGGCCATCACATGTAATTGTTTTGATTGGCCGTACCTCTTAGCACTACAAGCATCGTTGTGCTGTATAGCACTGCAACTCTATTTTGTATTAATTAAGCTAGAGTAGCGTAGCCAGGCTCTAGCCAAGAAACTACGAAGCTCAAGAAAGAAACTACCAAGCTTTGGCTTATTAGGTTTAGCTCGGCTTAGCACAGCTTTGCTCTGCTTAGCCATGTTTAACTAAGCTTGCTATGACTTGGCTAAGCATTACCTTGTGGTAAACCTTGCTAAGGCCTAATACTTATGTTGTTGCGTAATACCTGGCGCTGCACTTGCTTATCTCCTAGGGGTACATTAGTTTTGCCTATATAGAGGTTAAGCGGTGTGGAGCGTATAGGAGCCTTATTGTTATTGTGCTTCTTATTCATATTGCCGCTTTCACGGAAGGTCTCACCTATAGGCATAGGAATATCAATATGCTCGTGATTGGTAAAGTTATCCTTAAGCATTTTACATGCTGCTGCTGAACGTAAGTTACAGGCGTGGTGTAGATAATGATGGGCTTTTACATAATCTTGTTTAATATAAGTACCATCCTTAAATAAACCACTATTTAAGTATATTCTGCCAAGCTCTAAACAACCAATACCTAAATTAGGATCAATAACTCTAAGCTCATTAGTAATAGTACGGGCAATACGACAAGATCTTACATATAGTCCAATGCCCTTTTTGGAATCAGGCTCAAAGGTACTATAACCATTTAAATGCATAGCTGCTAAATTGGCGCAAGAACGAGGTTCTTCAAAGTGACAGCCCGCCTCTAAATAGCGTATACCTAATTGTTTATTAGTAACTGTAGTCTTGCCCAGAGCAATTAGACCACCAAAGCGACCATAAGCGCTTAGTAACAGACGGCAACTTAAAGAGTGCTTAAGATGGCAACCACGTCTATAAAAAACAATAGTGTGCAAGAGGTGATCAAAGTCAGCTCCTGTTATATAAATATGAGGATAGAGCTCATGAGCTTTAGCAAGTTCACTAGCGGCAATCATACGACGCTTATTATTGCGACCTAAACTGGATAAACCATCATAATGGCGACCTACTAAATAGCATGAATAGCCCTTACCATTAATGCAAGCAGATTGCTCTCTTTGGAGTTCATCAATTGGCAAGAATGGGTTCTCATTAAAGCGTAAGGCATATGAGGTAATACGGGTACGGGTTAATACTCGCTTGGAAATAGGGCTAAAACCTTCTTCATTGGCAGCTATAATGTAGTCATCAATTTTAGACTCATCAATATCATCAATATAATCATCATGATGGGTGCTAATGTCTAAAGAAAAATCACCATAAATGGCCTCTTCCTCTTTAGATTGCGCAAAATCTTGAGAAAAGTTAGTATTACTACTTTGATCTTTGAATTGCCAATCCTTATTTTTCTGCCAATAAGGTATATCTTCATCATTTGCTGATTTTAAATCGGTATCAACATTGTCTGAGTCTGAGATAATGTCAGACAACTCAAGCTTTTTAGGATCATCTGCAATCTTGGCACCATAGGTTTGCATATCATATTCTAAAAGATTTTGGCGGTATTCATCATCTCGACTAAGTGGCTTTTGCTTGCTAGCGCCAGCTTGGCTATTGTGCTTTTTGTCTGAAGCATACACTGAGTTATCATCAGCATTATTTAAAGACGGATAAAATAAGGTAGTATCTTCCTCTTGGTAAGATTTTAGATCTTCCAAGTCAACAGATGGATCAACATCAATCTCATCGCTGCCATAGTAGGAGTCTTCTGTATATTGACTTGCTCTATGGGCATTTTGAAATTCATTAATAGCTTTAGTTAGTTCATCTTGCTCCTGTACATGGTTTTTAGTGCCAGTATAGAAGATACGGCCTTTATTATTGCTTTCACTACTTTCCTCGGTATCAGTTTCAGTACTATCAGAATTAGCGCTAGTGCCTACATAAGACTCAAATAACACCTCATTAGTATCTTCAATGTGTGTATGGTTACTAATGCTTTTTTCGCTTAATAGTTGGGAGCCTAAAACAGATTTAGTGACCTCAGAGGCATGGCTATTGGCTATTTCTTGTTCTAAAGAATTTTTAGGTCTATAGTGCTGCTGACCTGATACAACAGGAGCTTTTATATCAGAGTCCTGTGCATCAATGGTCTGTTCAGTATTGGCTGACATGTCAGTCTTCTCAAAGAGTGAGCTTACATGTAACTCGTTTCTATTGAGGTTTTTGGAGTTTTCTTTAGCCTCCTCTGGGTTTTGAGAGCCATAATAAACACGCTCATTTTGATTGTAGACACGCTCAAGATTTTGTTCTTCGTTATGCTCCATTTCGTTATAGGCATAGTAAACGGCAGCGTAGTCGCTAGAGTCCTCGCCTAAAAGAGCATCAGAGGCATTATCTGAGTCTTGGCTGATAAAATGATCCACCATAAACTCAGAGCTATATTCCATATTATTTATATTAGCAGGATCAGTCTGCTCATCGGCGCTGGTGCTAGTACTGGCGCTAGCGTTGGCGCTAGCGTCTGCTTGCAAGCTATTGTCACCCATAGCAGAGTTGTCCACGCTTGATGCATGGCTCTCTGGTAAGTTACTAATTTCACTTGCAGCTGCGTTATCTGTTATGCCTTCACTAGCTAAATTACTAGAGTTATCATTGGATAAAGCAGTATCTTGGCTATTTGCAGTGGTGGCGCTTGAGTCCTTGGTTAAGGCTTGGTTAATTTGATCTAAAGCCAGGATATCAGCAGGCTTGGTTGGCTCTAAAGAGGCAACTTGATTGGAGTTTTGTGCATCAACAATGTTGTTATCAATATTTTGCGCAGTAGCACTGTAATTGCCCAATGCTTGTTGAGCCTCAAGAAAACTCTCTTGGAGCAATTGTACGCTTTGCTCAAAGTTGTCAGTAGTGCAGGAAAAAGCATGGTAAGGGTCACTATCTGGAGCCAATAATTTATTGGTATTGGCAAAGATAGGTTTTACCTGCTTCACGTCCTTGGCTTTGCTTGTAGTAGGTGTAGCCGCATTAAGTAAAATAGGTTCTTGATCTTGATATAAGTCGGTACTTAAGGCAAATAAGGTCTCACTTTGATTGCCATATTCCTCGTTGTTGATAAATTCTTGATACTCTTTAGGGAGGCTAGGATCTGCAACTTTTTCGGTATTTTTATGTTTGTAAGATAAGACAGCTGAGCCAGTAAAGAAAAATCCTTCATTACTTAATAGGCTAGATTCAAAATCTACATTGTGTAATTTTTCATTAAGCTCTAAATTAGCTGACTCTTGATCTTTGTCTTGTTGAATAGCACTAGCTTTATCGCCCAATAAAGACTTTGCGTCTAGTTGTTCTGAGCTTTGTAAGACAGATTGAAAATGGTAGTTAGGATTAAAAGGAGAGCTTGAATTGGAGCTATAACCATCAACTGCCAGGCTATTGTTCATAGCCTGAATAGAACTTTGCTCTTGGGCAATAGTATTTTGATCTTCTTGAACTTGCTTAGCGATAACGTCAATCGGGCCATAGCTTGAAGCCATAGCAAAGCTAGCACTACTCCAAACAAGCAATGCTTTAATAATAAGTTTTACAACTTGATCTGAGAAACAATTCACATGGCAAGCCTTTAAACTTACCAATAACTTTGTCATACCGTCTTGGCGCTCAAACCTATGTCTTGAAATAGGAAGCAAAGCGCTCTCCTTGCTAAAATCTGTGAAACAGCTCTTCTTAATGATAAGAAGCGTAAACTTTGCAGCACTGCTTATCAACAACTACGTATGCTAATAATTGATCTTATTTGGTATTTGTATCATGCTATTATTTGCTGTGCAGGAAAAGGATTAGATCCTGCAACTCATTAAAAAATAAAATCATTAACCGAGGCTGTCTTGCCGATATTATTAATTCCTTATTGGCTTTTAAAAGCTTTTGTTTTTGATTGATTAATCGGTAAAAAATTAATATCTAGTATACCAAAAAATCGCAGATGTTTTTGCACGCTTATCCTAAATAGACCATAAAAGATTTTGATACCTATACTTTGTCTTTAGTATGGCTAATTGAAACCGTATTGAATTACTATTAGTGGCATGAAATAAGCCCAAGATTGCGGTGCTTATTATAAAGCTTATTTGCTCTCTTAACTAACTAAAAAATGACAAGGTCTAAGATTAACTCCTAGACCTTGTAAAGAATGACAGGCTAATTGGCTAATTAGCGAGGAATATGAATAGGATTAGAGCTAGGTGAGGTAAGTTGAGCTTTTACCTTTTCTAACGCAGTGCAAGCTGCGGCAACTCCTAAAGAGCAGGAGCGCTCAAAGTAAATAGCTGCATGTTCAAAATTAATAGGGGTTGAATAGTTAGGAATTTCAGAACCGCCTGTATAGCAAAGCTCTCCTAAATACATGCAAGCTAAGCCATTATTAGCTTTACAAGAGCTTTCTAGCATCATAATGGCTGTGTTGGTATCTTGTTCAATAGCAACACCTGATAAAAGGTTAGTGGCAAACAGGGTACAAGCGTCACCGCTACCCATCTGACAACCAATTTCCAAGAAACGGTTAGCAAGAGCATCGTTACCTAACTGATGAAGCTGTAAGGCATTTTCAAAGCAGGCTTTAGAATTACCTGCTAAACAAGTACGCTGGGAGTAGAAAATTGCCTTATTAGAATCTTGGATAGAGGTGTAGTAAGCACTTAAATCCAAACAGGCATCAGGGCTGTTAAGCTGACAGCCTTTTTCATAATAAGTAACGCTTTGAGCTGGTAATGTCTCTGGCTTGTTCTTATCAAAATTATTTTGTTGGGCTATAACTTTGCCTGCATAATAGCAGCCCAAACCTAAATTTGGTTCAATCTTTTTAATGTGATCTGGCTTTTGTGAGGCTAAATCACAAGCACGATTGAAATAGGTCATAGCTAGATCAGTGTTGGCCTCAGCACCACGACCATAATAGTATAAAAGGCCAGTTTTAGCGCAACCAAAGGCATCTTCTAACTCGCAAGAGTGATTTAAAATTCTAAAGCCATAGATATAATCTTTATTAGGACTACGATCATCGATAAAGTAGTTACCATACATGCCAAGAGCATGGCCCCAAATATCACAAGCTGACTTTAAGCCTCCTACACAAGCCTTTTCCAAGTTAAAGGCCGCAAGGCGCATATTAATTTCAATATCAGTATTAAAGTCGATAGCTAAAGTAGAGTAGTGTACGCCTAGCTTTTGGCAAGCCTCTAAGTCGTGTGTGCCTTCACATTTAGCGGTATAGCTCTTAATTTCGCTCATTTGCAGTAAGCTGCTATGCTTTTGAGCCGAAGCTGATCCTGTAGCAGAAGTTGTAGCTGCTTGCGCACTGGCGTTATTAGCAGCCTGTGGTGCGTTTGGTGCATGTTGACTCTGCATAGCATTAGCAGGGGCTTGATTTAAAGTTGGTGGCGCTCCATTAGTTAGTTGGTCAGAGGGTATCCCTAAATTTTTGGAAACATTACGCATGTATTCAGGATTATGCAGCTTGCTTTCAATTTCTGCCATAATTTGCTCAGGTTGTTTATTAGCATGTGTAGCATCTTGAGCAAAGGCATTAGTTACCAATAAGCTTGGCATAAGGCAAGCTACGGCTAAAGACAAGATATTTTTCTTAACTTTGTTAGGAGCTATGATTTTTTCTAAAGAAGAAGGCATATTAAAGTATCCTGTTTCTAGCCTCATGGTAGTACCTTAGGCTTAAAAAAGAAATTTTTTGAAGAACAACTACACTAGGGAAATTAACGTACAAAGATCAACTTAACCAGAAATAAAGAGAACCTTAATTACTCCAAATCTGTTGAATATTCAATAGATCTTGTTGCGATATTTTAGCACTACTTACAAATTAAAAAATAATAAGACTTAAACTTAATGCAAGTTTAACAAACACCAAAGGTCACTTAATCACTTTTTCTACTTTCAGCAAGCCTTTGGTTAATTTGTTTGTTAACAATTAACACAAAATATATGTGAATTAGTTTTCAAATGCAGTTGTTAAAGCAAAATTAGTAATATTTGGCATCATTATATTTCACAGCCTACTTTTTTAAGAAAAAGCTTCACCATTTTAGTGATCACAATCATACAATATAATTGTAGTGTTCTAGCTCAATACTCATTCATATCTAGTATTGATCTATGTTTGCCGTAAACTAGGTTCATTTAGTGTATTTTTTTAATTAAAAAACTATTGCCTAGATAAGCAACAATCAGTACAATTGCCACCAAGTTTGATGAATACTTAATTAATCATTCAAACAAGCGGGCTAACCGCAATATTAAGGAGCATGTCTGCACAGGCTAAGCTAATAAAAGCTATAGCTCAGACATACAAACAAACAAAACATGCTTATATTACAAGCTTAAAATTCCTTGTATTTTTAGGTTTCTTAATCGAAACGGCCATTATTAAGACTTTTGGTCTTAATTATGGTTTCGCCAACACTAAGGATAGCTATTACAACTTAAAGGCACATTAAAACACAGACTAAATAGCCTAATTGTTTTAGTTTTAAGCTTTTGATTGTGATGAGGTTTGGCTATTACTAGTAATAGTTAAACTTTGGTTTTTAGTTTTAAACATGTTAAAGGAGAGATTTGATTAAGCATGAGCTTAGTATGCTTTTGCATACTTTGGTTGTGTTTGATTGGGTCAAAATATATGAAAAATTTGCGTGAAATGCCTTACCACAAATTTTCCATACCTATGTACCATTTAGTAAAAATTGGTGCTTTGCTATTGCTCTTTTGCCTTATCGCTTTAATCGATTTCTGGCCGACTGAAACTTATCATGCTCAAGAGGTTGTGCTCTATCCTTATGAAGAAGTAAGCCAATTTGATGATAAGTGCAATTATCAAATGAATGTTTCCAAAACTGATATAGCACTCTACGAACTCTTTGAAGTAGACTTTGAGTCCAATAGAGACTGCTTAGCCTCAAGATAGCCTTTTAATCAACTAAAAGCTAATTGGATGGGCCTTTATACCAAAGGTACACCACAAACTCTCTTAGTATCGGCCTATTCATTTAGCTATTAATATCAGACCACACCAGTTAGTGCTCTTGCCTTGCCATTGCCAATCTTAACGCCAAGCTTTCTGCTTGGCTTACCTGGCTAATTCTTAGGGTAGAGGCTAGGACTGCTAATCTTATTGATTTTGCAATTAACCAGCTTCATATAGAAGCTGTTAAGAAAAATATCTTGTCGTTCTATTTGCTGCTCTTTAACAACTATATAGCCTCTTTTCTCAAAAAAAGGCTTTGCTGTAATAGAAGCATAGGTTGTAATATCTCCTTGAATTACTTCTTCAAGTTGATCACAAATAGCTCTAGCAATAGCTTGTTTCTGATAATTATGGTGAAAAAATAGGTAGTCAAGACATCCTGTCCTATATATCACCAAATCCTACTATGATTTCATTATCAACAGCGACTATAGAATAAGGCTCCTTAAGAGAGTGATTCCATTTTGCTCTACTGGCGCTGATGCTGGTGCTGTTGCTGCCGCTGGGCCGAGCTAAGAATATCTTAGCTTAGTAAAGGTAAGGTTGTAATATTACAGTGTGGAAAAGAAAGAGGGAGCTATTAGCTCCCTCTTATTGTAGTAATGAAACTTTTTTAATTACTCAGCTTCTGTAGCCTTGTCTTCTTTAATTTGAATCAAGATATTAGAAAGAATAGCGGCAACACCACCAGTAGTAATACCAGAGGAGAAGATATTTTTAATTACTTGAGGGCATTGGCTTAAGATATCTGGAACTAACTCAACAGATAAACCAAAAGAGAAAGAAATAGCCATTACTAAAACAGCCTTACGGTTAATGTGTTGAGAAGCAATAATACGAATACCAGAAGCAGCCACAGTGCCAAACATCAATAAGGTAGCACCGCCTAATACAGGATCTGGAATAAGAGAGAAGATAATACCAATAGCTGGGAATACGCCTAACAAAATTAAGAAACCAGCAATGTAATAGCCCACATAACGGCTAGCAACACCAGTTAACTGGATCATGCCGTTGTTTTGAGCAAATACTGAGTTAGGGAAAGAGTTTAATAAACCAGCTAACATGGAGTTAAAGCCATCGGCTAAGATACCGCCAGAAGCACGCTTTAAGAATACAGGGCCTTGAACTGGCTCACCAGAAATTAAAGAGTTAGCTGTCACATCTCCATAAGCCTCAATAGCAGTAATAAGGTAAACAATACCTAAAGCAATAATTGAGGAGATATCAAAATCGATACCATACTTAAATGGCATTGGGATATTAAAGCCACCATAGCTTTGTACTTGGCTAAAATCGACACGGTCTAAGAAAATTGCTACTACATAGCCGATTAATAAACCAATTACGATAGAGCTCATACGTAAGTAACGATTGGAGCTACGGTTAAAGAATAGGATGGAAATGATAACTAAAGCAGCTAAGCCTAAGTTTTCCATGCTACCAAAGGTACCATTGCTCATAGCACCAAAACCACCACCACAAGCGGTAATACCTACCTTAATTAAGGAAAGGCCAATTAAGGTAACTACAATACCAGAAACTAGTGGAGTAATGATTTTTCGAGTGAAGCGTAATACTCGGCTAACAGCCATTTCTACAACAGAGCCAGCTACTACAGCACCGAAAATCATAGACAGGCCGCCAGTGGCACCAGCTGCAATAATAGGGGCAATGAAGGAGAAAGATGTACCTTGGATACACAACAAGCCGCAGCCAATAGGGCCAAAACGACGGCATTGAATGAAAGTAGAAATTCCAGAGGCAAATAAAGACATAGAAACTAAGAAAGAGGTAGTTTCAATATCAAAGTTTAAAGCACCAGCAATAATAAGAGGTGGAGTAATAATAGCTACGAAAATAGCTAATAAGTGCTGAATAGCGGCAAAAAGAGCGTCTTTTACAGGAGGACGATCGTTTAAGCCATAAATAAGTTCAGACTTCATTTCATTTTCAGTAGCGTTAGGCTCGTGATAGCTTACGTCTACTTGGCCTTGGGACTTATTAACTTCCTTAGCGATTGCTGCTGCAACCTTGGTAGTCTCGTGTTGGTCGTGCTCAGACATGAATTTACCTTTGGAGAAAAAGAGCATTATCTTCATCAAAGCCAAACACTTGCTTATTGAGATAAACAAGTGTCAATGTAATTACTTGGAGTTAAAGACTTATAAAAACCCAAACAAAAGCATAGGGCTTAATAAAATTACAATAAAACGGCTTATATTTCTGATATTTAGGCTATGGGGGCACTATTCAGTAAATATAGATAAAGATGTGATTAAGAAATTTGGTGCCTATTTTACAATTAATTTTTTTAAATAAAAGTAATGCACTAAAAAGGTGAAAAGCAGGGTAATGACTCACAAAACAACTATAAGACACTTGCTAAATAGTTTGAATTACTATAAGGATTTTTTTAAGCTAAAGTTCATATCAGCACAGGTTAAGCAATCTTATGCGCTCTATTATCAATATTCCTGCAAGAGCGTATCTTTGCACGCTAAGAAGCAACCTTATGTGGTTTTAGCTTGGCAACCTCTGAGCTTTGAACGCTTTACAGTAAACTGTGCAATAAGCTATGCATTGGTCTAAGAGAGCTTATAGAAGCCATCATTAGCCAATATGACCCATTAATTGTTTAACAGCAAAAAAGAATAGCGAAGTTAGCATTAAAAAATTGAGTCTAATAGTGGCCTTTAGGAATTATCTGGCAACAGAGTAAGCTATTAAGGTGAGATGCTCAAGATATTAGTCTTCTAGTACTAGAGCTAAAAGAGCTACTGACAATTATGGGCCATAAGGCTAAGAATACATACTAATAAGATTGATTCTTAGCCTTAAAAATTGAATTAAATAGGGCTTGCTAGGCCACAATTGGTATAGGCACTACCTAAAAAGCAATCACAAGCATAATTGTGTAGCTGGGAAATGTTTAAAAATAGGCAAGCTAAGATAAAAGTTGCTCCAGGGCTATTTTCAAACTTGGCTAAAGAGGCTTGTTCCTTATTGGCATATGGGCCTTGAGGGTTATTTGCTTCTACCTCCCAAGTATGTCCAATAACTCTATTATAGTAGTTAAATTTAGCCAGCTGCTTAGTTAAACTTAGCTCTTCATCTTTAGTGCGACTTAATAAGTCAAACAGTACACTTTTATATGCTGGCATATTTGGCATATCATTGATTACCTGAGTTAAGAGACTAGCTCTTATAGTCTGCCAGTTTGGTAAGGCACTATTGTGCTCAATATTTAACTCAGAAAAATCATCAAAAGATGACATTAGTTGAGAGTACATATTAAGCTGCTCTAAGTTTTTAGCTGACATAAGCTTTTGATACTGCTCCTGGTCTAATAAAAAGCTTTGAGCAAAAAGTACAGTATATTTAAGTCGCATTAGCTCATTAGAACATTCGAGCGTCTTATCCAGATTTAAGTCAGTCTCCTCGTTAAATTGATTGTCATCCTTATTGTTAGGCTCATCAGGAGACCATATCTCAAAAGTCTCATCGTCGCCAAAAATTAAATTTTCATCAAAATTGAGGCTATCATTATCAAAAAACTGGCCACTATCCTGATTAAAATCTGATTCACCTGTAACTTCTACTTCGCTTTCTACAGGTCTTTCGTCAATATAACTACCAGTAATAGGGTCAAAATGGCGTAAAGCATCAGCAGGGTTAATCTTTCCTATGTTGGATGAAGAACCTTTATGAATTTTTACCGCAGCTTGATCCTTTTCTATTACTTGATCATTAACATGACGGCTTGCTAATACTTTTATATTAGATCTGCGTGCCTGCTCAAAAGGCATAAATGCAGTTCCTGTAGGCATGCTTTTGCCTGTATTACTAGTAGAGTTATCGCTAGCAGTACCTTTAGAGCCCATCTCCTCTGTGACAGCATCAGGCTTTATTGCTCCATTGCTGGCTGATTGTGATAGGGTGGCTTTATCGACTGACCCACCAGTAGTAGCAGTAGTTACCATAGAAGTCGTAGCTTGCTCCTGAGTTTCCATAGAAGCTTTAAACTCTTCTTTAGTAAGTACTTTAGAACTTTCACTGTCCATATCTTTAGCAAGATCAATAGCTTGTTGCCAAATATCCCCAGCAGAAGCATTAGACAATTTAATTCTTTTTAAACCGCCAGTGGTCTTTTTCTTGGTGGTACCAGAGGTCTTAGCAGATTTTGCTTTGACCTTAGGCTTACTATCCTCAGTTACAATATCGCTAGTGCTTGTAACTCGACTAATAATAGTCTCTTCGCTATTTTTGCTAATGCTATCATCTTTAGTCTCAATACCAGTGGCAGATTTAACCACTGTTACCCCAGTTTCTGTAGCTGTAGCAGCGGCAGCAGCAGTGGCAGTAGCTGTGCTAATAGCTGCTTTGGTGGTGCCTTTATCTTCGGTAGAAGCAGTGCTAACAGCTGTAGTAATAGCTGCTTTTTCTACATTGCTACCACTTTCATGGCCACTTCCTTGTGGTAAGGCCTCTGTGCTAGCTTTTGCTGTAGTTTCTTGAGTTTTAGCCTCAAAGTTAGGCTGACTGCCATCCATAGTTTTCCAGATTACTTGAACCTTTGGTGTCTGGTCTTGTTTATCTGAGTTAACTTTAGAGGCATCATTAACTTGTTCTGGGCTTGAAGTATCTTTAATAGCTTCCTCTTTAATTGATTTGGCTACTCTAAATACTTTTTTACCATCATTCTCTTTAGCGTTATTATCAATACGATCCAGAATCGATAAATAGCGCTCTTGTGCTCTTTGAGAGAAGCTTTTTTCGCTAACATTTGGTATAGCTTGTAAATTTCTACTATAAAAATTCTGTACAAAAAGTTCTTCTTTACTAATTGGAGCATGTTCATATTGCTCAGTGGTAATTAATAAATTAGCAGATTGCTCACCACTAAAATTAGTCTTTACGCTATTGCCCTTGCTTCCCTCTTGAATAATAGCAGCTGCATTAGTAAGTACCAATCCAGAAACACTAGCACTTGTTTTTGCACTCTTATTCTCAGCTACAGGATCATTACTCTTATTCTGTTGGTCATTAGAGCTAGAATCAGATTGAGAGTCAGCAGCATTAGTAAGTACCAAGCCAGAGGCACTAGCACTTGCTTTAACTGTTTTAGTTTCAGCTAAAGGCTCAGTACTCTTATCCTGTAGATCATTAGAGCCAGAATCAGATTTAGAGTCAGCTGCATTAGTAAGTACCAAGCCAGAGGCGCTAGCACTAGTTTTAGCATCCTTTCTTTCACTTTCACGTACAGGCTCAGTACCCTTATCCTGTTGGCTATTAGAGCAATTATCTTGTACAGAGTCAGCTGCATTAGTAAGTACTAAACCAGAGACAATAGGGGCAGCTTTAGCTGTCTTATTCTCAGCTAAAGGCTCGCTACTCTTATCCTGTTTGGAATTTGAGCTATTATCTTGTACAGAGTCAGCAGCATTAGTAAGTACTAAGCCAGAAGCACTAGCACTTGCTTTAGCTGTTTTAGTTTCAGCTAAAGGCTCAGTACCCTTATCCTGTTGGCTATTAGAGCTAGAATCAGATTGAGAGTCAGCTGCATTAGTAAGTACCAAGCCTGAGGCACTAGGGGCAGCTTTAGCTGTTTGAGTTTCAGCTAAAGGCTCAGTACCCTTATCCTGTTGGGTTGTAGAGCTGTTTTCTTGTACAGAGTCAGCAGCATTAGTAAGTACCAAGCTAGAGGCACTAGCACTTGCTTTAGCTGTCTTATTCTCAACTAAAGGCTCAGTATCCTTATCCTGTTGGGAATTATAGCTATTATCTTGTACAGAGTCAGCAGCATTAGTAAGCACTAAACCAGAGGCACTAGCACTTGCTTTAACTGTTTTAGTTTCAGCTAAAGACTCAGTACCCTTATCCTGTAGATCATTAGAGCCAGAATCAGATTGAGAGTCAGCAGCATTAGTAAGTATCAAGCCAGAGGAGCTAGAGCTTGTTTTAGCATCCTTAGTCTCACGTAAAGGCTCAGTATCCTTATCCTGTTGGCTATTAGAGCTATTATCTTGTACAGAGTCAGCTGCATTAGTAAGTACTAAACCAGAGGCACTAGCACTAGTTTTAGCATCCTTTCTTTCACTTTCACGTAAAGGCTCATTACCCATATTCTGTTGGCTATTAGAGCTAGAATCAGATTGAGAGTCAGCTGCATTAGTAAGTACCAAGCCAGAGGCGCTAGCACTTGCTTTAGCTGTTAAAGGCTCAGTACCCTTATCCTGTTGGAAGTTAGAGCTGTTTTCTTGTACAGAGTCAGCAGCATTAGTAAGTACTAAGCCAGAGGCACTAGCACTTGCTTTAGCTGTTTTAGTTTCAGCTAAAGGCTCGCCACTCTTATCCTGTTGGGAATTAGAGTTGTTTGCTTGCTCGGAAGCGGGAGCGGAAGCGGCTGCGTTGGTTAGCACCAAGCCGTGAGGGGCTGGGGTGGTGGCATCATGGTCGCTTGCGACAGTAAGAATGAGGCCTTTATTGCTTTTGTTGGCAATATAGGGGGCGTGCGGGCGCTGTTGTTGGTGCGCAGGATGGTTTTGATTCTGATTAGGATCGTTCTTGGTGGATGAAAAGCGTATAAAACTATCGCTGACAAGGAAATCTTTAAAGCGCAATAGGGCTACTGGATGCTCATTTTTAAAGCTTTTAGCTAGTTGGTTAATAAAGGACTCCACCTCTAAATTAGGGTGTAGAGATAAAAGTTCATTAAAAGAGCTGAGAAGCCCATCAAGGCCTAATAGTGCACAACCATAAATAATGCCCAGATCATTTTGCCCACATAATGCTTTAGCAAATTTTGCGGTTAAAGATAGACGTGCGCAAGCATCATTACTCTTACTAAAGAGTAATGACATGCGTTTAATACGTTCTTTTTGCTCACTATTAAAGCTAGAGAGAACAGGGGCATCTAAGTTAAGCTTAGAGTCTTCATAACCTTGAGTTTGTAGCAAGTAAGCTATTGGATAGATTTGTAGATAGGCTTTTAAGCTGTTTAAAAAGTAAACAGAGCCTTTTAATTTGCATTGCTGGGCTAAAAAAGAGTTAATTTCTAGCAATCTTAGCTTAGAGGCAGTATCTGGATCATGTGCTACCAGCTGCTCATTGACCAACTTTACTTTTAAATCTAGTTTTTGGTTTATAAAGTCAGAAATAATATTATTGATGAACTTTACTTTCTCATCAATTAATTGACTAGCGGAGGTAATTTCCTGATGTAATTCAGTTCCGTTTAGGCGCAATAAGCTCTCTTGGTACTCTTTAGGAGTTCCAATAATCTTTGCTTTAAAACCAAGATGTTCCAAGTTAGGAGCATCCAAAAAGTAAATGATATTGCTTTTAAAGTTAGTCTTAGCTTCATTGCGGAGCCTTGACATGTGCTGAGCTAGTAAAGAAGACATGATTGTTTGTAACCCTTGATAGCATGCACTGTTATTTTTATTAGTAATAACAATTGCTGCTTGGCAACAAATTTTTTAAAGGGCTATCACTTGGTTATCTTCTCAAAGAAAAGAGCTATCTCATGAGGGCAAAACTACTTTACGTATGGCCAAATACCACTTTTTAACATCAAATACAGATAGATTATTATCAATAAATAGATCTCAAAATCAAATTTGCTTGCTGTGAGTAAGGATCATAGGATTGAACTTACTTTTTAGAATTGCTCTATGGAGCGGGCGCACTAATGATAAAAGGTGTGGCAAAAGTTAATTTTGCAGAGATAAGTAGAATTACAAAGCTAGGGGAGCAAGTAGCTAGATATTGCCATGATTTAGATACAATAATCCTGGTGAAACTTGTAGCAGTGTAAAAAAGATAAGTTTTTCTTAGAGAAAAATAACTTAAGTGCGCCAGGGGAACTTATAGATAGCTGTGTATCAACACAAGCATATTACGGATCGGCAGTTAATTGGTATTAACTGATAAGTTCTTTATAAATTTGTTTGCCAAAATTGGCAGCCTTGGTAGCGTAATCCAAAGCTTAAAATGCTAAAAATCGATCTGATTATAGCAAATTAATAAAATAAACTTAAGTTACAAAAATAATGGGCACAAAAAAGCCCTTAAATACGACTTTAAGGGCTTAAGAAAAGGTTAAATACTAGCTATTTTTTGCTTTCGTCATTGAGACTTTGTGCAAAGTCGTCCTCGAAAGGATCATCAAAATCATCAATAAGCTCTGCGGCTAAGTTAGCTAAGCTATTGGAGCCTTTATTCTTACCTTTATCGTGGCTGCTGGTAGTATGCATGTACTCAAGATTGCTCTCATCAGACATAAAGGCATCATCTAAGAGTTCATCGGTTACTAAAGAGTCTTCAACCACGTCAGCAACAGCTGCTTGTACAGCACGAGCTGGATCGTGCTCAGCTTGAGACTGTTTATTAGAAGCCGCAATCTCATTAGACATTGGCTTAAAGTTAGCTAAGCTATCCTGAGCACTTTGATCCTTTAAATGCTCTTCCTTGTTATTAACGCTCTTCTCAGACATAAAGACTGATTCTGAGAGCGAATTTACTTGCTCACCATTAGCGGTATTATCATTATCTGCAAAGCGAGTAGGAGTAGCAAAGATCAAGTCTTTATCAGCCATCTCCTCAACATTAACAGTTTCAATAATGGTGCCTAATTGCTCATTAGCACTAAAGCTTGGTTCCTCTTTGTCCTGAATATTTTCAACTTCAGAAACATTGTTAAGTTCTGGCTCTTTATCAAAGGTCTCAAGCTTACTATTTTGTAAGTCGAGTTGAGGCTCTTGAATATAGTCGTCATCACTTTCAAGTACTGGAACAGTGCTTAGAGCTGGCTCTTGTTTGCCGTGCTCAATATTATTGCTCTGTGATAATAAAGCAGCAGTTTTATCATCAGCAGGCTTATAAGCAGGAGAGATGCTATCCAGTATGTTATCTTCTTGACTTACTGTGGTAGAGCTCTGGCTCTCAATAGGCTCTTCTAAACCATGATGGGTATACTCAGCGCTAATCACTACTTGATGGTCAAAGCTACTGTTAGTATCAGTGCTATTAAAGTAGGAATCATTGCTACCTAAGAGGTTAGTGGCCATAGAGCGGCTTGATTCTTCGGCCAAGATTGTGCTTTCATTAAGCGCTGGGCTTGGCTGAATTTCTACTGGAGTATCTTTATCGTCCTTTTGAGCAGTGGCAGTTTGCTCATTTAAGCTATCCTTAGTTTCTGCAACCTTTTGTGTAGTTGCACTCTTGCTGCTTTCTTGAGTCTGACTAGTGGTGCTAGCATTGGCAGCAGGTGTAGTAGCATTAGCTGCGGCGGCAGCTGCGGCAGCAGCGGCACGGGCTTGAGCTTTAGCTTTTTGCTTGGCACGACGAGCCTGAGACTTAGTCATTGGCTTATTAGAGGCAACCTCAGTAGCTGCGGCAGCAGTAGTAGCCTTATCATTCTGAGCTTTTTCCTGTTGAGCACTCTTAGCTGATTGATCTTGTTGGGCTTGTTGCTGGCGCTCTGCCTTAAGTTGGTCTTGTACTTTTTGCTCTGCCTCTTTTTCAGCCTCTAAGCGAGCTTGCTCAGCCTCAAGTTCCTTAACCATAGCGGCTTGGGCTTGCTCCTCAGCAGCAATGCGTTCAGCCTCAAGGCGCTCTTGCTCTGCTTTTTCAGCAGCTAAGCGCTCTTGTTCAGCCTTCTTTTCAGCGGCAATGCGTTCAGCTTCAAGGCGCTCTTGTTCTGCCTTTTCAGCATCTAAGCGCTCTTCTTCGGCTTTCTTTTCTGCGGCAATACGTTCAGCCTCAAGGCGCTCTTGCTCTGCTTTTTCAGCAGCTAAGCGCTCTTCCTCAGCCTTCTTTTCTGCGGCAATACGCTCAGCCTCTAAGCGTTCACGCTCAGCCTTCTCGGCAGCTAGGCGTTCTTCTTCGGCCTTCTTTTCAGCGGCAATGCGTTCAGCCTCGAGGCGCTCTTGTTCTGCCTTTTCAGCAGCTAAGCGCTCTTCTTCGGCTTTCTTTTCGGCGGCGATGCGCTCTTGTTCAGCTTTGAGAATGGCTAAGCGCTCAGCTTCTTGACGGGCCTTTTCTTCTTGTTCTTTTTGAGCCTGTAATTGCTTTTGGCTTACTACAGGGACGCGATAGTAAACATTGGCTTGAGTGCCATTGGCTGTCTTAAAGTCACCAAATGCAAAGCTGGTGTTGCTAGAGCCTTGGGTTGTGATGGTAGCATCAGTGTTGTCATCACTATCATTGTTGGTGGAGCTAATATTAGTAGCTACCACTTCTTGCTTGTTGGCAGTTAAATCACGTTGCTCAACCTCATGCTTAAGCTCTTTGCTATTAGTGGTAATAGCTGTGCCATCGCTGGAGTTAACAGCAAAGCCAGGCTCTGGGGCCTTGTCCTCAGAGGCAAAAGAGCTCTCTTCCATTGGCTCGGTAATTGAACCATCGGCAGTCTTAAAGTTTACAAATGACTTATCAACAGGGGATAACTTGATATCATTGCGTTCGATATTGGTATGACCACCTTCATCTTCAACGCTTTGATCTTCCTCATCACCACCTTGGCTTACAATGGCATTAGCTAAAGCAGCTCCTTGGCCTGTAAACTTGGTAGAAACATCTTTTTTAAGCGCAGCTGTGCTTTCAAGATCATCTGTGCTCTTAGCATTATCAGATAAAGAATCACTAGCGGATGCTTCACTAATGGTTTCCTGCTCTTTGGCACTTTCGCTCTTAATCTCAGGTTTGGATTCTTGACTCTTGGCAACTTGAGCTTGGCCTGGAGCTTGTGCTGGAGTTGGCTCTTCATAAACCTCGCTAATATGGGCTTCTTTTACCTCTTTAGCTTGATTAGAAGAGTTGCTCTTAAATTGCTCCTTTAACTGCTCTGGTACTTGCTCTACTACAGGCTCAACCACTTGCTCAACTACTGGCTCGTAAACAGCATCTTTAATTACTGAGGACTCACCATTAACACTAGCATTGGAGCTAATAACAGTAGAGGCAGAGCCCTTGAGCTGATCTACACTGTAATTGTTGGTAACAATAACACGCTGGTTATAAGTTTCCTCTGGGGCCTTAGGCAAGTACTGCTCTGGAGTACCAATAAACGAACCTTGTTTAGTTTGCTTAAAGCTATCCATAGCAAAAGCCTTTTGGGCAGAGCGCTCAGTTAAAGAACGATCACGCCACCATTGCTTTTCATTAGCCTTAGATGGAGCCTTTTTAAACTCAGCAAGAACCACGTCCTCTTTAGGCTCTGACTTCTTTTGGGCACTAGCTTTTTGAGCTTGTAATTTCTTATAAGCTCTAGTTTGCTCTAACATGTCATGCTCTTGAGCAGCAAACTCAGTACCGTAAGAATAAGGGCCTACAGAATTATTATGGGAAAAGGCCTGATGATATGGGGCGTAGTGATCAGCAAAAATTTGGGCACTTTCACTTGGCTCGTAGTTTTCGTCTTGGGCTAAACGAGTGGTTGCTTTAGGTAATTTAAGATGAGCTAAAGAGGAGTTCTCCATACGCTCTTGGAAAACTTGCTCAGAAAATTTTGTCTTCTGCTCAGAAACAGTCTGCACCTTTTTTTCTGCTGGATTATGTGAAAAAGCAGCCTGAGGAATTTGTGGCTCTTTTCTAGTGTTATCAAAAGAGTAGCCATCCTGAACATAAGAGGAAATACGAGTATTAGACTCGTGGTAGTTATGAGCTACATTACGATCTTTGTTATCCTGAGCAGCATAAGCTGATGCTGGCACGGTCTTAAACTTGGTAGGGCCAAGATTAAGCTGGCGTGCTGTTACAAAAGAGGTATTAGAGGTGTCTTTTGGAGTATAAAAGTCCTTAAAAGCAGGTTCAGATTGAAGTGTAGTGCGCTGAAAACGACCAAAGCCATAAGAGTTAGTGCTCTGGCTAGTACGCTTAGTGCTATTATTGTTAGCATTAGCTACCATAGCTTGTGCTTGATTGTTATTGTGCTGTGCACCGTTCATCAGACCATTTCCTCGTAAAGACGCTTTTAATAGACTGTTGTTATCCTCAGAATAATCTAAGGTATCTGAATTATTGTTAGACAAAGCGTGATAAAAATGCGCTCCGCCTCTGGTATCGGCTCCTAGTGGTGAGTTACGGTTAGATCGGTAAATAGCCGTAGCTCCAAAATCTGCGTCATCACTAGGCAGTTCATCCTCATCGTAATACCAAGGACGCATACCATCATTTAAATCACTTTCTAAGAGCTCTTCTTCATTTTCTACCCAAGACTTACCTTTATGCTCAATGGCATTGTTTCTAGGCATATCATTAGCAGAAGGTGCATCTTTAGCAGTATTTACTTCTTTAGATTGGGCTTGTGAGTTGAGGCCATCATATAAATTGGATAAAGCATCAACTAACTTATAGCCCTTTTGGTTGTTACCAATAGGTACTAACTTTAATAGACCGCCTTTAGGCACTCCTTGGTAGTTACGAATAGCAATAATATCGCTGCTACCTTTAGTACTGACACCAACTAGGCGATCGCCCAAAGAGCGCTCGGTGAGAGTTGCACTATCCATATGAAATTCTTCTTCATAATAGTACACCTCGCCATTAGGCATATCTTTACTAAAGACTACTTTTCTAGTGTATACATCTTGGGTCATGAAAAAAAACAAAAGCTTAGCTTAAGCTTTAAGCCCCTTATAATCAGTGGCCCCTATAAATTAAAAACTTCCTTAAGAAGTTGTTAATGTATAAGAGCTACAAAAAAACCTTAAAACTTAGTTAAGTTCACATAAGAGAAATTAACTAAAATATTGCTGTGAGCATCATTTTGTCCTACAAAATAGTAGGGAACTAAAAATTACAAATTATCATTATATTGTAACGTACCACAGGGCATCTCGTCGCCCTATTTTGCACAAAAGCTCACCAATTTTGTTAGCAATGTTGCAACTATGAACATTTTATCTATAAAAATGCAAAAAAGCCCGTGACCTTATAGCGGGCACGGGCTTTTGAAAAATTCAGGCTCAAAGATAATTATTCTGCAATAGTAATAGTGCAGTTATCTAAGCTAGAGATAGTTGCTAAAGACTCAACGTGAATACCTTGATCACGTAATAATTTACCACCATTTTGGAAGGCTTTTTCAATTAAGAAGCCCATACCAACACAGTGGGCATTAGCTTGTTTTACTAAATTTAAAATACCTGTAGCAGCCTTACCGTTGGCCAAGAAATCATCGATAAAGAGTACTTTGTCGTCGGCTTTTAAGAACTCGCCAGAGACGCAAATTTGGTAGGTAGTATTCTTAGTAAAGGAGAAAACCTCAGTTACTAACATGTTTTCCATGGTAGATGGCTTCTTCTTTTTAGCAAATACTACTGGTTTTTTGGTGATATAGCCTAAGATCACAGCAGGTGCAATACCGCTAGCTTCAACGGTTAAAATCTTATTATAGCTATTAGCATCAAAGCGACGATTAAACTCGTGGCACATGTCTACTAATAATTGAGGATCTAATTGGTGGTTAATGAAGCTATCTACTTTGAGAATACCGCCCTCAAGGCTCAAACCATCTTTCTTGATGCGATCAACTAAAATAGGAAAATTGTTAACCATGACATGTATCCTCGGCCAAATATTACTGTCAAGTAATATAAATAAGCAGTAGAACTAAAATTATAATTCTTAATTGGGTTGAATAAATTTGCCGTATTCTACTAGATCGATTCTAAAGAAACAATAAACAATCTCTAGCTTCAAGATAGGTTGATAATAGCTAGTTGCTCAAATAAATGGTTTTAAATCTAAGCTTTAGGCTGTGGTCTATGTGGTAGTTTTTCTAACTTGTATTACAAGTAAAAAGTAGCACTAAATATCATAAGCAAAACAATTCATATCTAGCTAAGAACAACATATTTGCCTTAAATATCATCTTTTTATGATTGTAGATAGCCTGACAAAAACAAGCTATACGTACAAGTCTTTGCTCTCCATCTCGTGCGTTGTCTACGCTGTAATGATAAGCCAATACTTACGCATTGCGCATTGAATTAAAGTCCAAGAGCCTATTAAGTTATTCCTAACACCAACACCATGCCTCCTCTTGTAAAAAAAGCAATGCTTTATTTTCTGTTCAGTGTGCTCTATTGCTATCAGCTGTTCTCTGTTTCGCTCTGTTGCGCCCTGGCGCTTATTTTTGTTGTCTATTATGGCCGTTGCTGTGCGTCCTCTAACTGCATGACAGAACATTTCAAAGCAGGAGGTCAGGTAACCTCAAAGTAGGGTAGGGCAGGTAATTAGATAATATTAATGTTTTGATATCTGGGCTTGTATGTTTGCGAGCAATGTTGATTTTTGGGAGGTGCCGAGCTGCTTAGTTGCTGTGGAATTTTGGTTTAGGAGGTAATTTTTGGGGTGTGGGAAGATATGAGAGGCTTACAAACTAATATGCCCAGAAATTCCTTCTGGGCAACGTAACGTTTAATTGTTGAGGCGCTTGGACTGTATTAAACTTGGAACCAAACAGTGCAAGTTTTTATAGGGGTTAGCCCCAAACTTTTTGGGCGGCTTTTACTACCAAGTCAATCTTGTCCCATTGCTGTTGTTCTGTTAGGTCATTGCCCTCTTCTGTGGAGGCAAAGCCGCATTGTGGGGAGACACATAAGTTGTCTAAAGGTACATATTGTGAGGCCTCTTGAATGCGGGCCACTACCTTATCAAGATCTTCTAATTCTGGCTTTTTAGAAGTAATTACACCTAATACAACTTGTTTACCCTCAGGGATAAACTTTAAGGCCTCAAAAGAGCCTGAGCGCTCATCGTCATACTCAAGGTAGAAGGCATCAACATTTTCTTTAGCAAATACATAAGGGGCAACACTATCATATGGGCCAGAGCCAAAGTAGTGAGAGCGGTAGTTGCCACGGCATAAGTGGGTAGTAATTACTAAGTCCTCAGGCTTGTTTTCTAAAGCTGCATTGTTGGCCTTTAATAAGAGGTTAGCTACACGCTCAACATCAATGTGGTTGGTCTTTACTAATTCAGGATCAAGTAAGATAGACCAAGTACAATCATCAATTTGAATAGAGCGGCAACCAGCAGCATAGAGATCGGCAAATACTTGTTGATAGGCCTTACCTAAATCTGCAATCAGCTCTTCTTCGCTTTGATAAACTTCTTTCCAAGAGGCAGTAAATTCACTATTACGTAAGTTAATTAAAGTAGAAACTACCTGAGAAGGAGCTGGTACAGTTTGACGAGCAATAACGGATGGATCATCTTTGGCAAACTGTTGTATAAACTTAAAGTGCTCAACAAAAGGATGGTTCTCACCAGAGATTTTGCCCTTAAGCACAGCAGTATCATTGCGAGTCTGAATACCTACAAAGTAATAGCCGTGTTCACGAGTAGCATGCTCAATGCCATTAAGACCCCACATGAAATCTAAATGCCAATAGCTACGGCGAAATTCACCATCAGTGATGGCCTTGAGGCCGTGAGCCTTTTGCTTAGCAATAAGTTCAATAATGCACTTGTCTTCAATCTGCTTTAATTGTAGGTCGTCAATTATACCTTTGCGATGTAAATTGCGAGCATTAGCAAGCTCTGCTGGGCGTAAGAAAGAACCTACAAAATCAGCTCTAAATGGGCTGTTAGTGCGCTGGGTAAATTCAGTTTTGGTGGTCATAATAATAATTGTCCTTAAAATTCTTTAACTTGCGTAAAACGCTGCTGCTAAAAACATAGAAAAGATGGAGCCAGTAAAAACTTGGTAATTTCTTTTCCTATTAGCCTTGTGCAATATTTAGGCGCTGTGCCAAATTTTTTGCGCAGCCTTAACTACTAGATCAATCTTGTCCCATTGCTGTTGTTCTGTTAGGTCATTACCCTCTTCTGTGGAGGCAAAGCCGCATTGTGGGGAGACGCATAAGTTGTCTAAAGGTACATATTGTGATGCCTCTTGAATGCGGGCCACTACCTTATCAAGATCTTCTAATTCTGGCTTTTTAGAAGTAATTACACCTAATACAACTTGTTTACCCTCAGGGATAAACTTTAAGGCCTCAAAAGAGCCTGAGCGCTCATCGTCATACTCAAGGTAGAAGGCATCAACATTTTCTTTAGCAAATACATAAGGGGCAACACTATCATATGGGCCAGAGCCAAAGTAGTGAGAGCGGTAGTTGCCACGGCATAAGTGGGTAGTAATTACTAAGTCCTCAGGCTTGTTTTCTAAAGCTGCATTGTTGGCCTTTAATAAGAGGTTAGCTACACGCTCAACATCAATGTGGTTGGTCTTTACTAATTCAGGATCAAGTAAGATAGACCAAGTACAATCATCAATTTGAATAGAGCGGCAACCAGCAGCATAGAGATCGGCAAATACTTGTTGATAGGCCTTACCTAAATCTGCAATCAGCTCTTCTTCGCTTTGATAAACTTCTTTCCAAGAGGCAGTAAATTCACTATTACGTAAGTTAATTAAAGTAGAAACTACCTGAGAAGGAGCTGGTACAGTTTGACGAGCAATAACGGATGGATCATCTTTGGCAAACTGTTGTATAAACTTAAAGTGCTCAACAAAAGGATGGTTCTCACCAGAGATTTTGCCCTTAAGCACAGCAGTATCATTGCGAGTCTGAATACCTACAAAGTAATAGCCGTGTTCACGAGTAGCATGCTCAATGCCATTAAGACCCCACATGAAATCTAAATGCCAATAGCTACGGCGAAATTCACCATCAGTGATGGCCTTGAGGCCGTGTGCCTTTTGCTTAGCAATTAGTTCACTAATGCACTTGTCTTCAACCTGCTTTAATTGTAGGTCGTCAATTATACCTTTGCGATGTAAGTTGCGAGCATTAGCAAGCTCTGCTGGGCGTAAGAAAGAACCAACAAAATCGGCTCTAAAAGGGCTAGTAGTGCGCTTGGTAAAAGTAGTTGAGGTAGTCATAATAATTGTCCTATATGCTTGAACTCTTTAACTTACCTTGGCTTAAAACTCAAACTAAATATGTTCTGTTATCAGCTCTTTAGCTAAATTTAGGGTGCAACATCCCCATACCACTTAACATGGCAATTTAACTAAGAAGTGGTGGCAAAATAGTTTGTAGGTAAGATGGGTGAAAATAAAGAGTTTGTTTGATTGTTTGTTGATGTAATGTTTTGCTATGAGTGCTTTTAACTAGCAGCTGGAAAAGGTTAAAAGCACTCAAAGTTTTAGACAAAATACTGTGCTATTTTGCCTTTAAGGGCCTTGCTGTAATTGTTATAGGAGCAAGGCTCTTGTTCTTTGCCCAAACTTAAGGTGCTGTCTTTAAGCTTGGTACATTTTGGTTGTTTAAGGTTTAGCCCCAAATCTTTTGAGCGGTGCTTACTACTAAGTCAACCTTATCCCATTGTTGCTGCTCAGTAAGCTCGTTACCCTCTTCTGTGGAGGCAAAGCCACACTGTGGGGAGACACATAAGTTGTCTAATGGGAAGTACTCAGCAGCTTCGTAAACACGCTTCTCTAAGAGCTTTTGATCCTCAAGCTTAGGATCCTTAGAGGTAATGATGCCTAAAACAACTTTCTTATCCTTTGGAATAAGCTTTAAGGCTTCAAAAGTACCAGAGCGCTCATCATCATACTCAAGGTAGAAAGCATCTACATTCTCGTGGGCAAATACTACATTAGCTACACGGTCATAAGAGCCACTGGAGAAGTAGTGGGAGCGGTAGTTGCCACGGCAAATATGAGTACAAATAGCTAGATCGGCTGGCTTATCTTTTAGAGCAGCGTTGTTGGCCTTAAGATAAAGGGCGGCTAAACGATCTACATCAATACCATTCTTTTTAACTAATTCTTCGTCACAAAGTACAGGCCAGGTACAATCATCAATTTGGATAGAGCGGCAGCCAGCATCGTAGAGATCTTTAATTACAGTACGATAAGCTGCGCCAATATCTTCAATTAACTCATCTTCATTAGCATAGAAGTCTTGCCAGCTGGTTTTTAAGTCTTTGTTACGAACGTTTAAGAAAATTGATAAGGCTTGAGCTGGGGCTGGGATAGTCTGGCGTGCGACTAAAGCATAGCCCTTGTTTTCAAATTGTTTTACAAACTTAAAGTGCTCAACAAATGGGTGGTTTTCACCAGAGATTTTGCCAGTAATCTCAGCTGTTTCGGCACGGGTCTCAATGCCAACAAAAGCATAACCACGCTCACGGCCAGCCTTTTTTACACCTTGTAAGCCCCAAATGAAGTCAAGGTGCCACCAGCTACGACGGAACTCACCATCGGTAATAACACGTAAACCATGCTTAATCTGCTTAGCAATAAGATCAGTAATGCACTCATCTTCTACCTGCTTTAAACCTGCATCATCAAGTAAACCTTGACGGTGAAGATTACGGGCATTTTTAAGAACATCAGGGCGTAAGAATGAGCCAACAATATCAGCACGGAATGGGGCGTTTTGTGGGATGGTAAATGCCATAATTAAATCTCCTCAGGTGTATTTCACCAGCTTAAACCTTTTATTAAACGTTACATGTGTTTAAGCTAAAAACAATTAATTAGTCCAGTATTAATTTAAAAGTAAGGTTGGTTCTGTTGAGGCTATCCTTTGATTAAAGCGGCTATCTTTAACTTCAAGGTCAATAGTACTAACCATTGCTATTAAATAATTGTTAAGGCTAAATTTTTGCAATCAACAAGTTTTTTAAAAGTTGGTATCGATTGCGTGGTTTAAAGATACTTTCATTTTTCGTGATAGTCTAATACTAAATTTTTATGCATTGCTATAACTAAAAGCTATAGCTAGATAAAAACGCATAAATACAAGGATTTAGCCCACTTAACCCTAATAATCTGCCTATTAATGACCCGCTAACTAGCTATCACAGTTACCATCTTGCACTATACAAGTGCAAAACTCACTTCATTTATCAACCCAAAAGTAGCCATCACCTCAATCCTCCAATCACCCTTGCGACCTTCTACAAACGTTTGGGCCTTGCTAAGATTACTACTAACAGTATCTGCTGCTACCTCTGGCTTTAGCCACTTCTGTCTTTTACTATGTCTGTCTATTTTGTAAAGTCTAGCCAAACCCAAGAGTCAAGCCGTTGAGTTTTGGTTTTAATTCACCAAACACCCTTACAAGAAAGGCCTAAAAGCTCACCTAAAGCACTGCAATATACTACAATGAGCAGCAATTCAATTAGCCACAATGCAATACACTGTAGAGCAGTTCTCACGGGAGCATAGAAAGTTCTTTACCTTGGTTAGGTAAGGTCAGTAGTTCCGCATTGATATTAGCTATTAGGTAGTAGGTAGAGAGCAAAGGCTGCTACAGCAGGCGCTAATGCAGGTACTAAGTCCATTGATGGGGCAGTCAGTCCTTGCTAGGGATGACAAATATCAGGACAAACACTTAATTTGTGATGGGCTTGTTTTGTATTTGGTTGGTGTAGCGCCTTTAGATGGCCAAGTAGGTTAGGTTAGGTTAGGTTAGTTTAGTTTGGGTAGGAAAGAGGCTAAATACGCCTTTATGAAGTAATGCTCATTATTGCTGGCAAGACCTATAGTGCTGGTAAGCCCTGACTTGCTCGTTGGGCTGAAGGGAAGTCAGGGGCGTGAAAGAGGATTGGGATTACTGCACAATAATGGCATCAGGGTGGATAAAGTCTTTTACGTAGTTTTGGAGTATTTCCAAATAACGGGCTGCTAGCGGGCTTAGTTTTTGTCCTTTGCGATAAACTGAGATGAGCTCCATACTCTCATCAGAGATTAAAGGTACAGAAACGATTTGATCACCATTAAGATCACTGCTTAGAATGCCTGAGGCTATGGTATAGCCCTTTAGACCAATTAACAGATTAAATAGGGTAGCTCTATCAGTTACTACAATGTTTTTAGGGGCATGGGCAGTGGAGTGTAGCTCCTCGGAAAAATAAAAGGAGTTATTAGTGCCTTGATCATAAGTAAGACGTGGAAATTCTTCTAACTCACTAAGGCTTACTGTAGTTTTAGTGGCAAGCGGATGATTGCGACAGACAAAGACATGAGGCTTAGCTATAAATAAAGGCTTATAGCCTAAATCCTTAGTCTTAAGCATGTTCTTAATTACTTCTCTATTGTAGTTAGATAGGTAAATAATGCCCAGCTCAGAGCGTCCTGATACTACGTCTTCAATAATGTCGTAAGTGCGAGACTCACGCAAAGAAAACTCATATTCGTCTTGGTTATATTCATTAAGTAAGCGGACAAAAGCATTTACCACAAAAGCGTAGTGGTGAGAGGATACTGATAAAATTCTACGGATTTTATGGCCTTTGGCATATTGAGATAATAAGAGGTCGGCTTGCTCTACAACTTGCTTAGCATAGGATAAAAAGCGGTACCCATCCTCAGTTAAATGCACGCCTGTAGACTTACGAGTAAAAATCACAATATCCATTTCTTCTTCTAAAGAAGAAATAGCCTTGGATAAGCTAGGTTGTGAAATGTATAAAGAAGAAGCTGCCTTTTGTAACGAAGAATGATTGGCTACTGCAATAAGGTATCTAAGCTGAGTTAAAGTCATAATGCGCTCGTAATCAAATAACTAAGCTCTAATCTTACAACACTTATCTCTAATGGCTAGCTAAAAATAAGCCTCGCCCCATTTTAACTCGCCCGCTCCGTCATGCATCGCCCCAAAGATCTATAAAGTGTCAATTGGATTGCGGGGCATGATGGCAGGCAGGCATGCATGCATGCATGCAAAGAAGTTTAGCTTGGCTTTACAGAACCTTTATGTTGCAAATTAATAGAAGTGATCTTCGTAAGATACTCTTCTAAAAGAAGCCTAAACAAGAATAATGGCTATTAGAGTGCAAAATCTAATGTGAGATTCCGCATCTTTATGTAAAGTTTTTACTAGCAAATAGATATCAACGTGCTAAAATTAACCACTTAGTAAGTAGATTACTAAAATCTCAAACACACTCCCTTTTAAAGCCTTTTAAGCATGAGAGCTATATGGTTCATATTAGCTCTGATTATTACTGCTGCTAATTAGCTTTAACTTGCCAGATATGGTGGATTGATATGGCCAAATCAGACTCACAGAACGAAAAATTTATTTATTACTTGAAAAACTTTGGCCCTTGGCAAGGTAGCTCTAATCAGCAAGCTGAAAATAATGCCATTAATAGCAGAACTAACAATAATGTTGAGCCTTTCAATTTTGACATTACTGCTCAAAAAGCTTACATCGAAGCCTTAAATGGTTTTATTACAAAACATGAAAGTAAGGTGGTGTTCATCTCTGGTCAGGCTGGTGATGGTAAGACCCACTTTTTACGCAAAATTTTCATCGATCCTAATCTCTTAAACCAAACATCGGAAATATGGGAGCAGTATAAGCGAGATACAGTGTTCTCTGTTTCTTCTTATGGCGTGACCTTTACGATCGTAAAGGACTTTTCTGGTATCGCCAGCGACGACACTAAATTATTGGATCAGGTCTTTGTCCCAATTGAAGAAATTATTGAGCAAAAAAATGATAGCCCTCATATAGTCTTAATTGCTGCTAATAATGGCAAAATTTTAGAGCACTTTGCAGCTAGGGCTGAGGCTAAAGCCAATGCCAAAGAGAACTCAGCAATTAACAGCGCTTTAGTTAATACTTTAGAGAGTTTTGTTCTTTTGGGTAAAGGAAAGGACAAGCTTGATAATAGTCGTATTGTTTGTTTCGATATGGCTAAGTGCATGAATAAGAAATTAGTGTGCGATGTTTTTAAAGAAGTAATTAATCGAGATGACTGGCAAAAATGTTCTGAGTGTGCACTCCATAGTGATTGTCCAATCTTCAGAAATCGCAATATGCTACTTAACAATGAGGTCTTTTATGAGCGCTTGGGTCAAATGTTTGAGTTGCTCATTGATGATGGCGCTCACTTTACCATGAGAAACATACTTTTGTTAGTAGCTAATACGCTGCTAGGCCGTCAAGCTAGTACTATTAAGGAGCGCTTTTACACCTGTAAAAAAATAAAAAACGCTAAGAGTAGGTCGGGAGATTGGAAGGATAAGGATGTGTCTCCTTTTGATAATATCTTTGGAGCTAACTTTGTTTTAAAGGACAAAATCACAGCCGATACCATCATTTTCAAGCAGTTAGAGCCTTTAGCTGTTGGTTACAGTACCACCAAACTTATCGATAATTTCATTTTGTTTGGTCATGATGATGAGATTTTAAGCTTGGCCTCTAAATATCAGGATTTAGTTAACTCTCCTGATAATGTTTTTGGCTATTCTAAAAAGCTATCTGAGCTCCTTGAGGAATTACATGAAAGCGAGTTAGATATTCTTGATAAAAGCGACAGTGATGATGATTTGCCTAACTCTCATAAAGAAATGCAAAAACTCCTGTTGTCTTTGCGCCGTATGTTGTTCTTTACCATGGATAGCAATAAAGAGTCTAAGAACTTGTTTGATCCTTTCTTAATGACAGCATATAAGTTCAGCCAAGAGTATTTTGAGCTCAAACAATTGCTCAGCAATGAGAACAAGCAATTAAAACTTAACCAAACTATTAAGAGCATTCTAACTGGCTGCAATCGTGTTTTCACAAGCCTAATGGTTTTAAGCCAGCAAAGCTCCTTAGTAGTTACCTCTAACAATAGGCTTAATCCAACTGGTTTTTGTGTTCTTTATAATGAGCGTTTATACAAAATTAACTATCATGATGAGGAATTGGATTTAGTTAACTGCCTAAAAATTGTTGATGGCTCTTTGCTTGATGAACCAACTGGTCAGCTTTATCTTGCTTATTATGGTTTCAAAGATGATTGTCAGTCATTTTCTAAAGAGCAATTAAAAGGCTTGACTGCAGAAGAAATTATGAATTTGTTGTTGCAACAAAACAGCAACCAAGGCAAGCTGGTGTCCTATGTCCATCTTACAACTAAGATGTTTAACTACTTGATGTCTTTAACCAATGGTGTCATGAGCATTTCTTTTTCTGATGAGTGCTTAAAGGAGCTGCTTACCTTTAAATCAACATTGGAAGATTACTTAGCAAAGCGCAGATCAAGCAAAGATATATCAATTGATGAACATTTAAGCGCTATTGAGTTCTGCAAAATTGATTACAAAGGTGAAATTAGGGATTACTAAAAATGCCATTTCCATATGATTTAACTAAAAATACTGATGCTTTACAGTGTTTTTCTGATGTTCATAGTGCTCTAAACTTTTTAAATAAAAGCGAGCCTGATAGACGCTCTGCTCAAGAAAAGTTAATTCCTTATTGCCTTGAAGCTAGAGCTCAAGAGGACAAGGTTTTAGGACAAAGGTATAGAACTCAGTACAATATTGATGCACCTAAAGGTTCTAAATCAGGCAATGTGATACATGATTTTAATGTAGAGGAAGAGATCTTTGGTACTGGTTTTCATATGGCTCAGGCAAAGGAAATGGCCGTATTAGAGCTCCTTGCTATGATTGCCAGCCAAAATAAAAATGATCCTTTCGATCGCAATCAGGCTGATGAGCTTGATACTTTTACTTTGCTTAAGATGCATCGTACCTTATTGCGTCGTATTTTATTCAATAATCATTTTCTTAGTTCCATCGCACAGATGCAATTAACCGATGAGGAAAAATGGTCTCGTTGGTTAGAGCAATTTGTCAAAAATAATCAATTACCTGAAGCTAAAAATAGCAAAGGTAAAAAAGATGACGATGACGATGACGACGATGGAGAAAGCGGAGCAGCTGCTCAAAGCAAAGATATTACTGAATCGGACTTGAAGTATCTTCAGGGTATTTTTGGTTCATTTGCTAGTTTTGAAAAGGCAGTTAATTTACTGCGCTCGTGGTCAATATTAAATGACAACGAAAGACAGTGGTCATTCCAATTTCTCTTTCCTTTTGGAGTAGAGTCGCTCTATTGGGAGTGCACTAATGAGCTGGAAGTAAAAAATAATTACATGGCAGGTGCAGGACAGATTGTCTTTAATATGCTCGCTCGCAGCTATTTTTATCGTACAGATAAGAGTAAAGATGGTATTAAGCTTGGCCAAAAGCTTAATGATTACTTTTTGGAACAAGTCGATGCTGTCAATGTTTATGCTCAAATTATCAGTAAGGGCAAAGAAGGCGAAGAGGACAAAAAGTGCACTTATGAAATTGAAGAGCAAGAGCTGTTACATAAACTGCGTAATGAAGTAGTAACTTGCGTCGAGCGCAGTGACTCTTTAGTTGTTAGAGGTCGCTATTTCCCTTACAAGCATTTACCAATCTTTGACCAAATTAGCGATGATATAGCTAATGCTTTGTCCTTGCCTTTAAACAAGCAAGAGCAATTCCTAGTGTTAGGAACAATTTGTTTGCTTAATCTCAATGTCTTTTTACTAGAGCAACAACAAAAGCTGTTGCAGCTTGGTAAGGAAGATAGTGAACAAGCTAAAGACACAACCAATATCGATATGGTTTTAGCTATTGATAATAATAGTGTCCTAAAAAAGTTTTCTCGTGCTCGCTTAGCTGAGAATGAGGCTTTATATCGCTATTCAGTGAAGCATTATTGTGAATGCCGCATTCGCTCTATTATTAAGAGCTTTGCTCCTTTCTTGTTAGACAAAACTAGAATTGATCACGACGAGCAGGAGCTGTTTATTCAAATTGCTAGATCAGCTTTCTCGATCGGTGAAAATCGTAAGATTGATTTAAACTTCAAAGAGGAAAAATTCCTTAAGGACAAAACGGAAAGCAATCAAAATATTGCTTTAGACAAAGGTGTAACCATGTCTTACCAAGAGCTAGTTGATTTCTTTACCAGTAAAATTAGCGCCCGTGATTACCACATGGAGCGTGCGCACACTAATTATTGTGCTGATATTGGCTTGGTTAATAAAGCCGAAGGTGCATATCGTAATTACACCATGACTGATGATTTAATCAGAACCTTGGTAATTACTGTGTTAGGCAATAAGAAAGCGCAGATGAAAGCAAGTGAATTTTTGCAGATTCTTTATGAGCGCTATTATATTGTCATTGGCCCATTAGAGGGACAGCAATATTTTAAAAACAAGAAAGGGCATGAGCCTGATTATCTTGATGAGAAACGCTTTAGTGATAATCGCAGTGCGTTTATTGAGCGTCTACGTAAGCTTGACCTGCTTATTAGCTTATCTGATGGCTATGAGTACATTAAAAACCCATTTGCCAATAGCCTTAATCAATAGAACATGGAGAAAATTCAATTATGAGCAATGAGTTGGAGTATCAGCACGTAAGTTTAGTTCTCGCACCAGATGAGAGCGAGTCACTTAAAAAGTTTATGATCGATTTTAAGATCAAGGATCAAGGCATAAGCCAATTTGTTGATAAATTAGTTGCTTATCTTGGAGTAAAAGTAGTTAGCAACTATTTACCAGCCAATGAAGCAGAGTACGAGCAGCTAAAAGAAGAGAATGGCAAAACTTTAGGCTTGCTGGTTTTAGATGATTTTAAGCCTAACCAAATTAAACTCATTTGCGATGAGCTAATTAAGCAGATGGATAGCAAAGGCTTAAAGAACTTAGCTAACTATCCTATTGATCAGTCTTTACTAGATGAGCCATTGTCTTATTTGTACATTCGCATTGCTCATAAGCATGTGCAAGAGGCGGATAATTATGATCCAAATGCTTCGTATGTAGACCATGAGCATATTGCAACTTGGTGGCGAAATAATTGCGATGATGCTCCGAACAAAGTAATTTTATGCGCTGATTCCTCATTTGTGATTAATGACACTTTGGAGCATATCCGCAAAATTACAGTTGATGATTTGCGTAAAGCGTTGCCTAATTGCTGTATGTCCTTTATTGAGGACAATTATAAGAGCTATGGCTTTAAGAGCTATCATGCTGAGGATGGTAAAACTAAAAATCTGCTGATGGCAGCTTTAAGTACTCTTATTGATGATAAAGCGCCATTTTCTGCAATGCTAAGCTTAATTGCAAAGTACTTTATATATGCCTGGTATTTGTACTCAGATACAGAGTGTAGTATGAATGTCGCTTTGGGTAGAGCTTTGTGTGTCCTAAATTGGCCAGCTAATGCTCAGCTTTTTGCTAATACTCAATCTAATACTAAAGCTAATGTATTTAAGTCATTCTCTGCTAACTTAAAGCAATACTACAAAGAAACTAGCTGCTTTATGTTAGGCAAAGTGGATGACAAAAATCCTCTCAATGTTGAAAATTTGCTTAGAAATTATAAGTTCTATTATTTTCATCATGAAGATGAAACAGGAGATAAAAAACCTGTTTTTTTAGAGCCTTATGAGCATGCCTTTGTAAAGACTTATTTGGACTCCTTTGGTAAGTCCAAAGAAGAGTACAACAACGCTTATTTCAATTTGTGTTTAATCGATTGGGAAAAATTAAATTATCTTTTTGCTGAGGTCAAGAATAAGCAAAAGAAAGAAACTCTTCTTGAACAAACTATACGTTTGTTTGAAGAGCATAGCGAATCTGAAGGTGATTTATTAGATGCTGAACAGTGGGATAGCATTGAGCCTTTACTGAAAAGCACTGGCAAAAATTTAGATCAAGAGCAAAGAGACGAGCTTTATGAGATCTTAAAGCAAAAGATCCATATTTTTAACCAGAGCTCTAAAGTTAAGAATGCCTGGGAAAAACTCATTTTCTCAGGCCAAGCGCATAATGATGAGGATTTCATCTTAGCCTTAGCTAAGGCATTCATTAACATTTTGCCATCACAAAATAATGCAGAACTATCTGTTGCCTCGGTAACTTTAAAGCTTGAACGTAGTCTTAAGAAATTATTAGATACTAACTACTATGTTGGTTGCTATTTTAGCTTGCGTTTTGGCAGTTCCTTACGTGAAATTTTTAATAGAGTTAATGTAGTCGATCCAGAGCGCTTTGTACTTAAGTACACACCAAATCAAGGTAGGGCAAAGAATAACCAGGAAAGCCAAACTGCAAGTTTGGATCACCATCCTCTGATTAACTTTGCTAATTTCTTTAATGCTCAGCAAGCAGCAAAGCCTGATCTTAAGAGAAGCAGCTCTCAGAGTAAGGATGCTACTAGTTATAAGTTTTATCTTGAGCCAACTTTTGCCAATGGTGAAGTGGGTAAAAGATGCATTATTGAGTGGCATTTTGATGTAAAAAGTATTGGCTACTATTTGTTTAAAGATTTAGAGAATGTACTTAAGAATAAGTGCTTGCAGGTGGGTGTATTTGCACGCAATGCCTTTTCGGTTCAAGGCTACGAGCAAGCTCTTAACCTTAAAGATAAGAGTACTTTTTTGCCAGTGCAGCGTTTAGCAACAGGTCAGCTCTTTAATAAGCAGCCAAGCAATCTTTATAATGTTAGCGAAAGTTTTAACAAGCTTTGTTCTAAGCTTAGTGATATTTTTAAAGAGCAGCAAGGCGAGAAACTAACTTACTTGCAAGTAGAGTCCTTTAATCAAGATCTAGTTAAGATCAAGGAATCTTTTAGTGTGTTTGAGAGCACTTATCTAAAAGTTTTGCAATCATTACATGATTGTAAATTAAATTATGATTGCGTGCGCTTAATGACAGATCAGGCATCTATTGTGAGCTTTAACATCATGAATGCTTCTTTTGCTCAAGAACATAGCAAAATAAAGAATCTCACCTTAGCACTATTAGAATGCTTTAATAGTGTTGGTATGGCTTTTTATGAGCATTATGAACCTCGCTATAATTCTTTGCTCAATGAGCAAAAAGCTATCAATAACACTATTTTAAGTAATAGTGATGCTTGTGCTATTGCCACACCACTAGCCGTGTCAAGTTTAAGCAATTTTGTCATTAAGCATAAGCGCATGGTGGATTTTATCATCAATGCTTTTAATAATGCCGTGCTGGTTAATGATAGACAATTGCTCAAAGATAGCTATGAAGCTGAGCTTAAATTAGGCGATGGTAATGAAACTATATTTATCAATTGTAAGGATAGTTCAAGCTCCAACAATGTCTTGGTGTCAAGACAAGCTTTAAATGGCTATACTCTATACGAGTCCCCTGAAAGTATTAAGCAAGATTTTGCCGTTAGTACATCAAGCTCTAAAGGTCAAACTAGGAAAAAGTCTGATTCCAACAAGCTTAATAGCAAAGCTTATGAAGATGCTGCCCTTAGCTTTATAGAGCGATATATTAAGGCCCGACCATATCTTAGTGAGCAATGTACAATCTTAATCTACTACTGTGGTGTGGTACAGCTTCCACTGGCTATTTATAAGAGATTATTGGAGCAAAAGAGTTTAGCTGCCATCAAGTTCCATCTCATTATTGTCAACTGCTCAGTGGATGATAGTGCTCAAATTTATAAAAGCTTTGAGGATGAGCGTTTAAAAGTAGGGCCATCAAACGAAGATAACTCTTACGAGCAACGCATTAAGGTTAGTATCTTGGCTGATCATGTTAATCAGCAAGACTCATCAGAAAAGAATGGTGTTATTAGCTTTGATCGTACTACTAGCTCAAGTGATGGTTCTTTTAACCATTTTCTCAATCGCTATTCATTTAAAACTAATGGTAATAGCTCGGCTAACAATGCAGCTTTAGACAAAATTGCTGATATTTGCCTGATGTTCCACGTGTTTGATTCTCAGGCTACTTTTGGTTTTTCAAATACCAGTAATGCTTATTTAGTAGAAAATGGTCTGGATAATGTTAAATCATTAGTAAGCTATGCCGATCAAGATGGTGTGAAATCTCGCTATGTGGGTAAGTTCTTATCATGTCCTGTTCTTACTGATAATGAAGCCATTTATCTTCACGGCCTGTATTTCTTGTCGCAAAAAGATATTGGGTGCTTTAATCAAGTCAAAGACTCTTTAGCAGCAATTAGCTGCAAGGCAAAGTTAAAGGAAAGTGATTATGCTTTATCTTTAGACTTAGCCCCTAAAGGTCAAAACCGCCAGAGCATTTTTGTGCCTTTGTTTGAGCTTAAGACAAAGGATGATGAGAATGTGGGCGCTAATTTATTGGACTCAGTCTTTAAGCGCTGTGAAACAGTTTTGTTCATGGATGAATTAATGTGTCGCCAACTCTTAAATCATAATGAAATTAAGATTGTCTACCACCAAAAGCTTAAGGACTTAGATCTTAATTTGCTTGGCGCTTGCAAAGAATACTCAAAGCAATCAGCTGGCTTTATTAACAACTTGTTGGATAAGCTTGACAACAATGATGAACAAAAGAGAACTGACCTAATTACTAGAATAGTTAGTGATGCTGCCGATATCTCAGGAAGTATCGTCATTAGATCCCAACTATATCGCAAGAGAACTTATGAAATGATGGGCCTGGTATTATGCCAGTATATTGTTGCTCAAGCATTTAAGGTTATTGCGCAAAGGCTGGATTGTACTTCTCCTTTAGGCACAGCATCTTTTGTGTCCCTTGATGATTATGCTGCATTGATTGGCCAAAAAGAGGGTAAAGTAGCTGATATTTTAGGCCTACAAGTGCTTAAATATAAGTCTAAAGCCCAGGTCCAGACCCAAGCAAAGCTCGAGAACAGCACTACAACTAATAGTGGTGATTTTAATAGCCTAGATTTACTAGACAATGCCACTTTACAAGCTAATCCTTTATTTGTTGACTGTGATTTAAGTGCTAAAGAGGCTCAAAAGAGTACTGCTATCAATGAGTATGTCTTGGTGGTCTATATCATTGAGTCCAAGTTTTTCACTGGCAAAGAGGCTAATGCGCTTAAGAAGTCTAAAGATCAGACTAGAAGTTCTTTAGAGGTGTTCTATGAAGCTATCAGAGACCAAAATGGCAATCAGATCTTAGATAGAAAGATTATGCTCTCTAAGCTTGCTAATTTACTTCAGTACTCTTCTTATAAGCTTAATGGCGATAAAGCCCAGGAGTTTGCCAAGATTCAACAGCTTATTAGCTCTGAGCAGATTGATATCCTTATCAAGGGAACATCTTTCTTCTATGCTCTTAATAGTAGGGACATTAGCAACAAGGTTTCTGCTGGCATTAATGTCTCTATTGATCCTTCTATGGATAAGCAAAGGGAAGATAAGAGTATTCCTATTACTCAACTGACCATTACTGATCATGCCCTTAAAGATGTGGTTAATAATTTCTACGCTCAAGATAATAAAGCCTCAGAGAACAGCCAATCAGACTCAGTGGTTGACTATATCTTTAAGCAAGATCAAGAGGATATCTTTAAGCGCTATTTAAATGTTAAGAGCAGCGAAATCTTAAATTTAACCCCTAATGCCGATCAGCCAGGCGTGCCAGTGCGCACCCAAGACCAATCTGGGTCTCAAGACCAGCACACCTCCAATCAAGGTAATGGCAGTGGCAATGAGGGCGGTAATGGCTGTGATGGTAGCAAAGGCCAAGCTGATAATGAGACTGAGGCTAAAGCTCCTGCCTCACCTGTAGCACCAGAAAATGGTGGACTAACTACTGGCTCTGAGGAAACTAAGGTGC
>Briea_p1__coassemble_535_pt1 | contig 66833 bp, 48 predicted proteins | sample Briea_p1__metabat2_low_PE_001 | metagenome-assembled genome bin Briea_p1 | reverse complement strand
AGGTACAAAAATTATCATATAATGATACCCAACATTTTTTTCGGGGATGTAGGTTAAATCAGCCCTCATCACAAAATATTTCATTAATGCTAAAATAAAACTTCGAACCGTAAACTTACAGTGGCTTGTTAATACTAGCCTTGGGATAGACTGTCATGATTACGGTTCGAGTTTTTTTTAAGCAAAGCTCACCTAAGCTTAGTTGTAAGCACTAATCAAACCTTTGCTATGAATCCTATCCTTGCCTTTGCTGCCCTTACTATCCTAAATTTCAAATTAAGCTTACGAGGATGCCCTTTTAGCTAAACAGTATCTGTTTAGTTGCTATTATTTTGTTTTTAATACCATGGCTAAATTCATCTCATCATTTAAGTATGTACTCTTAGCTCTTACTGCGCTGTTTTTAACATCTTGTGCTTCATCTTTACCAGAAGGTGCTAGCACCCCTAAGCTTAAAGTTGAAGGTCTGAGCCTTTCTAATCAAGACGATCAGCCTAAATTCGTAATTACCTACACTATTGAGCATAAGTCTCAAAGTGCTTTGCCAATTAAGGCTATCGATGCTGATGTGTTCTTAAATAATGTCAAAGTAGCTACTTTAAGTAAAAAGATCACTAATGAAAATATTGCCCCTAATGAAAAGCAACAACTATCTTTAGAGGTTCCAGTAAACTTAGTAGGCGATGCCAGCATTGACTCTATGACCAACAATTCTTTGTTAGTACTACAAGGTTCTTGCGCTTTAACCGTCCACTTTACTGAAGATGAAGAGTTGGTTTCATTCCATCCGAGCAATAGCTACTCTGGCTTAGTGAGTGTATTGCGCTAACTACAGAATTAATTTTTCTTTCTAAATTAATATTATGAGTTTTGTTTAGTATTTTAGGTATTTACTATGGCTTTTCATGTTCGTTCTAGCCAATCTTTTGAGCCACGTGTAGGCACAGCTCAATTTGTCTTTGGCGTGATTTACGTTTTAATTACTTTAATTGCACTTTCATTGGCTTTTTATGTACGCTCTGAGGGTCAAGATGGCTATTTACAAATGTTTATGGCTGTCTTGTTTGCTATCATGGCTGTTAAGTCTTTCTTTATTGCCAGCCGCATTAAAAGCCTATTAAATAATGGTACTTATATTGAGGCTGAGGTTGACTCTTGTGAGCCAGTAAGAGGCATTACTGTAATTAAAGGCGTTATTGATGTCCCTGAGTTTGGTCTTATTCATATTGAATCTCGTTTAGTTGGTGAGGCTCCAGCTCACGAAATCAATCGCTATATGAAAGAGCACAATCAAAACAAACTACCAGCTTTAATTGTAGGTGTTAAGAGCAATCGTCCACGTGGTATGTTCACTGTTAAGTGCAAAAATGGCCACTTAGTTGAAGAATCCTTAATCTTACAAGAGCAAAAAGAAGCAGCAGCTCAAAAGGCCAAAGAGCTTGAGCAAGAGTTTGATGCCTTACAAGCAGCCCAAGATGCCAAAGCCGCAACAGCAGCTACCGCTGCTAGCGCAGCTGCTGCTGATGCAGCTACTGACGCAGACGCTACTGGCACTGCCAAAGCCGAAGAGGCCGAGGCCGAGGCACAAGCAACTGCTTGTCAAGGTGAGCAAGACAAGATAAGTGAGCAGGGTCAGAGCAACGCTCAAGAACAGTCTCAAGCTAACAAATAATCAAGTAAGAGCATCATTTTGATGCTACTTACTTATGGGGTAATACTATTTTACAAAAGCGAACCTTTAGGTTCGCTTTTTGTTTTATAATCAAAAATCTTTTATTTTTGCGCTTGCATACTTAGCTTAGCTATCTTAGGATCTTAAGATCGTTTTTTGCAAAGCGCATAATTAAATAAGCGCATTAAGAGCATCATTTAAAGGTTAGCAGCAATAGAGCATGTGTCTAACCTAGCTATTATTAATTTGGAGCAGTTCAATGTCTCTTGTTTCTATCAAAGATGTATTAAACCATCAGTGCACTGTAGGTGATACCATCACTGTTGGCGGTTGGATCCGTACCCGCCGTGATTCTAAGGCTGGCTTTTCTTTCTTGGCTGTAAATGATGGCTCCTGCTTCAATAATCTTCAGGTCGTAGTTTCCTCTGATTTGAGCAATTACGAGAGCGAAGTATTAAAACTTACTACCTCATGCTCAGTAATGGTTGAAGGTCAGTTAGTTGAGTCTCAAGGTCAGGGCCAGGATGTTGAGCTTAAGGCTACTAAGGTACAAGTATTAGGTTTTGTTGAAGATCCTGATACCTACCCAATGTCTGCTAAGCGCCACTCTGTAGAATACTTACGTGAGTATGCTCACTTACGTCCACGCACTAATTTAATTGGCGCTGTAATGCGTATCCGCAACTCCTTAGCCTACGCTTTACACTCTTTCTTCCAAGAGCGTGGCTTTATGTGGGTTTCTACCCCTATAATTACTGCATCTGACTGTGAGGGTGCAGGTGAGATGTTTACTGTCACTAACTTTGACTTAGAAAATCTTCCTAAGAATGATCAGGGCAAGGTTGACTACAGTGAGGACTTCTTTGGCAAGCACGCTTACTTAACTGTATCTGGTCAGTTAAACGTTGAGACCTATGCTTGTGCTTACTCTAAGGTTTATACCTTTGGCCCAACTTTCCGTGCTGAAAACTCCAATACTACTCGTCACTTAGCCGAGTTCTGGATGTTAGAGCCTGAGATGGCCTTTACCGACCTTGATGGTTGCGCAGCTGTAGCTGAGGATATGCTTAAGTACGTATTTAAGCGCATCTTAACCGAGCGTGCTGATGATATGGCCTTTATTGCTGAAAGAGTAGATAAGAATGCTATCACTCGTTTAGAGGACTTCATTAAGGCTGACTTTGCTCAGGTTGACTATACTGATGCCATTGAGATTTTACAAAAGTGTGGCAAGAAGTTTGAAAACCCTGTTACGTGGGGCATCGACCTTCAGTCTGAGCACGAGCGTTACTTAGCTGAAGAGCACTTTAAGTCTCCTGTAGTAGTTAAGAACTATCCAAAGGACATTAAGGCCTTCTACATGCGTCAAAACGACGATGGTAAGACTGTAGCTGCCATGGACGTATTAGCCCCAGGCATTGGTGAGATCATTGGTGGTTCCCAGCGTGAAGATCGTCTTGAGCTCTTAGATAAGCGCATGGAAGAAATGGGCTTAAACAAGGACTCCTACTACTGGTACCGTGATTTACGTCGTTATGGCTCCGTACCTCACTCAGGCTTCGGTTTAGGCTTTGAGCGTTTAATTGTCTATATTACTGGTGTAGGCAACGTACGTGATGCTATTCCATTCCCACGTACCCCACGCAATGCCGACTTCTAATTACAAAGAAATAGATTAAGATTAATCTAAAAAAGCCTAGCTGTATTAAGCTAGGCTTTTTTCATAACTAAACTCCACTAAAACCTGCCATAGCTACCATGGATACCATGACCACATGGGCTATCTCTCCTATCATCACTACTATCGGAATCTAAGCCCTGCTGTGGCTCCTATGGGCCTTTATAGCCACTACTACCACGCCTACCCTATATGTCATTCAAGCTCATGCTAGGGCACTAAATTATAAGCAATGTGAATCAGCAAAAAAGCCTGGCTAATAAACTGCACATCACTAGGCTGAAGGTGGAAGATGGACGCAAAATGCTGGATGCTGGTTGCTCTTTGCAGATTGCTCTTTGCAGGCTATGTGTTACTGTTTGCTCAATATACTTATGCTGTTAGTAGTTTGAGCTAACATTGGCGCTTAGACTGGCGCTTTTGGGGCTAGATAGGCTCTTGAGGGCTGGTGCTTTTGCCTAGCTTTTGCCTAGCTTTTGTGAGCTAACAAACAGATTTGTAATTAAAAAACATTCCCTACTAGCATACTAGTTTTTAGTCATATACTATAATAAGGTTATTAGCTATATTTTCGATGCAAATATCAAATAACAAACATAACTAACAACTAGTACACTAGTGTTTAGTTGTTAGACTGCAATAGCTATAGCTTTACTTATTGTTTGGATACATTTTGCAACAGTTCTTCCCTTGCTTATCCTTACCAACGCTTTATCGATGATCACTTTTTTCGAGGAATCCTATTTATGTCAGTTGCTAACACTGTAAACCTTCCTAAACTTAGGCTTTATCCTAAAAAGGTCATCAGCCCGCAAATCTACGACTTTTTACGTAAGCACATTACTGAGACCACCATTAAGCCAGGCACTCTACTTTCAGAGAACTCTTTATCAGTTCATTTTAATGTCTCACGCCAACCAGTTCGTGAAGCTTTAATGCGCCTAAGCTATGAGGGCTTATTATCAGTATTACCTCAAAGAGGCTCTATTGTTGAACGCATTTCAGTAAGTGAATTAGTGCAAACTGTCTTTGTGCGTACTGCTATTGAAAAGGAATGTGTACTTAACATTACTAAACTTGATGAGCGCACTAAGAGACATTGTCTCAATCAAATTGAAAAGGTGCTTGACCAACAGCACAATATTAGCCATGACGATAATTTAAAGTCTAATTACTTAAGCTTAGATGATTTATTCCATGAGCGTCTTTGTGCTTTATCCAATGCTCCAATGGCCTGGAATACTATTCAAAGTATTAAAGGACAAATGGATCGTATCCGTTTCTTATCCTTTGAAACAGAAGGTCATGCCGATGGTGTTACCCATGAGCACGATGAGATCTTTGAGCGTCTAAAGGCCAATGATATTGATGGCACCTTAGAGCTCCTAACTGAGCATTTAAGCCAAATTATTAAGACTCACAAACCAATTATGAAGCGTTACAGCGATTGGTTTAGCGATGGCAGCAGCTCTTTTTCTGATGATTAATAAAAATAAAGCCCCTAATTACTTTAATTAGGGGCTTTATTTTAAAGTCTAATTGTCATCACTTTCAAACCATTCAGCATATTTCTTCTTAATGGGTTTATGAGTAATCATAACCTCATGCAAATGGCTATTTAACAGCTCTTTAGCTTTTTCAAAGTCATAGTTCTCAATACACTTTAAAATAGCCTCATGATCGCTAATTAAGCCCTCTAAAGGCGACTCTACACCCATAGATAAATAACGAATACGATCAAGCTGTCCCTTACATGATTGCACTACCTGCCAGGTCATAGCACAGTCAGAAAAAGAACAAATAAGCTCATGGAATTTATCATCCAAAGGCAAAAATGAGCCTGCTAAATTATTAGGATCGCTCTTATTCTTTTGCGCTTCTAAATTGTCTTTGAGCTTATTAAGGATTTTGGTGTATTTACCTACTGATAACTTAGCAATGTTATCAATACTAGAACACTCCAATGAGGAGCGAATAAACACTACTTGCTTTAAATCACTAACAGAAATCTTCTTAACTACAGTGCCTTTTTGTGGGATCACAGAAATTAAACCATCATGCTCTAAAGAGTTTAAAGCCTCACGCACAGGCTGACGAGACACTTTAAAATGAGCAGATAATTCGTTTTCAGAAATAGTAGAGCCAGGACGAATATTGGCAGAGGTGATCTGATATCGTAAAAACACATAAATTTGTGCAGATATGGTGGACTTGGTAGATAAGCGTAGTCTTGGCAGTTCCATAATATCAAAGCACCCTATTAACCCATAAAAGACTAATTGAGGCGCATCCTCCGTAAATTTAAGTAAGTGAAATATAGAGCTGTAGGCGGCAACTCTCATCAAATTTTTTTCATACTAACCATAGCGCATATAGGCTCAAGGACACTAGTAGCCCAGTTGTAACTTAGTTTTATAGTTAGCATACGCTTTTTTTAAATAAAACAAAACTATCAAAGCTTAAGAATGTGAGCTTTTTAAACTACCAAAGTTAATTCTTTCTCGTTAAATAAGCTTAAATAGCGGTGAAATTAATACTGGATCCTTGGATCCAAGTTACTCCATCTACGAGCTTGAACCATTGTGACACCATTGAGCTTTGAGCTTTGTTATGAATTGCTCTGCTTTTTTACCCACGATGTTAAGTCCGCAAAAACTATAGATAACTACTAATAAATTAGGCACCCGCAATAAAAATTACTAAGGTGCCTAAAATATGATTTCTCTTATCGCATGAAATTATTTTATTTAGCATAGCCTGGCTATAGCTTAGCAAGACAGTGCTGCGCTGTGCCCAGCTTAGCTTAGCTTTGTTTTGCTCAGCTGGGCTCTGCTTTGCTTAGCTGTTCTTTGCTTCTTAGAAGTGGATTTGAACCTTCATGGTCTCTGGGGATAAGGCAGCATCCATAGCCTTTTGGATGTCCTTGGCCTCATAAGAAGCACTTAATAAAGGAAGAGGATCAATTAAGCCACGCTCTAAGGCACTTACGCATGGACCAAATTCCTCATAGAAACGGAATACTGATACCCACTTTAAGCCCTTAACTGCAAATGCGCCAAAGTCAGTTGGCTGGTGGCCAGAACCATACATACCTACTTGAGATACTACACCCTCAGGGCGAGTCATCTTCATAGCTTGAGTAGCTGCAAAGCCATTACCAGTGGCTTCAATACAGCAATCAAAGTGGCCCTTGTTCTCACACCACTTCTCAATTTGCTCTGGATTGCTCTTAGAATTGCATACCTCATCAGCGCCCATCTTAAGAGCAATGTCTAATACTTGATCTCTAATGTCTACTACAGTTACACGATCAGCACCTAAGGTCTTAGCAGCGGCAGCACATAAGCAGCCGATTGGGCCTGCACCCATTACTAAAACATTTTTACCAATCACATCACCTAAACAATGTACACCGTTGTAAGCAATACCTAAAGGCTCAGCAAAAGCAGCAACCTCAGGCTTCATGTTCTTAACTACACGGCATTGGGCCTTGTGTACTACTACCTTTTCAGAGAATAAGCCTTGTACATGAGGGAAGGTAGCAGCAGAGCCTAAGTGACGCATATTTAAGCAATAAGAATACTTGCCTACTTTACAGTACTCACAATCAAAACATGGACGAGCAGGACGTAAAATTACCATGTCGCCAGCCTTTAAGCCTTCGACATTAGCACCAACTTCCTCAACGATACCGCAGCCTTCATGACCCATAACAATAGGCTCACGGACAACAATAGCTGTACCAATGCCGCCTTCGGTATAGTAGTGCTGATCAGAACCGCAAATACCGCCAGCTAAAATTTTAACTTTAACCTCATCAGCTTCCTTGATAACTGGCTCTGGAATATCTTCAAAACGAATATCACCCTTACCATGGAGAACACATGCTTTCATGAAAAACCTCACTTTATGTACTGATAACGCCAAAGAAAGTTAAGCGTACTCAACATATTAACTGCATTAAACTTGTTAACTTGGATCCTACAATACAATGACTAAGTAATAATTGATTGTCTGTCACATAATTTAAAAGAAATATTCATTTTGAGCAAGTTATCTAAATAATAGCGCATAAAAGTAAACTGTTTATAAATGGCTTTAAATAAGGGCTTTATTGCTATATAGGGATAAAAGTTATTAGTTAAGCAATACGCACAAAATTGTGATCTACTTAACAAATCAAACAATCTTGAATCCTTGTATACAAGATGCCGCTATAATGCATTCTTATGCCAAAAATCGGCAATATCTACCCCCTATTTTTTGCAAGTTATTTTTAGCAAAAAGTGCAAAGTGTGATGCACCCCTCAAACATATGTCTGTATTTTGGATATTCTTTACACATCCCAAAAAGATTGGGATCCCACTATTTGATCGTTGGATAGCGGTGCTTATTATTGTGATTTGAGGATTGTCGCATGAAGTTATTAAAGTCTCTTTTAGCTGTAGGTGCTGCCGCTGTTTTAGCTGCTACCCCTTTAAGTGCTGCTCAAGCTAAGAGCTATCGTGTTATTTTTGCAGGTTACTTTGGTCCTGATCATCCAAACTCCAGAATGATGGAGCACTTCAAAAATGAGCTCGAGCAAGTATCCGACGGCCAATTTAAGGTTACCTTAAAGCCAAATAACGAAGCTGGCGGTGAAGAGAAGATCATGGAGTTGTGCAAGAGAGGCACTATCCAGATTGCACAAGTTGGTGGCTTAATTAAGAATGATGAGCCAATGATTGGTGCTTGGGAGCAGCCATTTGTTATTAATGGTTGGGATCACGCACGTGAAGTATTCTTATCTGGTGGCATGAAGCAATTTGAGGGTGACTACACCGCTAACTCAGGCGCTCGTATTGCTGGCGTAATTGTAAATGGCTTCCGTCAGATTTCTTCTTCTTTCCCTGTAACCAACATGGAAGAACTCGGTAAGATGAAGATCCGTACTCCATTAAATGAAGTATTCGTACAATTATTCAAGGCTTTAGGCACTAACCCAACTCCTCTCCCAGCTACTGAGCTCTACACTGCTTTAGAGACCAAGGTTGTAGATGGCCAAGATAACCCATACTCAATGGTTAAGTCCATGGGCTGGTGGGAAGTTAACAAGTACATGCTCGAAAGCCGCCACATTTTCTCCCCAACCTTCGTGTTAGTTAACGACAAGTGGTACGGCAAGTTAGACGATCAAGCTAAGGCTTGGTTCGATACTGCAATGGACAACGCTGTTAAGTACAACTGGGAAATCTCAGAGAAGGATGAGGCTGATACTGTTGCTTTCTTCAAGCAAAATGGCGTAACTATCACTATTCCAAGTGCAGAGTTTAAGGATCAAATGGTTAAGGCCGCTCAACCTGCATGGGATTGGTTTGACGCTGAGGTTCCAGGCTCTAAGGCTATCCGTGACTACTGCGCTAGCGTAGATCCAGCTAAGAAATAATAACTTTTAGCTTCAATTTATTTAAAGGCTAGGCACTAGTCCTAGCCCTTAAGCTAGGCCCCAAGCGCCTAGCTTAAGTAACAAGTTTCAAGCAACTTAAGCGCTAATTTTCTTTTAATCAAGAGCTTGATTCAGACCAAAGCTCACCTCAGACACTCAAAAGTATTAATCAACAGAGCTCTTTTTTTTAATTTTATAAAGTGCTCGTACACATTTAAAAAGACAATTAGCTTAGCTCTTTTGGTTAGCACCTCGGCTAAAAGCATTTTTTCTGATAATTAAATCTCCATTTTATAAGCTTTTATTCTAAGTAAGTTTTGCTTACCTTGGTATTACTACGCCCAAATTTTATAAAGTGCTCGAGCACATAATTATCACAAAAAGTACTTAAAGCCCGCATTTACACAAGCAACCGTATCTTATTAAGTTAGCTGAACTAATTTTCCCAACCTTTTGACACAATTGTATAGGTATTTGTTTATGGAAAATCTGATCAAAATTGCCAGTACCATCAACAAAGGATTGTGCTGTGCCTTGCTTCTAACCATGGTGGGCTTTGTATTTGCCAATACCGCCCTACGCTATTTCTTTAATTCAGGCATCATTATCACAGAAGAGCTTGTTAGATACTTGTTCTTATGGGCCATCTATTTAGGTATTGTGTCTGTTTGGTTTACTCGTGGCCATATTCGTGTTACCACCGTGACCGATCGCTTAACCCCAAGACAAGCTATTTACTTCTCTGTAGTATTCGAAGTTGTCTCCCTTATTGTGTTATTAACCTTAAGCTATGGCTCTTATTTATACTACATCGATACTACTACCGTAGGTCAGGTAACTGGTATCCCTTATTCAGTAATGATTTTAGCTGTCCTTATTGGCACCCTCGCATGCTCTGTAATTAGCGTTGCTCATATTAAGCAGGACTTAGCTTTATTAAAGCATGACGATGCCACTTTAGAGCGCTTAGCTAAAGAAGCCAACGCTCTAACTGCTGATAGTGCTGATCAAGAAAACATTAGCAAGGCAGAAGCTGCTGCCCAAAACAAGCCATCAGACTCTGATAAATAAGAGGTAAGGTTCCATGGAATTATTTATTTTCTTAGGCTCACTGTTTACTCTCTTGTTTACAGGTATGCCTATTGCCATTGTGCTCTTTATTTGTTGCTTAATCTTATTATGGTTCTTAGATATGGGAGATCTTCCATATCAGCTCTCTTTCCAAGTAGTGAGCGGAACTGATAACTACATTTTAATCACTGTGCCTTTCTTCATCTTAGCTGGTGAAATTATGAAGCATGGTGGTATTTCTAAGCAATTAATTGAATTTGCTCAAGCTATTGTAGGTAGATTTAGAGGTGGTTTAGGCTACGTTACCATCTTAGCTTGTATGCTCTTTGCTGGTCTTTCTGGTGTTGCTATTGCTGACGTATCTGCTTTAGGCGGTATGTTAATCCCTATGATGGTGGCAGCTGGCTATGATAAGTCACGTGCTACTGGTTTAGTATGCTCCTCAGCATTGACCGCTCCTATTATTCCACCATCACTACCTATGATTATTTTAGGTGTTACCGCTGGCCTCTCTATTGGTAAGCTCTTTGTGATGGGTATTGTTCCAGGCATCTTATTAGGTATGTCCATTATGATTGCTTGGTTCATTATGGTACGCCGTGACGGTATTACTGATGTTGTTAAGGTACCAGCTAAGGAAATTTTACCTATCACCATTAAGGCCCTCCCAGCCATCATGTTACCTATCATTATTATTGTAGGTATTCGTATGGGTGCCTTTACTCCAACCGAGGGTGGTGCTGTAGCTTGCGTTTATGCTTTCTTAGTTTCTACTTTAATTAACCGTCAATTAAAGCTCTCTATGATCCCTCAGCTTTGCTACGATGCCATGCGCTCTACTGGCGTGGTTATGTTCATCGTAGGCGGCGCTAGCGCTGTTGGCTGGATGATTACTATGGCTGACGTACCTGCTCAATTAGTTGAGCTCATGTCAGGCTTAGTTGAGCACAAGATCTTATTGTTAATTGTTCTTAATATTCTGTTATTAGCCTTAGGCATGGTAATGGATATTACCCCAATTACCTTAATCTTCACCCCAGTATTATTCCCTCTCGTTGAGGCTGCTGGTATCGACGTTTACTACTTTGCTGTCATCATGATTATGAACTTATGTTTAGGCTTACTAACACCTCCTGTTGGTACTGTGCTTTACATTGGCTGCTCAGTAAGTAACTTAAAGATGGGTCAGATTGTAAGAGGTATTGGTCCATTCTTAATCGCCGAGTTCTTATTCTTAATTGCCTGCTTATTATTCCCAGGTATTATTACCGCTCCAGCTTCATGGTTCGGTTATTAAAAAGCATATATATTTTTAGCACTTAAACTTATAGCCAGCGTGTATATCCTCCATTATTGCGCTGGCTATTTTTTTTTAGCTCTCAAGCCCCTAAGCTCCAGTGCGGCCTACGCCCTGCGCATTGCGCATTGCGTCATGCGCATTGCGTCATGCGCATTGCGCCCTACGCTTAGGTTACCTGCGCTTAGCACCTAGCTCCCTACGCTTTGCGCAAGTCTTAGCCCAGGCTTTTAGCTATTGGCAAGCTTGGGCAAGCTTGGGCAGGAGCTAATTGGTCGTGATTTGATCTGGTGATGGCAAGAGCTAATTTTAGCTTTGCTTTGGCGCACTTGTGGTTAAATAGCCCATAAAAACAAGATCTATAATATAATAGCTACGTTTTTTTATACTATATTAAGCTTACCTAGCGGCCATCCAGACATAGAGAAGAAAGTTACTTTTTATTAAATTTTCTTTGTGTCAGGATCATGCAAAGCTCTATTATCTAGACAAGGAAAGGGATCTTTATGTCCGTTGCATGTACGGTTGTGTTACCGAAAATTCGCATTTCTTCTCAAAAATCTATTAGTCCGCAAATTTATGATTTTTTAAGAAAACACATTACTGAAACTACTATTGTGCCAGGCACTACTCTTTCAGAAAATGCTCTTTCCGAGCAGTTTAATGTGTCACGTCAACCAGTACGTGAAGCCTTGATGCGCCTTAGCTATGAAGGACTACTCTCAATTTTGCCGCAACGTGGCTCAGTAGTAGAGCGCATTTGTATTAAAGAGCTTGAATATACCTCTTTTATTCGTGGCGCTATTGAAAAGGAATGTGTTGGTAATATCGTAAACTTAGAAGAAAAGGTTATTAATAACCGCTTAGGACAATTAAAAAAGATCTTAGATCAGCAACGTAATATTGCTCATGATGATAACTTGCGTGCTAACTATCTAAATTTAGATGATCGTTTCCACCAATGTCTATGCTCTTTTTCTATGTCAGATATGCCATGGAAAACTATTCAAAGCATTAAAGGCCAAATGGATCGTATTCGCTTTTTATCTTTAGAGGGTGTTTCACCAGTTGATGGCATTACTGATGATCACGAAGAAATTTATAGCTACTTAAAAGAACGTGATATCGAAAACTGCCAAAAGGCAATTACTACTCACCTTCACCAAATTATCAATGTTCATCAAACCATTGTTCAAAAATACAAGGATTGGTTTACTTTTGACTCCTTGCAAGCTATGAACAAGAGAGCTAGCCAAGAGGACGATAGTCTTTAATTTTCTATAAGTTAGGTAAGCAAAAGGCTCTATGTTGTTAACAACATAGAGCCTTTTTTAGTTTGGAACTAACTAATAAGTAATTAGTCCATACGCTTGAAAATTAAAGAGCCATTGGTGCCACCAAAGCCGAAGCTGTTGGAAATGGCATACTCAATGTCATGCTTGAGGGCAACGTTTGGAACTAAGTTAAAGTCACCAACTTCCTCAGCAGGATTCTCTAAGTTGATGGTTGGAGGACAAATTTGATCACGTACAGCTAATACAGTGATAATAGCCTCAATAGCGCCTGCTGCACCTAATAAGTGGCCAGTCATAGACTTGGTAGAGCTCATTACAGTGTTCTTAGGAGCATCACCAAAAATAGCCTTAGCAGCACGTAACTCAGAAATATCACCTACGTGAGTTGAGGTACCGTGAGCATTGATGTAACCAATCTGACAAGGCTCAATACCAGCATCTTTAATAGCATTTTGCATAGCACGACGGGCACCATCGCCATCCTCTGGGGTCGCAGTCATGTGGTAAGCATCGCCAGACATACCAAAGCCTACTAACTCAGCGTAGATCTTAGCGCCACGAGCCTTAGCATGCTCATACTCTTCTAATACTAAGACACCAGCACCATCGCCTAATACGAAGCCATCACGGCCCTCATCCCATGGACGGGAGGCCTTCTCTGGCTCATCATTGCGAGTAGAAAGAGCCTTTAGCGCACTAAAGCCACCGATACCCATTGGGGTAGAGGCCTTTTCTGCACCACCAGCTAACATTACATCAGCATCACCTGCTGCAATTAAACGAGCAGATAAACCAATAGCATGAGTACCTGAGGCACAAGCTGTTACAGAGGCTAAGTTAGGGCCCTTTAAGCCTTTAAGAATAGATAAATGACCTGAAACCATGTTGATAATGGTTGAAGGTACGAAGAATGGGCTAATGCCCTTAGTGCCCTTTTGGGCTAAACCATTGATGTTCTGCTCGATAAGACCTAAGCCACCGATACCAGAACCAATCATAACACCACAACGCTCGGCGTTCTCTTCAGTGATTTGTAGCTTTGAATCTTCAAAAGCCATTAATCCAGCAGCAATGCCGTACTGAATGAACGGATCCATCTTGCGCTCGTCTTTGCGAGTAATACCCCAGTCTTCAGGCTTAAAATCCTTAACTAGGCCAGCGATTTTTACGCTAAAGGCGCTGGTGTCGAAATGCTCAATGGTGGAAATGCCGCTCTTACCAGCGAGTAAGGCCTTCCATGAATCTTCTGCGGTATTGCCCACTGGACTTAACATGCCAAGACCGGTCACTACTACCCTGCGCTTTTGCACCGTTAATGCCTCCAAAAAAATAAAAATTGTGCTTAACACTCTTAGACTGATGGATGCTTCTTAAAAGGACACGCCTTTTAGCATGGTATTATCAGTCTCAATCACTAGATCTAATATGATTTGTATTAGATCTCATGTTTAATAAAGATTAACCATCACCACTATCTAATTGTCCTTAACATAGCGGTTTTGGGCGTTAATCTTTAGCAATAAATCAACCAACCAACATTATCACACTTATTAGTGATCTACAAACGACAATTTATAGTCAATCAAAAAATTTTTGCTTAGCTATAAACAAAATAAGCAAGCCAAGGCTTGCTATTTTATAAGGAACTAAAATTGTCCCATGGGAGGTCAAGATTAATACTTTTGCAAATTACCAACGGCTCGGCTTATAAAAGCTCCGCCGCTGGGTTCACACAAGTATAAAACGGCTTACACCGCTACTTGTATTAATCTTGGTGTGACTTGATGTAGTCAATAGCAGCCTGAACAGTATTGATTTGCTCGGCTTCCTCATCAGGGATCTCAGTCTCGAACTCTTCTTCTAAAGCCATTACGAGCTCTACAGTATCTAAAGAGTCAGCGCCAAGGTCATTGACAAAAGATGCACTTGGAACTACATCCTCTGGATTTACACCTAACATGTCAACAATAATCTTCTTTACGCGTTCTTCAATGGTCATATCGCTCATTTCTAACCCGTCAGAGTGCGCTAGCACTTCTGTCCTTTAGTTAAAGTTAACCAACCTTAGTTGGCAAAAAAAATAACGTAGTGGTCCAAGTAAAAAACTTAACACCACCTCAATATTGGACGTATTCCTATTAGCAAAACCTAGGAATCCTACTAGTCCCAATAAAAATATGGGCTTGTGTCGGCGGGGTCTTGCTGCTGAACGCTAATGCTATTCACCAAACAAGCTCTTAGGGCACGTCCTGCCCTGTTTAAGCGCTTATTTTAAGCTATTGTCATCTCAAAGCAACTACTAGAGCAACATCGCCTAAATTACGCAAAGCATCAAACGGTTCTGTTATTGACAACAAGAACAGTTCGAGGCTGATTATATACAATTACTGCCCTTATTGGTAGCCTAGGCAGAGTAAAATAGGCCTAAATTTCTATTAATTTGTTCAGGTTCACAAATTAATAATATCATTTTTGTAATGTTCATTAGGCCTTATAGAGCAAGCAAAGGCAATACTTACCTAGATAAAAAACTAGACTACCAAAAAACTATTAAACGCAGTACATACCGCCATTAACATCTAAAGTGGTACCAGTGATGTACTTACCACCATCAGAGGCTAAGAATACTACAGCATTAGCAATATCCTCAGCTGCACCCATACAACCAAGAGGAACAGCCTTTAATAAGTTCTCCTTGATCTCATCGGATAATACAGCGGTCATATCAGTAGTGATAAAGCCTGGGGCAACACAGTTTACTGTTACATTGCGTGGAGCTAACTCTTTAGCTAAAGACTTAGAGAAGCCAATTAAGCCAGCCTTAGCAGCAGCATAATTACATTGGCCAGCATTACCAGTCTCACCAACTACTGAGGTGATATTAATAATACGACCATTACGCTTCTTCATCATGCCACGCATTACTAATTGGCAAAGCTTAGATACGGCAGTTAAGTTGCAAGCAATAACTTGATTCCACTCTTCATCTTTCATACGCATAAAAAGATTATCACGAGTGATACCAGCGTTATTTACTAACACATCAACGCTACCACCAGCCTTCTCTTCTACGCTCTTTAAGAAATCAGCAAAAGTCTCTGGCTGCAAAGAGTTTAAAACTAAGCCATAGCCCTTACCGTTTAAGTAAGCAGTAATATTATCAGCACCACCTTGTGAGGTAGCAGTGCCAATTACAGTAGCATTTAATTGTGCAAAAGCCTGAGCAATAGCCTGACCAATACCACGGCTAGCACCAGTTACTAAAACTACCTTGCCAGAAAAGTCTAAATTCATAATTAAAAAATCCTAAACTAACTTACCACTACAGTGCTAAATTAAGCCTCAAGGCTCTGTAAAACCTTAGCAATATCCTCGTCGCTAGCAATATTGCCAGTAATTAAGGTCTTATCAATCTTGCGATTTAAACCACAAAGAACCTTATTTGGACCAACTTCGATAACAGCCTCAATACCATTAGCCTTCATATTTTGTACTGTTTCTACCCAACGAACAGAACCAATTAATTGTTTAACTAAGCAATCAATAATAGCAGCAGGCTCAGTTACTGGAGCTGCCAATACGTTGGCATAAACAGGCATGGAAGCTGGAGCAATATTAATATCAGCTAAAGCAGCAGCTAACTTATCAGCAGCGCCTTGCATCATAGGACAATGGGATGGAACACTTACAGGAAGGGCAACACAACGACGGGCACCGTTTTGAGCAAAGTACTCACCAGCACGAGCCACTGCCTCTTTAGCGCCAGAAATAACTACCTGACCTGGAGTATTGAAGTTTGCAGCCCAAACAGCCTCACCCTCTTTACTTACAGCAGCACAGCCATTAACAATGACATCGTCATCAAGGCCTAAAATAGCCATCATGGCACCAACGCCAGCAGGAACAGCCTCTTGCATAGCCTGGCCACGTAAACGAACTAAGCGCACAGCATCATAAAAAGAAATGGCATTAGCAGCTACTAAAGCTGAGTACTCACCTAAAGAGTGACCAGCACAAGCTACAGGTAAATTGTCACCCAAAGCCTTGCCTAAGGCACGGTAAGCAGCAACTGAAGCGGTTAAAATAGCTGGTTGAGTAATTTCAGTCTTATTTAACTCACTCTCTGGGCCTGTTAATACAATCTTCTTTAAGTCATAGCCTAAAGCGTCGTTAGCCTCTTCAAAAGTCTTGGCTACAATATCATTAGCCATAAAAGACTCAAACATGCCAACGGACTGAGAACCTTGACCTGGAAAAACAACTGCAAATGACTTCATAAATTCATTCAGGCAAGCACATACTTACCTGACTCCTGTCGATGTTAAAAAATCTATTTTAATCCACCTTCATTAAATCACTATCTTAATAAGAACATATGAATTCTTGCCTAAAATTGACAGCTTAATCACACAAGATAGGAAAACAAAGGAATATATCAGGATGGATTTAGTATGAATAGTTTAAGGCTGCTTACTCTCCTATAAAAATAAACTTTAAGGAGAGTACATCCGTTTTTAGATAAGAAAATACTGATAGGTGAATTTTAGTAACGGACTAAAGCAGAGCCCCAAACAAAACCGCCACCAAAAGACTCTAATAAAATGGTCTGACCACGTTGAATACGGCCCTGACGAACGCCCTCATCTAAAGCTAAAGGCACTGAGGCAGCAGAGGTATTACCATGCTTATCTAAAGTCACAATTACTTGAGACATATCAAGCTTAAGCTTGCGTGCAGTAGCGCTAATAATTCTTAAATTAGCCTGATGAGGAACTAAGAAGTCAAGCTCATCCTCGCTAATATTAGCCAGATCAAGGGTATCTTTTACCAAGTTAGCTAACATAGTAACAGCATGCTTAAACACCTCATTACCCTTCATAAAGAGATAAGCATCATCGTTAACGCTAGTGCCTCTCTTTGGATAAGGAAGACGTAATAAGTCGCCACAAGTAGGATCAGAGGATAACTTAACAGCTAAAGTGCCTTGCTCCTCAGATGCGCCTAATACAATGGCACCTGCACCATCACCAAATAAAATGATGGTAGAACGATCTTGTGGATCACAAGCACGAGATAAAGTATCAGAGCCAATTACTAAAACATTCTTGGCCTGACCTGTGATAATCATATTGTGAGCTACGCTATAGGCATAGCTAAAACCAGCACAAGCAGCTGCTACGTCAAAAGCAATAGCACCCTGAATGCCTAGTCCCAAAGCAACTTCACAAGCGGTAGAAGGGAAAGCATTTTGAGATGAAGTAGTAGCACACACAATAGCATCAATGGCACTAGCCTCTAAGGATGCAGCTTGCAATGCTTTTTTGGCCGCCTCAATACCCATAAAGGCAGCAGTCTCTTGAGCAGAGGCTACACGTCTTTCATGAATGCCAGTACGCTCAACAATCCATGTATCGGAGGTTTCAACCATCTGCTCTAAATCGGCGTTAGTTCTAACTTGGACAGGTAAATAACCGCCAGTACCTAAAATTCTGCTATACAAATGCTTCACCACTCTCTGCTGGGGAAAAGAAAGTTTAAAAGTCTAAATCGCACATTTTGCCATTAAACTTACAATTATGGTAGGCCATAACGAAAAATTATCATAGCACTGAGCATTAAACTACGGGCTCAAATTACACATAGTACAATAGAGCCCTTAACAAAACTTAACAATACACCAATGAAATTATTTAATAATTAGTAGCTCTTCTTGAACTTTATCAGCCAAAGACGCATGAGCTGCTCGGGCTGCTTCTACTACAGCTACAGCTAAAGCCTCTTTGCCTGCGCTGGCATGTGATTTAATCACTAAGCCATTTACTCCTAAAAGCACTGAGCCATTATATTGCCATGGCAATAACCATTCAGGACGAGCCATCTTACCAAAGAATTTCTTTAAGCCCGTTGCGTTGGCATATAAATCAGCTACGCCCTCGGCTGCTTTCAAGGCTACATTTCCTGTAAAACCATCGGTAATAATGACATCAGCATCGTCACAGAAAATTCTATTAGCCTCAATAAATCCCGTAAAATGTAGATTTCTATCTTGCTCTAGGTATTGTTTGGCCAGCTTTACCATAGTCGAGCCTTTACCCATTTCGGTGCCAACATTTAATAGAGCAATACGAGGAGCATCAAGTTCCAGCGATATTTTAGCAAAAGCACTACCTAAACATGCAAAATCAAACAGATCTTGAGCCTGACAATTAGCATTAGCGCCTAAATCCATCATTAAGGCAAAACGATTAGAGCCAATAGGAATTCTAGCAGCAAAACAAGGTCTTACTTGTCCTAAACGTGATACCATACCATGGCGATTTTTAAACTTAATTCTAGTGTCGCTTAGTTTTTGAAGCCCTAAAATATGGCGAGCAAGAGCAACTAAAGGACCAGAGCCGCCACTTGATATCATAGAGTCGGCCTCTTTGTTTTTTACACACTCGATGGCTTTTACCATAGCTGAATTACTATAGTTTTTAATAACCGAGCGTGGCTCCTCATCTTGAGGAATAACCTGTTGAGCTAAGCGAAATTCATAAAAAGAAGGGTCTACCTGAGCTTTTTGTAAATCATTTTTCAGCTGAGTCGAGCCAAAAATAATTAAATATAAGCCAGGATACATAGCTTTAGCAAAGCGCACTGCATCTACTACAGGGCGAGTATCCTTGTTATCGCCACCTGTGCCATCTAAAGCCACTACTGTACGCTCAGCAGTGCTACTCTCTTGTTGAATTGCCATAAAAAACCACAAAGCTCTAATGTAAGAGAGCTATACATCTGGCATATTAAAGAGCAAAAAATACTCTTTTGTGTCATGCCAGACACATCTCTAGTCTCAATAAAAAACACCAACTTAGTTAGGCTAAGTTATCTTATAAACAACAGCACTACTAAGCTTTAAAACCAATAGAAACAAGTTTTAGCAGCCCTAAACTGACATATCTAGACAAAGATAGTCAGAGCGCAACTATGGGTAAATTACAAATACAAACCTAGGTGATTATAATCCACGCTCTTTTGTCCTATAAATAATAAGCTTAACAAAAGTTGCTCTTACTTTGTGTGCCAAGGCTCAATTTCTTAAGTACGCATGCAAAATATACTCAGAAAAACAGAGCACTAAAACTTTATTTGTCAGAAGGATGGATCAAGATAAGAGAGGATAAGAAAGGCTTATAAAGAAATGATATTGCGCTAGTTTAGGAGCTTAATCAAGTTTAATTAAAACTTAATTAAACCCCTAAAATGACAAACGGGGCCCATGATGCCCCGCTGTTGCAGTTCTAAAGTGACTGCTATGCTTTAGCGCTAAAGCATGCCTAAAATAGGCTTACTTGAAGATAACCTTCTTACCACGGTAATAACCGCTCTCGGTTACGTGGTGACGAATGTGGGTCTCTTGAGTCTGAGCATCAACAGATAATTGACGAGCAGATAAAGCATCATGAGTACGACGCTTGTCACGACGTGAACGGGACTGGTGGTTCTGTGGAACGGCCATTATAGTCTCCTAAATACTATAAAGAGCTATAAAAACTGCTTTTAAACAATTTAAAAGGAGTTTCTATGCATGTTTTTTTGATCAAAAATTTAAAATCTCGTGAACAATAGGCTTTCCCAAGCCATGATCACGGACGCAGTATTATAGTGATAAAAAGCTAATTTTTCAATAATAATTTGATCATTATCTTATTTTGCTAAATTAACTACTGCTTATTTGCTAAGGACTCTTTTAATGAGGCCAGAGCAGCAAATGGATTGGTAGTGGCTTCTTTATCAAGTTCACCATACTCCCATTGATCGCCATGACGTGTGCATGCCTCATCATCTTCGTCATGTTTAGGTACGGTTGGGATCTCTAAAATTAGTCCATCTTCAATTAAATCATAGAGATTGACCATACCATTTTCTAGATCAATAAAGTCATACTTTTGCTCAATATTGCAAGCCTTTGCCTTTTCATAATCAGGAGTGAAGTTAAACTTTGAGATCACATGCTCAACATATTGCTCACCACAACGTTGGCAAATTAATACTAAGTCGGCCTCACATGTACCTTTAACAATACGCAAACCATTAGCATCTTGAGCAAAATTTACTGTTGCTAAGACATCACCATTAATAGCAACACAGCTTTCTTGTAAACGGGAAAGTTTATCTAAATCAAGACGAGCACCATTAAAAGACGAATTTAAAGCGATACACTTATCGATATCGACTTCACATGGTAATAAAACCTTAGTATTGGTCATAACAAATCTCAGGTGCCTCCTTACTTAAAGGCGCACCATGCTCCTTTCTTAGCTCGGTTAAAAAAACTTCTTATTATAGGCTTTTAATCGGCACTAAGGGCTTTGACGAAAGCTTAGTAAAATTAAAATAGGCTCTGCTGTGTACTCACATAAGCACACAGCAGAGCCTTATAAAGCCTCAATATTAATTATCTCATAAACTTAAAATATTGTCTTTAAATAAAGGAATTTTAGGCATCACTCTTATCTTATTAATCCAACGCTTGCACTAATATTATAGGCAAACGATAATGTCTATAATGGTTTAGACGGCTTGTGCCGTGATTGGTCAAGGATTTTTTTTATGAAAAAGAATAAATTTGCCAGTGCTATTAAGTCACTGCTAGCTGCCAGCACCCTATGTGTAGGTTTATTATCTTGCACACAAGCTGCTCAAGCCTATGAAATTAAGACTGTTTTCAAGAGTGATCATTATGCTATTAACCAGGTAGTACTAGAAGAAGGAGAAACCTTAGACGGCCCTACTCAATCTGGTATTACTGGAGAAATTCAAACTCAAAATCGTCTTAACAAGCTCTATCAATCTACTACCGTAGTATTCCCTGCTGGTTCTCCTGGTATGACAGGCAAAATTAATACCCCTATCTTAGGTGTACTTACTATTGCTAACTACAATACTGGTAAGGATCGTATTTTCTTTAATAAGAAAGCTCACTTTTCAAGTGAAGGCGGTCTTTATATTTCCTACCAGCAATTACAAGATATGCTCAATCAAAAGAGCCTCAATGATCTCATTGGCGAGTTTAAAAAACTCCCTATTGTCTTTACCAATATTCCTGTAAGCGCCACTGGCTTTGACCCAACTACTAACTCTTTCTTTGTAACCAGCGTTTCAGATGGTGCCATCATTGATATGCGTATTGATGATAGTGTGTTCTACAGCAAGCAAGATATTCGCTCTATCAGAAAAGGCTGTACCATTTCCATGCTCTCCTTTATTGACCGCATGATTGAGAATATCCCATACTTCATCTCAGGCCGTGCTGCCCTCAACTCCATGGACTGCTCCAAGGCCCCAGCTCCAGCCCCTGCCGCTAGCAAGCCTACCCAGGGCTAAAGGCAACAAAGCTAAAAGCTTAAAGCTGCCACAACCAGCCTCAATAGGCTAATCAAAAAAAACCTTTGTCCCAAAACGCAAGACAAAGGTTTTTTTATGCCACATTCATTCTTCTAAACATCTCCCTTCTTTGCTAGCAGCTTAGCAGCCTTTAAAAAGTAAAAAGGCGAACTTACGCCCGCCCCTAAACATAAAGTGAGCGATAATGATGGTGTTTTTACTAATATCGATTATTATCGATTCCTGCAATTTTTTTTGACAAAATTCGACATGTACAATTTGTTTAGCGATAGCAAAAGTATGTATCTATAGAGATTGAAAAAATTTTTCTACAGTGGCTCCAATATTGACGTTAAGACCCTAGTGATAATTAATTTATACATACTAGATGTCTAGTATACAAGTAATGCTAAAAACCGCGATTAATCTAGTTTTGTGATATCGCTAACGTTTTGAAAATTAGCTAATTAACAGATAACTATAAATGGTTTTAAAATGCATATATTGCAAAATGATTTTTCCATTCATATTGCTAATATTCTTGTATGGAAGTGCCCTTAAAATTAGATATTTTCTTATAAAAGGTCACACTCTACTATTTGGTAGTGCGCATACAACTGTGGTTAGGTATTGTTATTCTTAAGAATATCAATAAGTTGTTTTGAAATAATGGAGGAAACATCCATTTGCTAAGCGTGACTCAACTAAAGTCAAGTGCTATTTAGTTAGTCAGGCTGTGTAAGCCTGCTTATCAGAGGATGTAGTTTAAGTATGAAGAAGATCATTGGTTCTGCTCTTGCAATTGCTGTTGCTTCTCTTTTAATGACTGGCTGTGGTGGCGAGTCCAAGCAAGTAATCCGTCTTTCTCACTCTCAGATTGAGACCCATCCAGACCACTTAGGTGCTTTAGCATTTAAGCAAGTTGTTGAGAGCAAGTTAGGCGATAAGTTTGAGGTTCAAATTTTCCCTAATGCAACTTTAGGCGCTAACGAAAAGGTTTTAGAGTTAATTAAGCAAGGCTCTGTTCAGTACTTAGTAGTATCCACAGCTAACATTGAGTCTTTCGACAAGTTATACGCTATTTTCTCCATCCCATATTTATTCACCTCCGAAGCTGCTTTCGAGAAGTTCATTACTGATCCAGCTATCTTAGAGCAATTAAGTGTTAACAGCGCTAAGACTGGTTTCGAGCCTGTTGCCGCCTTTACTGCTGGTACTCGTAACTTCTACTCTAAGACCCCAATTAAGAGCGTAGCTGACTTACAAGGTAAGAAGTTCCGTGTACAAGCTGGCCCTGTAAACGTAGCTATGATGCAAGCTTTCGGCGCTGCTGCTACCCCAATGAGCTTCGGTGAAGTTTACTCCGCTTTACAACAATCAGTTATCGATGGCGCTGAGAACAATGAGCTTGCTTTAACTGACCAGAAGCACGGTGAAATTACCAAGTTCTTCTCTTACGATATGCACCAGATGTGCCCTGACATGTTAGTAGCCTCTAATGCATTCTTAACCAAGTTAAGTGCAGACGAGCGCAAGGTCTTTGACGAGGCCGCTCAGGCTGCTCAAAAGGCTGAGTTTGCTGCATGGCACGACTCTATTGCTAAGGCCAAGGCTAAGGCTCAAGAGATGGGCGTTCAATTCATTGAGGTTGATGTTAACGAGTTCCGTAACAAAGTCTTACCTTTACACGAGCAGATCTTAGGCGAGACTCCAGACCTCAAGAAGTTATATGACGAGGCATCTGCTGCTAACGCTGCTGCTGCCAAGTAATATTTTTAAGCTTTAAGCTTAATAAGCTAGCTTCTTAATAGGTTTTAGCCGAGCTTGGAAAGCTAGCATTCGGTAGCCATATAATGAGCGTTTTTATATGGCTACCTTAAAAGTAGACTTGCAACAATTAAATAGTAACAACTAATAGCAATCGCCCCTGCCTAATCTTATTTTCTGATTTTTTCTAATTCTGATTTTAACTATAGGTTACGAATTTTCGTAGGCCTAACTTTAGTGCAGCTCAAAATTAGCAAAATCAAAAAAAATTATTAACCTCTAGGGCTTATTTATCAGTTTTTACTAATTATTGGTGTTGTGTTGTGTTTTTTAAGTTTGAGTGTTTGAAGTTTTACTATCTTTATGGAGCTTATTAATTACTATGGCAATTAGTCTTTAATATGAAAGATAGTAAGGTCAGTATGTGCTCACTAAGAGGAGATCTCTTATGCAGGCTCTGCGCAAAGTGCTCGATAAGTCCATTATGTCATTCTGCGTCTTCTTATTTATGATGATGACTGTCATTGGCTCTTATCAGATTATTACCCGTTATTTCTTTAACTCTCCATCTACCATTTCTGAAGAGTTAATCACCTATAGCTTTACTTGGTTATCTATTTTGTCAGCCTCTTACGTATTTGGTCAGCGTGGCCACCTATGCATGGCTTTCGTGTATAACAAGTTTACAGGAGCTAAGCGTGTCTATTTAGACATGTTCTCCGAGATATTGGTCATTATTACTGCTGTGCTCTTATTAATCTACGGCGGTTATGTAATGGCAGCACAAAACATGTCTCAGCTTACTGCCTCTTTAGGTGTAAACATGGGTCTTATGTATGCTGTATTGCCTTTATCTGGCGTGATTATCCTTGTTTACGGCATTTTAAATTTTGCAGACATGGTTAAGAAGCTCAAAGATCCAGATCTTGCCTCTTATGGCTTTGAGACTGAAGAGCAGTAATAGGAGAGCATCACTATGACAATTACCGTTGGCCTAACTATGGCATTAGTCTTGGTTGCCCTATTAGTCTTGGGTGTACCAATTTGTATTTCCATTGCCATTTCCTCTGTATGTGCAGGCGCTGCAGCTCTTGATTTTAATATGATGTTGCAAACTGGCGCTCAAAGAACATTCTCTGGTATTTCCGTATTCACCTTAATTGCAATTCCATTCTTCATCCTTGCAGGTAATATTATGAACCGAGGAGGAATTGCGATACGTCTAATGAACTTTGCACGTTTGTTAGTAGGTAAGGTTCCAGGCTCCTTTGCTCATACCAACACCATGGCTAATATGATGTTCGGTGCTATCTCTGGTTCTGGTGTAGCTGCTGCCTCTGCTATGGGTACCATTATTGGCCCTATCGCTGAAAAGGAAGGCTATTCTAAGAATTACATGGCCGTTATCAATATTGCCTCTGCACCAACTGGTCTTTTAATTCCACCTTCAAACGTTTTAATTACCTACTCCTTAGTATCTGGTGGTACCTCTGTAGCTGCCTTATTCTTAGCTGGCTACGTTCCAGGTATCTTATGGGGCTTAGGCTGTATGTTAGTTGGCTTTATTGCTGCCAAGCGTTTAGGTTACAAGGGCGATAGCCAAAAGATTACCTTAGCTTTAGCTACTAAGATTACTATCGAAGCTTTACCATCCTTACTCTTAATTGCTATCGTAATCGGTGGTATTGTTGCTGGTGCATTCACTGCAACTGAGGGTGCTGTAGTAGCTGTAGTTTACTCTTTAATTCTTTCTGTACTCTACAGATCTATTACTTGGGCTGATTTAAAGAAGATCTATGCTGATTCAGCTGCCATGACTGGCATTATCGTGCTCTTGATTGGTGTATCTTCTATCATGTCTTGGGTTATTTCTTTCGTAAATATCCCAGCAGCAGTAGGCGAGCTTTTAAATGGTATTTCCTCCAATAAGATTGTTATCTTACTTATTATTAACATTTTCTTATTGTTTGTTGGTACCTTCCTTGATACTACCCCAGCAATCTTAATTTTCACCCCTATCTTCTTACCTATTGCTATGCAGTGTGGTTTATCCCCTGTAGAGTTCGGTATCGTGATTGTTTACAACTTATGTATCGGTACCATTACCCCTCCAGTAGGTAACATTCTCTTCGTAGGTGTTAAGGTTGCTAAGACCTCAATTGAGAAGGTAATTAAGCCTCTACTTCCTTACTACATTGTAATTATCGCTGTACTTTTAATTTGTACTTACTTCCCAACTGTTTCAAGCTTCATTCCAGAGCTTGCAGGTTATGAGGCAACTTTAAAGTAGTACCCTTTTAACTATCCCTAACGGCCAGTCACAAGTTAACAAAAGCCAGTGACTGGCTCTTAAACATAGAGCACTAAAATTAACCTTAGTGCTAAACAAAAAACCTTTCCAATACTTACTAAGAAAAGCAAACTAGTTGACAAAATCTGTGTGTGTCTGAGTTTGCAAAGTCATAACAAGTTATTTTTAACGACTAAGAGCCTTAACTTTTAGTTAACGTTACAGACAGGGAACTTTTATGAAAGCTTTTATGGATCAGGATTTCTTATTAGAAACTGAAACTGCCAAAGAATTATTCCACGATCACGCTGCTAAGATGCCAATTATTGACTATCACTGTCACATCAATCCAGCACAAATCGCCCTTAACCACCAGTTTAAGAACATTACTGAGGCATGGTTAGGCGGCGATCACTATAAGTGGCGTATGATCCGCTCTAATGGTGTTCCAGAGAGCTTAATTACTGGTAAGGAAAGCTCTGATTACGAGAAGTTTGAACAATTTGCTAAGACTTTACCACGTGCCATTGGTAACCCACTTTACCATTGGACTCACCTTGAGTTACAGCGCTATTTTGGCATTACCAAGACCTTAAGCGAGAAGACCTGCAAAGAAATTTGGGAAGAGTGTAACGCAAAGCTTGCTCAAGAGGACTTCCGTGTACAAGGTATTATTAAGCGTTCTAATGTTAAGCTGGTAGCTACCACTGATGATCCAGGTGATAGCTTAGAGTGGCACCAAAAGATTGCCCAAAATCCTTGTTCTTGTGAAGTCGTTCCAGCATGGCGTCCTGATAAGGCCATGAAGATTGAAAATGATGGCTTTAAGGACTATGTAGAGCACATTGCTAAGCTTACCAATCGCACTATCAAGACCTGTGAAGAGTTCTTTGCTGCTTTAGATGAGCGTATGGAGTTCTTTAATCAAATGGGTTGTAAGGCATCTGATCACGGTGTTGATTATGCTTACTGCCGCATTGTTGATCAGGGCGTTTTAGAGCAGATCTTCCAAAAGGGCTTAAATAACGAGTGCTTAACCGAAGACGAAATTGAAGCTTATAAGTCCATGATCTTAATTCACTTAGCTAAGGGTTATGCTAAGTATGGTTGGGTAATGCAAATGCACTATGGTGCTATTCGTGATCCTAACACCAAGATGTTTAAGATCTTAGGCGCTGACACTGGCTTTGATTGCGTTGATAACCGTGCTTGTGCTCGTGGCATCTCTGCTCTTATGAATGCTTTAAATGAGGCTGATGCCTTACCTAAGATGATTTGGTACTCCTTAAACCCATCTGACAATGCCGCTATTGCTACTGCTATTGGTTCTTTCCAAGGTCCAGAGGCTCAAGGTAAGATTCAGCAAGGTTCTGCATGGTGGTTTAATGACACCTATCAGGGCATGGTTGACCAAATGACCTCTTTGGCTAACCTCTCTGTATTAGGCAACTTTGTTGGTATGCTTACTGACTCACGTAGCTTCTTATCTTATACCCGCCACGAGTACTTCCGTCGCATTATGTGTAACTTAATCGGCAACCTCGTTGAAAAGGGCATGTATCCAAAGGATATGGAGTTCTTAGGTCAGATTGTTGAGGACATTTCCTTTAACAACACCAATCGCTATTTCAACTTCAACGTTAAATAGCATGCTATGAGCCCAGAGATACTAAGCACACCAACTATTACAAGTACTTTTAGCCACACCCTAAAAGCAAAGCACACACAAGATAGACAATAGCCCTATCTCATCACTTGTTTAGTTAAGAGTCCCTACTTAAAGCAGCTCTGGGCCCAACCAAAAAAAACATCTCCTAAAGCCTACTACCACCTAACCGTAGTAGGCTTTTTTCATGCCCATCCCACTCCAGCACCTACCTACTACAGCTCATGCTTACGCTTAAGCTTCTTCTGTGCCCGCACCAGCTTCATCAGCACAAGTTTATGTTCCATCCTTTACGCCCCACTATTGCAGCAGCTATAACTACGGCTCCTACTCATAAAATTACAGTGAATAAAGAACAAGCTAAGGATATCCATTAACGCCCAGACTTATATGCTAGCCCATTTGGGAAGTTAGGCGGAAAAATTAAGCTAAAAATAAGATATCTATGTATAGATTTGCTATCATAATTCTGTAGCTAGTAGTTTGCTAGCTTTAACCTTTAGCTGGCATAATTTCGACTTATTTATCTTATGAGCGTTTGTTGATTAAGCTCTTCTTGTAAATAAGCCTAAAGGATTTAGGAAGATTCATTCTTATGCTTACAGACAAACAACAAAAGGCTGCCGCTGCTGAATTTGCAGCTAATTGGGAAGGCAAGGGATATGAAAAGGGCGAGTCTCAACCTTTTTGGCTAGACTTGCTTACCAATGTTTTTGGTATTGAACATGCTGCCCAATTTATCTCCTTTGAAAACCAAGTAAAGCTTTCTAACACTAGTTTTATTGATGGCTTTATCGATAAGACTCATGTTCTTATTGAGCAAAAGAGTCTTGACAAAGATTTGCTTAAGCCTATTAAGCAAAGTGATGGCTCTTCTCTTACTCCATATGAGCAAGCTAGGCGCTATGCCAATGAACTTCCTTACTCTAAAAGACCAAGATGGGTTGTGGTTAGCAACTTCAAGTCATTTTTAGTTTATGACATGGAAAACCCTAGTGGTGAGCCAGAGGAAATCTTACTTAAAGACCTTGCTAAAGATTATAAGCGTCTACAATTTTTAGTTGACGACCATAATGCCAAAATTAAAAAAGAGCTTGAGGTCTCGGTTAAAGCAGGCGACTTAGTGGGATTAATCTACGACAATCTCTTAAAAGAGTACATTAATCCAGAGTCTCCAGAAACTCTCAAAAGCTTAAATGTTTTATGCGTGCGCTTAGTATTCTGTCTGTATGCCGAAGATGCTGGTATCTTTGGCAAGCCTAATATGTTCCATGACTACTTAGCGCCTATTGAGGCATCAAAAATTCGTAAAAGCTTAATTGAATTGTTTGAGGTGCTCAATACTCCTTATGATAAGCGTGATCCTTATATGGAAGCAGAGTTATCAGCTTTCCCATATGTAAATGGCGGTCTCTTTGCCAATGAGAACATTGAGATTCCTAATTTTACAGAGGATCTTAAGACCACCTTATTAAGTAAGGCCAGCGATGATTTTGACTGGAGTGAGATTTCTCCAACTATCTTTGGTGCTATTTTTGAGAGTACCTTAAACCCTGAAACTCGTAGACAAGGAGGCATGCACTATACCTCTATTGAGAATATTCACAAGGTTATTGATCCTTTATTTTTGAATGACCTCAAAGACGAGTTTAAGGCTATTCTTAATACCAAAGCCAATCGCCCTCGCAAGCAAAAGCTATCTGAGTTTAGAGAGAAACTAGCCAGCTTAAGATTCCTTGATCCTGCCTGTGGCTCAGGTAACTTCCTAACCGAAACCTACCTATCTTTAAGACGCTTAGAAAACGAGGCCATTAAAGAAGAGTTTGACTTTAAATCTATGCTTGGTGACTTTAGCAATCCTATTAAAGTAGGCATTCACCAATTCTATGGTATTGAGATCAACGACTTTGCCGTAACTGTTGCTAAAACAGCCCTCTGGATTGCTGAGTCTCAAATGATGGCTGAAACCGAGAAAATCGTACAACGAGATCTCGACTTTTTGCCTCTCAAAAACTACTCACACATTGTAGAAGGCAACGCCCTACACTTAGATTGGGCGCAAGTCATTGCCCCTTCCGATCTTAACTTTATTATGGGCAATCCGCCATTCTTAGGGTATTCCAACCAAACAGTAGAACAAAAGCAAGATCTTAAAAGTATCTACGTTGATAGCGATGGCAAACCATATAAAACTGCTGGCAAGATTGACTATGTAGCAGGATGGTTTTTTAAAGCTTCACAATTTATTTTAAATACTGATATTAGATGTGCTTTTGTTGCAACTAATTCCATATGCCAAGGAGATCAGGTTGCTCCTATCTGGCAACCACTATATGAGCGCTTTAATATCCACATTGATTTTGCTCACAGGACATTTATATGGGATAGTGAAGCTACAACTAAAGCTCACGTTCATTGTGTAATCATAGGATTTAGCTCATACTTAAGTGACCATCAAAAATTCCTATTCGACACTAATACAGTGCTTCAGGTAGACAATATTTGTCCTTACTTAATTAACTTTCCAGTGGTATTCATTAATAGTAGAAACACTCCAATTAGTTCATGTCCAAAAATTATTACAGGCAATAGACCTGTTGATGGTGGCAATCTTATTCTTGATAAAAAAGAATCTGAGACTCTATTAAATAAATATCCAAATATTTCTCCTTATATTAAGCGTCTTTATGGAGCAAGAGAATTTATTCACAATGAAGAAAGGTTCTGTTTGTGGCTTAAAGACATATCTCCTAACATCCTTAAATCAATGCCTCTTGTTTTACAAAAAGTTGAGAAATGTAGGGAAACACGACTTAAAAGCCCTGATGCTGGAGCAAGAAAACTGGCAGACACTCCTCATTTATTTAGGGAAACCTTTAATCCCGATAGTTTTATCTTAGTACCAAGCACCTCATCGGAGCGAAGATGCTATATACCAATGGGATTTCTTAACGAAGAAAGTATTTCTACTAATGCAAATCTTATTATTCCAAATGCTGGTATGTATCACTTTGGAGTACTAGAATCACTTATACATATGGCATGGATGCGTACAGTTGCAGGTCGTTTAGAAAGTAGGTATCGCTATAGCGCAAATGTTGTATACAACAATTTCCCTTGGCCAGAGCCTACTGATGCGCAAAAGGCTAAGATTGAAAAGACTGCGCAAGGTATTTTGGATGCCCGTGCTCTTTATCCTGATTCATCTTTAGCTGACTTGTATGATGATACTGTAATGCCTATTGAACTTCGTAAGGCCCACCAGGCTAATGATAAGGCAGTATTAGAGGCCTATGGCTTCCCAACTAAGGACTTTAGTGAGTCTGATATTGTTGCTAAGCTCTTTGAGATGTATGAAGCCTTAATCAAGAAAGAGCATAATGTGGCTAAAGAAAAGCCACAGAAGGCCAAGCGTACTCGTAAAGCTAATGATTAAAACCAATACTTGTGATGGTTTGGTCAATCGTGCTCTTAGGTAGCTCCTTTAAATATGCTTTAAGTAGCCATACGAGCTTAACTTTTGGCCATAAAACGACAAAAGGCTCAGCCTGTTGGGGCTGAGCCTTTTTTAGCTTAAACTAGCGTAAGCTTACGCTTGGGTGGGACGCTAACTTTGGGATGGAGGGTTAGCGCTGGCAGGAGTGGTATTTGAGGACTTGGCTAGAGATTTTTCGTTTTCTTTGGCCTTGGCAATATTGGTCAGCATAACGGACTCAATAGTGTTTTCCTCTACCTTTAAGATTTCCAGCTTCCACTTAGTAAGAGCAATTACCTCACCTGCTTGAGGCATTCTTTGTAAGTAATCAAGAATAAAGCCTGCAATAGTATGGTAAGTATCTGAGGTTGGAACGGTAAAGCCAGTTAAGCGTGATACGTCCTTTAAAATAGCACCACCATCAATCTTAAAGACACCAGGGCTCATACGAACTAACTCTGGTACCTCAGTTTGATCTGGCAATTCGCCCGCAATCTCTTCCATGATGTCATGTAAGGTTACGATACCTTCAAAGTTACCGAACTCATCGAAAACAAAAGCAAAATTTTTCTTAGACTTTCTAAACTCTTCTAAAGCCTTAGTAACTGATACAGTCTCAGGAAGATATAAAGGCTCACGAATCTTACTTTCTAATAAAGCTTCGCTATTGGTTCTATCCATACTTTGAGCTAAAGCGTTAGCTGCTTCTTTAGCCTCTGGTGTGGTATTTTGTCGACTGGAGAGTACAACTACGCCACTATCCATATAGAGCTTAGTAGCTAAGATTTCATCACGCTTTAAGTAACCTAATGGCACTTCTCTTTGGTTGTCTTTATAAGCCACCAAACGAGAGCTTGGCATAGTCTTTAAGCTTTCAATAATCTCATCAATATTGTCAGAGATATCAACGCAATTAACATCAGTACGAGAGGTCATAACCGCTCTAATAGGTAAAGAGCTAATCTGCAATACACGAGAGACCATTTCTTTTTCAGTGTTGTTAAACACCTCAGAACCAGTACGAGAAACAATAGCCTCTTTTAAAGTATGTACTTGGTTCTGATTAGAACCTAATAAGCGTAATACTAAGTTAGCGGCAATCTCACGGCTTTGCATTGCAATCTTACCGTTGCCATCACCAAGCTTAAGAGTATTTTTACGAGCGATTTGATTAAAGATTTCCATCAAAATGGAGAAGCCAATAGCAGCGTATAAATAACCCTTAGGTACATGGAAGCCTAAAGCTTCAACAATTAAGCTAAAGCCAATTAACAATAAGAAGCCTAAGCACAGAATAACTAAGGTTGGGTGATGGGATACAAACTCAGTGATAAAGCGTGAAGCCATGGTCATTACTGACATAGCAATAATTACGGCAAACATCATGATAAATACATGATCAACCATGCCCACAGCTGTGATAATAGAATCTAGAGAGAAAACAGCGTCCAAGACCATAATCTGTAAGATTACTAAGTACATGGCTGAGCCAGCAGCTTTAGATACGCTAAGCTCCTCATCAAAGCCCTCGAGCTTAGAGTGCAATTCATGTACAGCCTTGTAGAGCAAGAAGACACCACCTATAAGCAGGATGATATCTCTACCTGTAATACCCTTAGAGCCAATATAAAATAACGGCTCAATCATGTTCACAATCAACGAGATACAGGCAAGCATTACCAGACGAATGCCCAAGGCTCCAGCTAAACCAATATAGCGGGCCATATCTCTTTGCTTTTCAGGTAGTTTGGCAGTAAGAATGGCAATGAAGACTAGGTTATCAATACCAAGAACAATTTCGATTACGACCAAGGTCAAAAGACCAAGCCATGCGGTAGGATCAGACACCCAAGCCATATCGAACATGACTTGATGCACTGCCGTAGGGTCCATAAATATTTACCTTAATAAGAAAGTTTAGGTATATGGCATTAGAGTTTAAATAAAACAGCAATACCAGCTCTAAACTTAGTGAACAGATTCCAAAATTTAATTTAATTTTCAGCAAAGAAGCAAAAGCTCTTTGCCACCTTATGTAAGATTAATTATCTTACCAAAATTGCTAATAATTATATCTAGCATAGCAAGCTAAAATGAGCTGAAAATTAGCAAAGTATTAGATGCATTTAACAAGTTAGCAAAATGCTCTAAATAATTGCACAAAAAGGGCCTAATGGCCCTTCATGCAAACAAATCAAAATAAAATTATTACTAGCGCTTAGCACGAGCACCAAACTCAACCTTGCGGCCCTTGCTCATAGGCTTAGCAGAGGAGCCCTTAGATTGGGAACCCTTAGCTGAGCCCTTGCCACCACGTGATGACTTATCATCACGGCCTTTAGAGCTATAAGAAAGCTTAAAAGCCTTCTTTTCTTTAAAAGCAGCACGGCCATAGCTATTGCCCACTTTAGGATTTAACTTAGCAGTAGCAACAGTAGTTTGCTCTTGGCTCTCATCACGATCTTTAGGACGAGCAGAAACGTTCTTACGCTGCTTATTTAAGCTAGCGCTGACTCGTAATGGAGTAGTAGCATACTCCTCAGGTTTTAAGGCACGTAACTGAGCCTTAGAGCGCAATTGGTTAACCTCAGCTAAGGTTAACTCACGATACTGACCAGACTTCATACGTGGATCTAAATCAAATCCAGCATAGGAAATACGAATCAAGCGGCTTACTTGCAGTCCAACAGCTTCCCACAGGCGGCGAACCTCACGGTTACGACCTTCACGTAAAGAAACATGGAACCAATGGTTTCTATTATCACCACCACGATACTCAATGGCATCGAACTTACCAATACCATCTTCTAAGAGCACACCATTACGTAATTGCTCTAATTGCTCCTCACTTACATCACCATAAACACGTACAGCATAAACACGTTCAATGCCATAACGAGGGTGCATCAGAGCATGAGCTAAGTCACCATCGGTAGTAAATAACAATAAGCCAGAAGTATTTAAATCTAGACGGCCTACATTAATCCATTTACCAATATCTAAACGAGGTAAGTGGTCAAAAACAGTAGGACGATTTTGTGGGTCAGATAATGATGAAATTTCACCCTCTGGCTTGTAATACATCAAGCAGCGATTCTCAAGCTTGCGGCTCTTTGGAGAGTACACAACCTTGCCATTAATTTTAACGGTGATGTTTTCATCATCAGTACGGAAGCCTAAGTTGACTACCTTACCATTAACCTCAACCAAGCCTTCTTCGATCAAAGATTCTAAAGAACGACGAGAACCGATACCTGCATTAGCAAGAAGTTTATGGAGTTTAACTCCACTTACACGCTCATCATCAGTACCATTAACTGCTGCTGCAATCTTAGCCTTTTCGTGACGCTTAGCAGCCTCGGCACGCTCCTTAGTCTTTTTCTCAGCATAGCCTAATGAGCCTTTAGTATCAGAGCTACGAGCAAAACGTGAGTTAGCTGATGATTGGCGAGGGTCTTTGCCTTTTTTAGCACTAGAAGCATCACGCCACTTGCGTGCGCTATCTTTTGCATGTGTTACCTTATTGCGACCCATTCCTGCCTTTTTCTGCATCTTAAAGAATCCCTTCTTGAAAATTGAGCTTGCATCATGCCATTAGAAAATTACTACGCTATTTATCTATAGCGCTCACTCTTATTGACCTTCTAATAGACTAAAGAGTGTCCACTCACCTTATAAAGCTTTAATTAATCATAGGAGCGATCTTAAGCTCCTGTTAGAATCTTAGGTTGAAACTTACCTAAGCTTGGTGGTGCATAAAGATACTAAACAAATTAATGTGTTTCTTGCTTAGTAAAAGAAATGGCAATTAAATCTCCATTATGCCACAGCCATACATTGAAAAGCGGTTTTTAACAAAAAAAATATCCTACCAGTCCCATAAATAGCGCCTTGGTGAACAACTATAATTAATGATGAAAGCTAAATGATAAAATATGTTGTGAGCTTAATAATGTTGCTTCATGATTAAGCTAGCCAAGAATAGCTAAAATCAGTACAATACAGAGTTTTAACGCCTGATTTCCTTTTTTATGGGAAATATCAGCGCTATAAGGTTCACTTACTTTTCACTACAGCTCTTGAAGGCCTAATTGCTTTTCTTAATCAAGTGCTTAGTAGTTCTAGTTTTTAACGTGTTTAACTAGCATCAGCTAGACTTCGAGCAACACCATCTTAGTCATACAAATAAGTAGGATGCTGCCATTAAACACATCCGCTGATAGGTTGCAGTTCTTTAGTGGCATTATTATGGATAAAGATGAGATCAAGATAGTAACAGTTTCTTTGCTAGGTGAAAGTTTTAACTTGCGCTGCCATAAAAGCCAAGCTGACTCTTTACAGCGTGCTGTTGGCAAGATCCAAGAAATCACTGCTAAGATCTTACGTGACAATCCAAGCTTGACTCCTCAGCAGGCCTCATTACTTGCGGCCATTGAAAGCCAAAGTCAACTACAGCGCTATTTAGATACTTCTACTCCTTTCCAAGAGCAAGCTTTAAACTTGATCCACAGAATCAAGCGCAACCTTAATAACATTGACTCTTAAGATCTATCTTGTCTTTCCTCTTATAATTTTACTTTAAGCTGATATCATTTATATGATGGCCTATAAGAGCCATCATCAGTTAAAAATAGTCGTCTTAGCAAAGTACCTTACTACCTCTTAACTTTTACCCTATCTTGCTCTTGCCCAAGCCTGCCTAACTAAGGCCAGCTGATGCAGGCCAGGCAGTGCCAGTCCGTGCCTGGCGTAAGCTAGCGCAACAGGCGCACGCAGGGCAGGACGTGCTGGCTCAGGCCTGGCCGCAGGACTGGGGCGCACTAGCGCAAGCTAGGGCGAACTGGGGGAAGCTTTGGTAAGATAGCAGTATCTGTTTTTACTTAGTTTTATTTTCTTTAGGTTGAAGTTTATGGCGGGCAATTGCGAGTATAAAGAGTGGCGTAAGCAAAAAAGAAATGAAATTCGTGCACAAAGAAAGGCTTTAGACCAACAAGAAGTCTTAACTAGCTCTGAGAAAGTACTTGATAGCTTAATGAGCCATCCTTTCTTAAATGCACCTAGAACTATTGCCTCTTATATGAGCTTTTCTGGAGAGATTGATACTATAGCTATCAATCAGAGATTAAAGGCTCAATCCCACCAAATATGCCTGCCTATTATTAATCCTGAATTAAAAGGCATTATGGATTTTTATAGTTATGATGACGAAAAGCAATTAGTCCTTAATAACTTTAAAATCTTAGAGCCGATTAAAGATGAAAATCATTATGTAAGACCTGACTGCTTAGAAGTAATCTTAGTACCCTTAGTAGGCTTTAATGACAAAGGCGATCGCCTAGGCATGGGTGGAGGTTATTACGATCGTATGCTCAAAAAGGTATCTGCCAATTGTTTAATCTTAGGTTTAGCCTATGATTTTCAGTTGATTCCAGAACTAAAAGGTCAGCATTGGGATATGCCTTTAGACGAAATCATTACGCCAACTAAACACTATATTTTTTCTAAAAAATATTAGGCACGAAAAAAGGAGCCCTAAGGCTCCTTTTTCATGAGTTTTTTAGTTAGCTGCGTTGGCTTTTAGCTACGTACATTTAGCTAACAAAAAGAATTTTTTACTGAGCGTCAGTTGCCTCAGCCTCGGCCTTAGCCTCTGGCTCTGGCTCTTCATTATTAGAGCTTTCTACGGCCTCTTTAACTTCCTCGTCAGTAGCTACGGTGTCGTCATTAACAACGCTCTCACCTTCTTGAGCCTCAGCTGAGGCATTATCTTCAGCCTGAGCATTATCAGCAGCTACAGTATCAGTGTTCTCTACAGCTGGAGCGTCAGTGCTCTCCATAGCTGGAACATCAGTAGACTCTAAAGTTGGTACTTCAGTATCAGTTGGTGGTAATAAAGGAACATCACCGCCTAAAGAAGGAACATCAGCTGGGCTCTCTTCAACTTGAGCAGCCTCACCAATATTAGTAAAGTCACCTGCTTTGTTGGTGTCTTGCTTTTGTAAGTAGCCAATTAATAAACAAAGGCCAAAGAATACAAGAGCTAAAATCCAGGTAGAGCGGGTTAAGAAGTTACCTGAACCAGCAGCACCGAATACGGTATTAGAAGCGCCTGCACCAAAAGAAGCGCCCATGCCAGCACCCTTACCTTGTTGAACTAAGATTAAAGCAACAATAGCAATGGATACTAAAAGTAGTAATACAATTACAATCTCGTACATAGCAAAACCATAAAGATAAAATGGATAATTTTAGCTGTGCAATAATACCTATCAAAGCCGCAATTATCAAGACCTAAAGCACTTTTAGAACAAATTTATCTTGCCAATAAAAAGCAAACATGCCTTATTTTGAGCCCTACACAGCTTAGATTATCGAACAAAACCGCTATTGCTCTTAAACTAGTCCCCACACAAAAGGCGTAATTAAATTACAATAGCAGTTTTGCGAATCTTATATAATAAGCTTTAATAAGCAATAAATCAAAGTGCAAAGAATAGATAAATTACCTTTTTTAAGATATTGATGGCAGTAAAGCCATTTCATTAAAAAAGCCTAGCTATTTTAGCTAGGCCTTTTGCTGTTAAAGCACAGTAATTAACTATTCAGTTTGAGCTCTAATACAATCAGCAATACGTACTGCCATATTATGAACCACAGAGCTATCCTCACCCTCAACCATGACACGGATAAGAGGCTCAGTACCACTCTTGCGTAATAAGACACGACCCTTGCCTTGTAAGATTTCTTCTACTGCCTTAACCTCGGCCTTAACCTTCTCATCATTTAAAGCATCAAAAGCGGTAGATAGACGAATGTTAATCAGCTCCTGAGGGAACATTACTAAATCTTGAGTAAGCTCCTCTAAGCTCTTGTTATGACGGATACAAGCCTTTAATACCTGTAGAGCAGAAATAATACCATCACCTGTTGAGGTATAGTCTAGACAAATAATATGACCGCTGTTTTCGCCACCTAAGCGCCAATCACGCTTTAATAGCTCTTCCATTACATAACGGTCACCAACGGCGCTACGAACAAAGTCTACACCTAGTCTTTGCAAAGCTAGCTCAAAGCCTAAATTAGACATTTGAGTACCTACCACACCACCGCTCATGCGATTGCGTAATTTACGGTCTAGGGCAATGATATAAAGTAAAGCATCACCGTCTAAAATACGGCCCTGCTTATCCACCATAATGACACGATCACCGTCACCATCAAAAGCAATACCTAAATCTGCATTATTAGCTAATACTTTTTCAGCTAAGCTATCAACGTGAGTAGAACCAACACCATCATTAATATTGATGCCATTAGGTGATACGCCCATACAAGTTACGTTAGCACCTAACTCTTTAAATACTAAAGGAGCAACATGGTAAGTGGCACCATTAGCGCAGTCTAAAACGATATTTAGACCATCTAAGCTCATATGAGTGTCAAAGGTAGACTTACAAAACTCTACATAGCGTCCTGGGGCATCGCTTTGGCGATAAGCACGGCCAAAAAAGGCAGGCTCAGCCATAGCAAGCTCATGCTCTAAAGCCTCCTCGATAGCAGCCTCTACCTCATCAGGAAGCTTAGTGCCTTCGCTGGAGAAAAACTTAATGCCATTGTCATAAAAAGGATTGTGGGATGCTGAAATTACTACGCCTAAATCAGCTCTAAAAGCTTTGGTTAAATAAGAAACAGCAGGAGTAGGCATAGGGCCTAATAATACTGTAGACACACCAGAGGCACTAAAACCAGCCTCAAGTGCAGCCTCAAGCATATAGCCAGAAAGACGAGTATCCTTTCCAATAATTACTCGGCCTTGATCATTTTTAAGCAATACTTTGCCAGCAGCCATGCCCAACTTCATAACAAAATCTGGAGTAATAGGAAATTGACCAACACGACCACGTACACCATCTGTACCAAAGTATTTACGCTTAATTGAACTTTGCATCACTAATCCTCTGCTTATTTCATGCTTGTACCAACAAACTTTCTTTTCAAAAGCACTGCTTGTTATCTCTTAGCTAAAAAGCTAAGCAACACACACTATAAATTTTTATAGCCTAAAATTGTACACCATACAAAACGCAATTATCTAATAAAGTCTATTAGCTCCAATCCCAGCTCTAAGTTATCTACTGATTCGATCTTGTTAAAGTATGATCTAGCTCCCCAGAACACCTGTCCCTACCTTTAATACTAAGGTAGTCACTAATATAGTATGCAATAGCATTGGATACTCTAGGATATTAAGGATGCCAGATGTGAATGCCAAGAAAGTGCGCCTAAGTTGGCTATTTGCCTAGTTTTGCTAGCTGCTTATTTTGGCCAGAGGCCTGCTTTGGCAAGTGGCTTATTTTTCTTAAGGAGGGGATGATGGGGAGGTGCGGTGTGAATTTTGACCATAAAAAAGCCTACAAACTTAATTTTGTAGGCCTTTTTTAGTATTAATGATGATACATTAGTCTATTTGTTAGCATTTCCTCTACGCTTGCCCTGGGCTAAATTTTTTAGCTTTGCACCTATGGCACGAGTTAGCTTAAATGGTCGTGCACTTTGATGAAGCGCATGCCAGCTATTAATGGCTACGGCAATGTCATAGACTTGCTTAGTACGAATAATACGTATGCCTTGTTGCTCGGCAAATAAGGCTACTGTCGTGACAATGGACATATTTTGTTCATTAGGATTACTATCGCTCTCATTAGCTACTAAGCGAGGTAAAGAGCAGCTAAGCGGCAGACCAAAGCTTACAAAAGTCTTAAGGCGGCCAAAGATTTTTAAACGATACTCAACTGAGGTATGAACACCAATCATAGGCTCTAAAATGATCTTTTGACGGTCAATACCAGCATTCATGCAAGCATCTAAGCGCTCATAGAAAAACTCAGATACTGCAGCGCAAGGATCGCTATCATCCTCTTCTTTAAATGAGCATTGTTGGTCATAAAGCATGCATACAGCTAAGCCTGTTGATGATATAGCCTCAATAGCTCCTGGAGCTCGTAAAGCATTAGGGTCAACAATAAATTGCGCACCACATTGAGCTACTTTGGTCATGATCTCAGGATTAGAGGTATAAACGCCAACTATAAGCTCACAATCATTGACAGCTTCAATAGCAGCGCACAACATATCTAATTGCCCATCAACAGAACAATCCCTTGGCTCGTACTTATTAACACTGAACTCTAAAAAAGTAGCACCAGACTCCTTGTAGTCTTCAGCAATATCATAAATATCATCTAATGACAGAGGAGCATCAGTATTAAGGTCGATATTTCCCATAATCATGGTGCTTGATAGCTCAATGGTAGAATCTTTTAGATGTAAACGCACGATCATCCCCCTGAAACCCTGACTATTAGCATTAGCTAGACTTAGTAATAATACTACTCTATCCTAGAATATAAATACCTATTTAGGTGCAAAAAGCTCCTACAGTTGCGAGAGCGCTCAAATTTTAAATATCTAAGCACTTTTAAAGTGCTTGCCATAATTTGCAACTGCCCAAAAGAAAAAAGGCCTAGTATTTTCTACTAGGCCTTTTTTCATAAGAACAAAAGCTAATTATTTCTTTTCATTCTTATCATCAACTTTGTTGCCACTTGGAGTATTAAATGGCCAACCCTTATTCTGCTCACTGGCATTGTCCTGAGCAGGAGCATCCTTTGCTTGCTCGGAAGCTGGGGCCTGAGCCTGAGCCTGAGCCTGTTCAGGCTCTTGAGCCTTAGCTTGCTCAGACTCTACAGCCTTAGCGTCTGCGCCATCAGCAGCAGGAGCTGCTGTCTTAGGAGCAGCTTGGGTTGCCTGGGCTGCTTTATCGGCAGAAGCCTTAGTCTCTTGCTCATTGGCAGAGCTATTTTGGCTCTGCTGTGGCTTGGCCTGCTCGGAGCTTGAGTTGCTATTGGAGCTGTCAGAACCATTAGAGCCTTGAGACTGGGACTGGCCATTGGAGCCTGATGAGCCATTACCCTCTGATGGTGCACGGCATGGGCGACGATTCATAAGATCATCGATTTGGGCAGCATCAATAGTTTCATACTTTAATAGTGCATCTTTCATGGCCTCAAGAATATCTCTATTCTCAGTGAGCATGGTCTTAGCACGATCGTAGCAGTAATTAATGATAGAGGTTACTTCCTCATCAATAATTAAAGTAGTCTTGTCTGAAACTGGCAGAGTAGCTACATGACCACCACCTAAGTATTGAGATTGATCTTGGTCTTGATCAAACTGCATTGGTGGTAGGCGCTTAGAGAAGCCCCAACGGGTTACCATGCGACGGGCAATATCAGTAGCACGCTCAATATCATTAGAGGCACCAGTGGTTACGGCATCCTCACCAAAAGCCAACTCCTCAGCAATACGGCCTGCAAATAAGGCACTAATACGAGAAAGTAAATATTGCTTTGATTGGCTGTAGCGATCTTGCTCTGGGAGGTAAGAAGTTACACCTAAAGCACGACCTCTTGGGATAATGGAAACCTTATAAACAGGGTCATGATCAGGCACTAACTTACCCACAATAGCGTGACCAGCTTCGTGATAAGCAGTATTAGCCTTTTCATGATCGTTCATAATTAAGCTACGACGCTCAGCACCCATTAATAACTTATCTTTAGCTTGCTCAAACTCAAGCATACTTACAGTACGCTTGTTAGCACGAGCAGCTGATAAGGCAGCCTCATTAACTAAGTTAGCCAGCTCTGCACCAGAGAAACCAGGAGTACCACGAGCTAATAGCGCAGCATTAACATCCTCAGCTAAAGGTACTTTCTTCATATGTACCTTTAAGATTTGCTCACGGCCACGCACATCAGGTAAACCTACAGTAACTTGACGGTCAAAACGACCTGGACGTAATAAAGCTGGATCTAAAACATCAGGACGGTTAGTTGCAGCAATTACAATTACTGCCTCGAAGCCCTCAAAGCCATCCATTTCAACCAATAACTGGTTTAAGGTCTGCTCACGCTCATCGTGACCACCACCCATGCCTACGCCTCTTTTACGGCCTACAGCATCGATTTCGTCAATAAACACGATACATGGAGCGTTCTTCTTGGCCTGAGCAAACATATCACGTACACGTGATGCACCCACACCAACGAACATTTCCACAAAGTCAGAACCAGAGATGGAGAAGAATGGAACCTTTGCCTCACCAGCAATAGCACGAGCTAATAAGGTCTTACCAGTACCTGGAGGGCCTACCATTAAGACACCACGAGGAATACGACCACCAAGCTTTTGATACTTAGATGGATCACGTAAGAAGTCTACTAACTCTACTACGTCCTCTTTTGCCTCATCACAGCCAGCCACATCAGCAAAGGTGGTCTTAACTTGGTTTTCGGATAAAAGCTTAGCTTTGCTCTTACCAAAAGATAAAGGATTGCCCTTTGATCCACCTTGCATTTGACGCATGAAGAAAATCCATACGCCAATCAAGATAATCATTGGCATCCAAGAGACAAAAATGGAGGTTAATAAGCTTGGCTCCTCAGGACGGGTACCAGAGGTGCGTACATTGTGATTTAACAAGGTATCTAAAAGGGCGCTATCGTGGATTGGCATCACAGTAGTAAACTGCTCGCCATTGCGCTTGGAGCCGTTAATCACTGCACCATCAAAAATAACCTCTTGAACTTGGTCATTTTGCACTGAAGCTACAAAGCTGGTGTAGTCAATGCTACGACCATTGTTATCAGAGCTATTAAATGACTCAAACAGCGACATTAAAATAATCGCTATTACTAGCCATAATATTAAGTTTTTTGCCATTCCTTCCTCATTTTGCGCTCTTATCAGGACATGCTTAAGTACAAGCATTACCTAATAGATCACTCTTGTTAAAAAATTCTGAATAACCTTGAAATTATAGCTAAAAAAGCTTTGTATAAACTTAGCTAATTTTCTTGATTGCTCTATTTTAGTGACAAAAGTTATTAAAAACTTTCTATAAGTCGTCACTAAACTCAGGTGCTACACCTGAAAGCTCATGACCCTTAAAGCCAGTAGCTACCATATAAACCTCTGATGAACGATCACGAGAGGCCTCTGGCTTACGTACTCTTACAGTAGTGAAGTCCTTTTTAAGCTCTGCTAAAAATTCTTGAGAGCCAGAACCTGTAAAGACCTTTACTACAAAGCTACCGCCCTCTTTTAATACACGGCGGGCCATATCCAAAGCAAGTTCGGTCAATAACATTGCTCGAGGTTGATCAATAGCCTTATTACCAGACATGTTAGGGGCCATATCTGACATTACCACGTCAGCACCACCACCAATCATGTCGTAAAGCTTCATAAAGACCTCGTTTTCTCTAAAGTCGCCTTGTAAAAAGTCAACATTACGAATAGGTCTCATAGGCAAAATGTCGCATGCTACAATACGACCAGTATCACCTACGCATTTAACAGCGTACTCAGACCAGCCACCAGGAGCTGCACCTAAATCAACTACCACATGTCCAATCTTAATGAGGCGATCTTTTTTCTGCAGTTCTTCGAGCTTAAAGGTGGCACGTGAACGTAAGCCACGCTTATGAGCCTCTTTTACAAATGGATCATCAAAGTGCTCTTTAAGCCATCGAGTTGAACTGGCACTTCTTTTACGTACAGGCATGTCTACCTTCCAAAAATTAGCTTCCCAGCTGAAATTACCTAGATAGTATAATAAAAGCTTTCATTATACATGCGCATTTATACTTTTGCACAAGTAAAGAAAAGATCGCTTAAATTGGAAAAAATTTTCTCATACCTGATTAATCAAGCACAGAAACTCAATGCAGAATCTAATGAATTTTTTTAGATAATTTAGCTTGGTTTTGCTACAATATGCGACAATTTAGGGTTAACCCTGATTATTTTTAGGAATTTTTTATGGCTTTAAATGCAAAGCAGCGTCAGTTTTTAAAGGCTGAGGCTCATTCCTTAAATCCAGTTGTGTTGCTCGGTAACGAAGGTCTTTCCCAGAACGTTATTAAAGAGATTGATAGCTCTATTGAGCACCACGAACTCATTAAGGTTAAATTGAATGCTGGCGAGGGTCGTAAAGAACAGGCTCAACAGGCTGCCGATGCAGTTGGTGCTCAGCTTGTTAACGTAGTAGGTCGTATTGCTATCTTATTTAGACAACGTAAGCAAGATAGCCGCTACATCTTACCTCGCTAAATTAAAAGAAAAAAAGCTTAGTCACTACCGTAGTGTCTAAGCTTTTTTTGTATCAAAAATTCCTAGGCAATGTACTGAACTTCAGTAATCTCATAGGTTACTGTGCCCTTAGGAATCTTAATAGCAACTTCGTCGCCTTCAAACTTGCCTAATAAGCCCTTAGCAATTGGGGTCTTATAAGACATTAAGTTATTCTCAATATCAGCCTCGTCCTCACCTACAATCTTATAAGTGATTTCATCATCGCTGTCTACGTCCAATAAGGTTACTGTGCAGCCAAATACTACCTTTAATGGATCGCTCTTAGCTAGCTTAGTAACATCAATAATATTGGCAGAAGCAAGCTTGCCTTCAATATCCTTAATACGGGCCTCGCATAAGCCTTGCTCTTCTTTTGCTGCGTCATACTCAGCATTTTCACTCAAATCACCGTGACTACGAGCCTCAGCAATAGCAGCGGTAATACGTGGGCGCTCTTGAGTCTTAAGACGCTCTAATTCATCGCGTAAAAGCTGCTCACCACGTGCAGTCATAGGGGTCTGTTCCATGATAACCTCAAATATAGTTTAACCGTTGGCCCTTTAGACATTAACTACTTGCACTTTAAGTAGCGCTCCATACAGCATTGATATTAAGGGCGTAAAGATGCGGTTTAATAAAAAACAAAACGCCTAATGCTATCAGTAGCACCAAGCGTCATAAAAACTTAATACAAGCAAAATTATAGCATGTATTAATCTAGCTAAAATATTTAATAAAAAAGCTCTACTAATACCACAATATACTAGCAGAGCTTAATGAATTTTTTTGACTCTTCTCAAAGAGACTATTTGCCTATCTCTTTAAAGAATTTTTTAACCTTATCAGCAAAAGAGTCATTTAAAGGTTTTTGACTAGCACTAGAGCTACTGTTAACTACCTTGCTGTCTTGTTTATCATCATTTTCAAAAGACTGCTCTAACTTATGTAATAAGTCCTTTTGGTAGTCATTTAAGTTAACTGGAGTTTCAACTACTACAGTGCAGTATAAATTACCACGTGGACGGTTAGTATAAGTAGCCTTAATACCCTTTCCAGCTAAGCGATAAGTGGTTCCAGTTTGAGTGCCTGGCTCTACAGTGATCGCTAGCTTGCCATCTAAAGTAGGTACAGTAACCTTACCACCTAAAGCAGCAGTGGTGAAAGTAATTGGTACTTCGCAATACAAGTTATCGCCATCACGCTTAAAGAGGTCGTGCTCTTTAACTTGAATTACTGCAATAACATCTCCGTTTGGACCACCATGTAATCCAGACTCACCAGCACCATCAACAATTACAGACTGACCAGTATCTAAACCACCAGGGATTTCAATCTTAACGTTTTTAGGCTGGCTAATACGGCCTTGACCGTTACAACGCTTGCAAGGGTCAGTAACTACATAGCCCTCACCATGACAGTGCTCACAGGTCTTTTGTACGCTAAAGAAGCCATTAGTGCTAATAGTAACACCCTGTCCATGACATACAGGACATGGTTTGCGGCTCTTTGGATCCTTAGTACCCTCGCCATGACAATCAGGGCAAGTAGTTAGAGCATTAATCTTAACTTCCTTAGTTAAGCCTTTTACAGCTTCCTCTAAGGTAAGGGTCACTACAATACGTAAATCACGGCCTCTAGTTCTTACAGGGCCAGATGGACGACGCTGACGACGGCCACCACCCATGGCAGATCCGAAAATACTTTCGAAAATATCGCCAAAATCACCTGCGTTACCAAAGTCGAAGCCTTGTGGACCATTGTTATTTACTGCATCAAAACCACCTGCATCATAAGCAGAACGCTTTTGAGGGTCACTAAGTACCTGATAAGCCTCGTTAATTTCTCTGAATTTATCACCAGCATCAGGATCTTTATTACGATCTGGGTGATACTTCATAGCTAAACGTTTGAAAGCACGCTTGATTTCATCATCAGTAGCGCCTTTTTGTACGCCTAGCACCTCATAATAATCACGCTTTGTTGCCATGCTTATCTCGATACCTTAAGGGTAAATAACTAGTATTTACCAAAAAACTTATAGTGCATTATTAGGCTTTAGCACTCTATATAAGAGTGAGCTATATTGAGCACTAAAGACTAAAAAGCGGAAGGCGACTCTTAAGCACAATCTCAAGTAATAATGCTTGAGCTCTTAAAAAAGCCCCCAACCGCCTTAGCAAATTAGACTTAAATAGTCTTAACTTCTTGACGCTATCCTATAAGATAGCCCCGCTAAGTAACTTAACGGGACTATCTTAATTAGGCTATGAAGATAAATTAAAGATTATTTGTTGTCTTTAACTTCTTCGAACTCAGCATCAACAACATTGTCATCCTTAGCAGCGCCAGATGAAGCCTGACCTTGGTCAGCTTGCTGGTAAGCATTAGCACCTGGGTTGCCTTGAGCTTGCTGCTGCTTAGCTAAGATTGCCTGTAAGGACTCTAAAACCTTCTTCTCGGCATTCTCAATGTCATCCTTATTGTCGCCACGAACAGCTAACTCTAAGGCATTGATAGCACGCTCAACCTCAGCCTTGTCCTCGTTGCCAACATTCTTCTCATTTAACTCCTTACGAGCCATGTGAATGGTGTTGTCAGCACGGTTACGAGCGCTTGCAAGCTCCTCAAACTTCTTATCCTCAGCAGAGTGCTGCTCAGCCTCACGAACCATACGATCGATATCTTCCTCAGAAAGACCAGAGGAGGACTGAATGGTAATCTTCTGCTCTTTGTTGGTCTTCTTATCCTTAGCAGATACGTGGATTAAGCCGTCAGCATCAATATCGAAGCTTACCTCAATTTGTGGCATGCCACGTGGAGCTGGATCAATACCCTCTAAGTTGAACTGGCCTAAGGACTTGTTGTCAGAGGCACGCTTACGCTCACCTTGGAGAACGTGAATAGTAACAGCTGGCTGGTTGTCCTCAGCAGTTGAGAATACCTGAGACTTCTTAGCTGGAATGGTGGTGTTCTTAGGAATTAAGGTAGTCATAACACCGCCTAAGGTCTCAATACCTAAGGATAATGGAGTTACGTCAAGTAAGAGCACGTCATTCTTGGCACCAGATAATACGCCGCCCTGAATAGCAGCACCCATAGCAACAGCCTCATCTGGGTTTACGTCCTTACGAGGCTCCTTGCCAAAGAAGTCAGCTACTAACTTCTGAACCATTGGCATACGGGTCTGGCCACCAACTAAGATAACATCGTTAATCTCAGATACGGATAAGTTAGCATCATTTAAAGCAGTCTTAACTGGCTCTAAGGTCTTCTGTACTAAATCCTCAACTAAGGCCTCTAACTTAGCACGAGTAATCTTAAGATTCATGTGCTTAGGACCAGTAGCATCAGCAGTGATGTAAGGTAAGTTTACATCGGTCTGTGAAGAGGAAGAAAGCTCAATCTTAGCCTTTTCAGCAGCTTCCTTTAAACGTTGTAAAGCTAATTGATCCTTACGTAAATCAATGTTCTGCTGGTTCTTGAACTCTTCAACTAAGTAGTTAATGATACGGTTATCGAAGTCCTCACCACCTAAGTGGGTATCACCATTAGTAGCTAATACTTCAAAGGTCTTCTCGCCGTCGATCTCATCGATATCAATAATGGAGATATCAAAGGTACCACCACCTAAGTCGTAAACAGCAATCTTCTGCTCACCCTTAGCCTTGTCCTCACCGTAAGCAATAGCAGCTGCGGTAGGCTCGTTAATGATACGCTTTACCTCTAAGCCAGCGATACGGCCAGCATCCTTAGTAGCCTGTCTTTGAGAATCATTGAAGTAAGCAGGGCAGGTAATAACAGCCTCAGTAACTTCCTCACCTAAGATGTCCTCAGCAGTCTTCTTCATCTTCTTTAAGACTTCAGCAGAAATCTGTGGAGGAGCTAACTTCTGGCCATTAACATCAACCCAAGCATCGCCGTTATCAGCCTTAACAATCTTGAAAGGCATAATGCTAATATCACGTTGAACTTCAACGTCATCGTAACGACGACCAATTAAACGCTTGATGGCAAATAAGGTCTTCTCTGGGTTGGTAACAGCCTGACGCTTAGCAGCATCGCCTACTAAAATCTCACCGTCATCAGCGTAAGCTACGATAGATGGAGTAGTACGACGACCTTCAGAGTTCTCTAATACACGAACCTTGTCACCATCTAAAACACTAACGCAAGAGTTAGTAGTACCTAAGTCAATACCAATAATTTTTCCCATGATAAATTCTCCGCTATCAAACCTGTATTAAGAACCAACAGCCATTAGTTAAGTCTTACACTTTTCTGCTTTGCTAATCGCTGAAGCACTGTTGACTGTTGTAATTTCATCTCACATCAGAACAGTCACATTCTAGTTAGAGCCTTTGGTGCGCAAGCTGTAAGTCTTGGCATCTTGCTTTAGGCTCACAGTGCATTGGTTCTAAAAAAATTCTTTTCTCTAACTGTTTAATCAATTGGGGGTCATGACTTTCGTTTTCAAGTACAGATCACAAAAAAATTTAAAAAATTAAGATCTCAACCCCATAGATCACTATTCTTAAGCCATTTATACAGCAAAAATTTTTTCAATTTTTTTTTAACTTTTCATTAAAAAACCCAGATGAATGATCATCTGGGCTTTAAAGTTTTCAAAAAAAACTAAATTTAAACTTTAGCTACAATAACCATAGCAGGACGCACTACTCGGCCATTTAAGGTAAAACCTTTTTGCATAGTAGATAAAACATGGTTATTAGGCACCTCAGTAGATGGCACCATAGAAATAGCCTGATGGAAGTTTGGATCAAATGGCTGACCAGTTGGATCGATACGCTCCACACCAAAAGAAGACAACTCTTTTAAGAATAAGGTTAAGGTATTCTCAACACCATCAATAGTAGCTTTGGTAGCCTCATTGTTGCGATCAGAGAACTCTAAAGCCTTCTCAAGTGCATCGTAAACAGGCATTAAAGACTTCACAAACTTCTCTAAAGCAAACTTACGCTCACGCTCAACATCTTGGGCAGCACGCTTACGAACATTATCTGCCTCAGCTACAGCACGAACCATTTTGTCATGCTCAGATGCTACAGTCTGCTTTAAAACCTCAACTTCACCTTGAAGCTGGCTTAACTCTTGACGAAGTAATTCGCTCTCATCCTGGCAAGGCTCAGCCTCAACAAACTCAACGTTGTTATCATGATCCTCTAGCTCTTTTGGATCTACATTAGTGCTGACATTTTGCTCATCTGGATTACCATTAGCATTAAATGCAGCTTGGTTTTGAGCATAAGTTTGAGCCATACGAGCAGCATAGTCAGTTTGCTCTTGGCTATTACCCTTGCTAGCCTCTAAAGTAGAAATAGCATCTTCAACGCTTTGTTGTTTCTCTAAATCTGACATCGAAATGTTCCTGCACAAATTAACTTGCAAAAAATAATAATTTTAGTGCTACTTTTTCCTCAACAACTCTTGCTTATCAATAAGGCTAGGCAATGCTGAGGAAAAAACAGCACTGAATAATAGCTCATATGGGGACTATACCTAGCAATTTCAAGCCAAATAATAAAAAAACTTTTGCTTTTTGGTACAATGAGCTAAATTTTTCTTAGCTAGAAAAAGAAAATTCAAATTTTTCTCTAAGTTAAATACTTTATTATATTGACCTAGAGAGCACTACTCTAACTCCTCATTTAGGAGATAGGTTGTAATATTATATTTTCCCTGAACGTACAAGAGGAGTTGGCCGCGATTCCTCAGGCGAACAAAGTCGCATGTTTCCTCGCGGAGTGTATTTTTCATGAAATTTAGTAAAAAAATTTTATCTATCTGCGCTATTACACTAGCAAGCACTGTTTTTACAGGTTGTGCTTATCGTGTTGATTTAAAGCAAGGCAACTTTGTTGAACAAGATGCAGTGAACCAATTACGTCAAGGCATGACAGCTGAGCAGGTGCGCTATATTTTAGGCACCCCTATGCTCACCGATGCTTTTGATAATACCCGTTGGTACTATGTTCACTTTGATCGTCGTGGCTGGACACGCCCAGATATTGCTAACTTAGTGTTAGTTTTTGAAGGTCGTGTCTTAAAAGATATCGAAGGCGATTTTAAAAAGCCTGATAACTTCTATAGCGGCAATGAAAGTATTCAGAAAATTGATTTTGCTGATATGGAGCATGTTGCTACTACCTACCCAACTATTAACCAAACAGTGGTTCAAGATGGCGTAGATAATACTCAAGAATAATAGTATTAACTATTTTCATTAAGCGGCTCTTACAAGAACAGTAGCCCACTTATTACACAACCAAAAGCTTGTGGGATTTCCTACAAGCTTTTTGTTTATTAAGACCAATTTCTTGGGAGAAAGGTTAATGTTATACCAATTGAAATTAACTTTAGCTTTGATTTTAAGCTCCACTATTGTACTTAGTGGCTGCTCAATTAAAGATGAAACCTCACAAGAAATTAAAGTACAAAGACAAGAGCTTATTAACCCAAAACCTAAAACTAAAACCCAGCGTTTTATCAATTTGTGCTCTGAGTGTATTTTAGGCGACCTAAGTAAGCTTGATGAAATTGTTGCTACTTATCAAAGCTCTTTTACCCCAAAGACTAACTATCCTAAAGGTGCTTTCTTATATCAAAAGATTACCCCTACCCTAGCTTTTGAGCGCTGTGCCCAAAAGGCTATGCTTTTAGGTGATAATAGGGCCTTTAATGCCATGTTTATTCGCCAAGGCAAAATCGCCCGCACCGCTCGCTATTTCTATGCTACTAATAAACCTACTCAAGGTGCCTTTTGGCTACAACGCATTATTAATGTTAAAGGTGAAATGGATGGTCTTGAAATAGCAGGTAGAGTCTTTATTCAGGATATTAGAACTATTGGCATAGGTGTGCGTTTGTTAGAACAATCAGCCCGTTTAGGCAATCGTAATGCTCGCCAAATGCTTATGGGATTAATGAACCCAGGCTCAGTTTATTACCAACAGCTAACTAAAAATAGCCTACATGAAGACGAAGACGATCAATCAGCAGAAGCCATCGACCATTTTGACTCCCAAGTTGACGACCCCGACCAGGATCAGGCCAAAGGCCAGGCTCCTGGCCACGCCAATGGCCAAGGCCACGCCAACGGCAAAGGCCTTGCTAAGAGCGCAACCCCAGTCAAAAATAGCAAAGCTAAATCCCAACCTATCTTAGATGATGAGGACAATGCTGTACTCTTTAACAGCGCCATGCCTCTTACTGATAGCGAGGTTAATAGCAAATCTAAAATTGAGGAAGTGCAAGGCGGTCAAATTTCCCTTTACAATAGCCAGAGCCAAGAGCAAAGTGCCAACAAGCCCAAAAACTCTTTAGATTCCTTAGCTCAGCCTAAAAATATGGGCCTTGGCTATACCGAAACAGCTATAAAAGCCAATAATCAGCTCCAAGATGCTACTAACTCTGTTAACAGCCAAGAACAAAATGCAAGCTTACTTAACTCAACTGAGGCCACTATCAGCGCTCTAGAATCTCTAGATCCAGAGTTGGATATGCCACTTGAGCTCTATGAGCAAGACCATGAAAGCCACCAACAATCACTAAAGCAGCAAGAAGAAAAAGCTACAGCTGATGGCAGCATTATTAAGGCCCGCTTTGGCGAACAAAGAGCCAAAGACCGTGAAGCCAAGCTTAAGTCCCTAGAGCAAAAAGCCCTTGAGGCCAGCCAGGCTGCTCAAAAGAGAGCTCAAGAGGCTACCAACTCTCAAGGTAAGACCACTCCATCTGAGCCTTAAGCTCTTGCCTTAGCAAGTAAGAGCAAGCTTGCCCCTAACATTACAGCCACGGGGCAAGCACCCACCACTTACTCGTCCTTGGCCACTTTAAACATAACCACCATTTTAATGGCTGTCATATAGGCCCCCAGCACTACACTGCTTAGCCCTGCCAGCCACAGCTAAGCATGCTGCATTGCACTGCTTAGCAAGGTGCGCACGGCAAGTGCGAAAGTCTAAGCTACGTTCTTAGCTATGGCCTTGGCTAAGGCTTTAGCTAAGGGCTAAGCTTTAGCAATTAAGGCTGGCACTAAGTGTTTAGGAGGCAAAATATAGAGGCTGTATGTTGGTGGTAAAAGAATATGGGCAGAGGCTTTACTTTTGTGCACTAGAGCACAATTATGAGCCTATTTATAGCCAAAAGCAGGCAGGCTTTAACTAAGTAATGACAATAGTGCTAATCTATACTTTTGTTTTGAGATATTTCTCTTAACACAGATTTAATTTTGTCCCTTTATAATCTTGCTACTTAGTTAAGCTAGAGATTGAAACTTCCAGAGCTTATATTACTTTCTTAGCTAAACTAATTAACACTTACTTGCACTCAGGCATAATCCTAATAATCTACAGCCTTAAGCCTTAAGTGCGCTGATGCTAAGTACATCATAATTTGTATAACACTGGTCTTTAAAGTTGCTTTCTTACACTATTACTGTTTGTTTGTAGCATACCACCTAGCTCACTTATTGAGTTTTTGTGTGTTTGAGCTCTACTTAAAGCTCGTTAACTTATCTCTTTATTTTTTTCTTAAAGGTCTTGGTTATGTCTGATATCAAGAAAATTGATTTAGTACCAAAGGAAATTAGCTGGCTTTCTTTTAATGGTCGTGTACTACAAGAAGCTGCTGATCAGTCAGTTCCTCTAATTGAAAAGATTCGCTTTTTAGGCATTTACTCTAATAACCAAGATGAGTTCTTTAAGGTGCGTGTAGCTAACCTTAAGCGTCAAATCATTATCAACAAAGAGGAAGGTAATGAGACTGAGGCAGTTAAACTCTTAAAGGAAGTTCAAACCTTAGTATCTCGCTACCAAAGCGACCTGAATCGTATTTATCGTGCCCTTATGCAAGAGTTGGCCGATAACAAGATTTATTTAAGAGATGAAACTGAAGTTACCGAGAATCAAAAAGCTTGGGTTCGTAACTACTTTAAGCGCCATGTGCTCAAGCACATCAATCCTATTATCTTTAAGAATAAGATTGATTTAGTGCAATTCTTACGTGACCAGTACACTTACTTGCTTATTCGTATGACTGGCAAGGAAGTGCATCACGCTTTATTAGAGATCCCATCTGATGTAGTGCCACGCTTTATTAGTATGCCTACTCAAGAGGGTGAGACCACCTTAATGTTCTTGGATAATGTTATTCGTATTGGTTTGGATGACATTTTTAAGGGCTTCTTTGATTACGACACTATCGAAGCCTACTCCATTAAGATGAATCGTGATGCTGAGTACGATTTATTAGGTAATGTTGATATGTCCGTGTTAGAGAATATGTCTAATTCTCTAAAGCAGCGTTTAAACGCTATGCCTGTACGCTTTGCTTACGACAGAGCTATGCCTAAGGACATGGTTGCCTTTATGACTGAGGAGCTCCATTTGTCAGACATTGACTCTTGCATGCCTGGCAATCGCTATCACAACTTTAAGGACTTCTTATCCTTCCCAAGTGTTGGCCCTGATAGCTTCGAGAATCCTTCTTTATCACCTATTTTATCTACCGCTTTTGATAATCACATCAATGCTTTTGATGCTATTTCTAAGAGCGATATCCTCCTTTATTATCCATACTACTCTTTTGAGTACTTTACTGAGTTTTTACGTCAAGCTTCCTATGATCCTAAGGTTACTGCCATTAAGATCAACATTTATCGTGTAGCTCGTAATAGCCGTGTAATCGACTCTTTAATTGATGCTGCTAATAATGGTAAGCGTGTTACTGTAGTAGTGGAGTTAAAGGCTCGTTTTGATGAGGCTAACAACATTCGTTGGGCTTCCCACTTAACTGATGCTGGTGTAAAAGTTCTCTTCGGTCTACCAACCTTAAAGATTCACTCTAAGCTCTGCATTATCTCTCGTAAAGAGGGCGATAAGACTGTACGCTATGCCCATATCGGTACTGGCAACTTTAACGAAAAGACAGCTAAGATTTACACCGACTTTGCTCTCTTTACTAAGAATGAAACCCTCACTCAAGAGGTTCATAACGTATTTGACTTTATTGAGTACCCATATACTCGCCCACGTTTTGATAAGCTCTTAGTATCCCCAATTAACGCTCGTCAGCGTATTTACGCCATGATTGATCGTGAAATTGAGAATGCCTCTATGGGGCTTCCATCCTATATCAACCTCAAGGTTAATAACTTGGTTGATGAAGGCTTAATTGAGCGTCTTTATAAGGCCTCTCAAGCTGGTGTTAAGATTCGTGCCATTATTAGAGGCATGTGTAGCTTACGTCCAGGCGTTCCAGGTCTATCTGAGAATATCTACATTACTTCCATTGTAGATCGCTTCTTAGAGCACCCACGTGTCATGATTTTCTGCAATAACAATAATGAGGAGCTTTACATTTCCTCTGCTGACTGGATGACTCGTAACCTTGATTACCGTATTGAGGTTGGTGCCCCTGTATTGGATCCTGCCCTTCGTGAGCGTATTCGTACCATTTTCAAGATCCAAGAAAGTGATAATCAAAAATCTCGTATTATTGATGCTGATCAGACTAATGAGTATGTTCCTTATAACCCAGATTCACCAAAGATCCGCTCTCAAATCGAGATTCACCGCTACTTAAGCAGTGTTGAGACTAAGCTTAGCGAAGAGCTCAAACAGCAACAGCTCCAAACTAAGCTTGATACTGCTAAGACCACAGCTAAGAAAGCAGCCCCTGCTAAAGCCGCTGCCACCACTAAAAAGGCTACAGCTAAAGACACTCTTATTCCAACCAAATAGCAATAGTCTGTAAGCTTTAGTCCCATATAAAAAAATCCCTGCTAAACATCAAGCTTTAGTCAGGGATTTTTTATGCCCAAACAGCAACACTGACCACACTAACCTACACCTCTAATCCCAAACTACCCCAGCCCCTGCCGTTCATGGCACTGCTGTCCATGGCTCTTCCGTCCATGCTCCTGCCAACTTTGGCCCTGCTGCATGTAACAACAGCATTCCCCTAGTACCATGTCAGGCAATGCCACGTAAGGACTCAACAGCAGGTCATGCTGCGCAAAGCTAGGCTTAGCTTAGCTTTGCTTGGCTTGGCTTGGCTTGGCTTGGGAAATCCTATCTAAAACGCAGCTTGCGTCCTGCCAATAAAGACATATTTCTCTGTCGATCCCATTAGTAATTTGCGCTAAAATTTGCCACTAAATTGCTTTTTTTTAGCTACAACCACAATTATTTTTCTTTGCATGGGTATTTTTCATGTTTGACAGTTCCTCTTCCTTGGTTTTACTAGTAGTCGCTATCATAGCTTGCGCTATAGCTGCTGTATTTGTTAATCGTTATTTATCTTTAAAAGAAAAAGCATCTAAGATTCAGTCTGGCAGTAGTGAGCTTGATATTAATATCATTGAACAGGCAACTTTATCTAAATCTTTACAAGAGCAAGTAGAAGATCTCAAGGCTGAACTTGATTCTATCGAGCATCAATATACAGTACATAAGGAAAATGCCACTAGCGAAAAGCTCTCCTTGGTAAAAGAGATCTCCAATCTTCAAACTGAATGCCAAAATCTCAAAGAAAAGCTCACTGAGCGTGAAGATTATATTAATACCTTACAAGAGCAGCATAATAAGGCTTTAAATGAAACTAAAAGCATGCATGACAATACTATTAAAGAACTTAAAGAAGGTTATGCAGCCCAAACTAGCACCCTCAAGGAAAATATTAAGAAGCTGGAAATAGATTTAGTCGGCAAAGACGTTGAAATTAAAAAGATCAATGAACGCCTTCAAGATAGCGTAGTAGAGCAAACCGAGCTTAAAAGCCAGAATTCCACTTTAGAACTATTAAGACAAGAAGATCAAAAGCGTTTTGAGCAGGCTCAAAATGAGCTTGAGCATCGTCTTAATACTATGAGTGAGAAGATCTTAAAAGAGCGTAGCGAATCATTACAAAAGGTTAATAATGAAAGCATGGTGCAAATTATTAATCCTTTGCAAAATGAGCTTAATACTTTTAGAAATTTAATTGCTAACACTCAAAAAGCCAATTCTGAGCAGGCAGGCATTTTACAAAATGAGCTTAAGCACCTCCATGAGGCGCAACAAAACCTAGGTCTACAGGCCCAAAATCTATCTAAAGCTCTGCTACAAGGCAGCAAGAGCCAAGGTATTTGGGGTGAGCAACAATTAGAGCTCTTGCTACAAGCCTCTGGTCTATCCAGCGAGCAAAACTACATAAAAGAGTGCTTTGCTACTAATGATCAAGGCGATAAAGGTAGAGCTGATGTATTAATTGTACTGCCACAAAATCGTGGTCTAGTCATTGATGCTAAATGCTCCCTTACTGCTTATACCGAATTATGTAATGCGCAAAATGACAATGATCAAAAAACCTATGATCAAGCATTATCACGCCATATTGATTCCATTAAAAAGCACATTGATGAGCTTAGCAAAAAGAAATATCCTGAGTTTGAACGCTATGGCAGTCCAAACTTTGTCTTTATGTTTGTGCCTATCGACCATGCTTTAGCTTTGGCTTTGCGCTCTAATGACAAACTTTACAGTTACGCTCAAGAGCTCAATGTCTACTTAGTCTCCCCATCATCCCTACTTCCTGCTTTACGCATTGTAGGAAACTTATGGGCTTTAGCTAATCAAGGCAATAAGTATAAAGAGATTGTTAAACGAGCTGATTTGATTTACCAAAAGTGCTCTAAAATCTGCAACGATTTTGAAGGCCTCTTAAAGATTAGAGACAGCCTCAATAAGAACATTGATGGCATGGCCACCTCATTGTGCCAAGGCAAGGGCAATTTACAAAAGATGCTCTCTGACTTTGCCAAAGATGCCCCTGCTCTAAGCCAAAACGTCTTATTAGAGTTTAAGCCTAACTCAGACTCCAATAGAATTTTAGTTAACGAAATCATTGTAGACCCTGCCTCCACCACCCTTGAGGCCCCAGACACTAGCAGTGCTAGCACCGCTAGCGTTAGCGATGACAGCGCAAGCGCTAGCAGCGAGACCCAAAAGCCACGAGCCAAAACCACTCGTACTCGCAAAACCAAGGCTAAGAAAGCAGAGCCAGCAACTGAGCCAGCTCCAGAGCAAGAAGCAGTCCCAGCTACAGAGCAAGCACTTGCTGTAGATCCTACCCAGGCCCCAGTTTTAGACCCTGCCCTAGTTCCTAGCCAAGAGCAAGAGCTAGCACCAGAATCTCAGTCTCAGTCTCAAGCTCTAGCTACAGCTACAGCTCAAGCTACAGAAGAGCCTAATGAGCCATCAGCTACTGAGGCTACTGCTTAATGACAAGACTAGGCTCAAGGCTCAAGCCACAGATGGGGCTTGAGGCTTAAAACAAAAAAAGCGCTGACTTAAGTAATTAAGCAGCGCCTTTTTTGTAATTACAGGAACTAGATCTTGTTTGCAGGTACTACCTGAATACAAACATCCATTCTCTTACGAACTGGACTTGGGATAACCTTCTTTAATTGGAAGAGCTCTAATAGCTCTGAGGCTGAGTGCTTAGAGCGATACTCAAGCTCAGATGGGAATAAGAAGATTAACTCAAAGAAACGTACTAAGGAGTTATCTGATAATGTCAGCTCCTGAGCCTTCTTATCAAAAGCACCTAAGGCAGTTAAGATACCACCACTAAAATCGGTACTTGGGTGCAGAGGCTTACCCTTGGCAAAAGAATAACCAAAGCCAATAAACTCATCAGTAGTTAAAATGTAGTTAATTAACTCACATAAAGTATTAATTGGCCATAAGTTGTAGGACTCGCTATTGGAAAACTCCCACTCTTTTGGCAAACATAAAGCAAGCTCGATACGGCTATTAGTAAGCTCATCTACTCCTGCTGGAACTTTAATTTTCTTACCAGCTAAGCCCTTAGTTAAAATTAAGTTGAATGGGCGCTCCTCAGTTGGTGGTACATTGATAAGCTCATAACGATCAGTCTTAAAAATGATTTGATACTTACCAAAGTTTAAACGAATGTGTTCATCTAAGGTGATCTCATCATCCTTACTTAAGGATAAGTCGTTATTATCAGGATCAAAGGACTCACATAAAGAAATCATGCGCTGGATAGTTGGTAATAACTTATCCTCAGAGCCAAACTTAATAAACTTTAAGGCTCTTTGCAGACGCAATAAAGCATCATTAGTTAATCCTAACTTAAATAAAGCATAGCCTTTATAGAAAAGATAAGTAGCATGATCTTTACCAGATAAAGCATATTTATCTAAAAGAGCATTGGCACTTAAATACAATTCCTCATTAGTACATAAGGTATTGGTATTAGTACTATCCTGAGTATTAGCAGTATTGATGTAGGCACGAGCTAACTCTAGAGCTAAATCATAATCTAAGTTCTCTACCATAGGGCTAAGCAATTCAATAATGCCAATAAAGTCATCAGCATTATAAAGCTCATTAACTTGCTTTAATAACGCAGCCTTATCAAGATCTGCCATTGGAATATCTCCATCCAAAATTAGTTAAAAAATAATATAAAAAACGCTTATTTGCGCCCCCAAATACGAGGAAAGAAGCGCGGCACACGACTTGAGTACTGTGCAAACTCCTCAGGAAATTCTTTCTTTAAACGAGGCTCATCCAATACCACAGCAGCAAAGTAAGCAAACAGCATAATACCAAATGGTAATACCAGAGAGCTCAATGAATTAAGAGCACAGGCAAAACCCATATAGTACAAGAATACACCTACATGCATAGGATTACGACAAATAGCATAAGGGCCAGTAGTTACTAAATGCTTGGTTTCTTTCATCATTTTAACTGGACCTAAATTGCCAGCACCACCTTCGCCTTTATGTACTAATTCATAATTAGACCATACCGCAAAGAATAAACCTACAGCTGAGGTTAAACCACCTAAATACAAAGTAGAGCTATCCTCAACTAAGAAAGTCATAGGAAAATACATGGCGATTAAATACATTATGGTGGGGCCAACGAAAATAAAAGCAAAGAATCCTAAAGCATAAATTGCTTTTTCTCTAAAACTAAACATCTAAACTCACTCCTTAAGCTTTTTCTTTTCCATCCATCCTAAACAAATTTTGGCTATGACCAAATAATTTGAATCTTACCGATAGTTTAACAGCACCGACTCATTATTAAACACAAATGAGAAAGCCCCGCAACTTGAGCTTAAAAAAGCCAAGGCAGGGCTTAATATTTTATCTTAGACTAAGTCCCAAGCTATCCTGACAAGGCAAGAGTGGGCTGGAGCTATAGCCCAGCGCTAAGCTTGGTCTTAGCGATGCAGCTTAGCGTCTGGCCTTAGCTTGCTTAGTTGCTTGTTCTAAGAGTTGGGCTAAGACATGGACTGGGTGGTTAGCACGCTGGTTTTCCATTCTGTGCACTTGAGAGCGGCAAGAGAAGCCTGTTACCAAACATTGAGCAAAAGGACGGCTCTTAAAGTGCTCTTGCCAATTTTGCTCATATACCACACGGCTTTCATCTTGATTAGCCTTCATATGACCAAACAGACCAGCCATACCACAACAAGCAACAGGAATAGGCAATAAGCGTAAATTAAAGTGAGCTAAAACCTCTTGCCACATTTTTACTGATAGAGGCACTAAGGCTTGCTCAGTACAGTGACAGAATAAATAAAAGTCAGAGCTATAGTCGCAAGGAGCAATATCCTCACTTTGGGTGTGAGCTTGGCTAAAAGCTAAACGCTCCTTGGCAGCAGGAGACTTAGCTTGAGCAATAATGTTATTAAGCTCGTTAATAAACACTTGCTCTTTACGCTTAAACTGCTCACTTACTAAAGCCTCTTTGAGCCACTCCTCTGGTAAGAGCACCTTAAATTCAGGGCAATTAGGAATTAAGCTTGGATACTCATCACGATAGCAAATGGTTAAAGCAGGATCAAAGCCTACTAAGGTTAAGCCCTTGCTATACAAACTAGCTAAGCGCTCAGCTTGCTTGCGGCCCTCTTTGATAAAAGCAGCACGGGCACCACGGATCACTAATAACTTGCCATTGGTGTATGGCTTTAAAATAGCTACCCTAAAGCCCATTAGTCTAATCAACTTGGCCAAATCAACTAGACCATCAGCTTCATACGAACCAGTAAAAGCATTGGCTACCACAATAACATCATAATGAGCAGCCTTGGCTTGCGCCTCTTTAATGCTCAAGACAGCAATAGCCTCATCATTGGCTTGCTGCTTTAAGGTACGCTCATTAAATTTTGGTAAATCCACAAATTTAAAGAGCTTATCCATAATGAGCTTATTTAAAGAAGATTGCAAAATAGCATTGGCAAACTTTGGACGTAAAGCTAACCATGGATTAGTACGCTCAGCATTCATGCACAAAAAGTCCATGCTTGGACGTAAATAGCGACTGTAATAGAAGTTTAAGAAGCGTGAGTTAAGCTCAGCTGAGTTAACATGAGCAGGACATTGAGTCTTACAAGACTTACAAGATAAACAAGTAGCAACATGCCCTAAATACTCATGATTAAAATCTTCCTTATCAAAGATAGTATTGTAGGTACGCTTAACTAAATTGCCCAAATAGGAACAAGAGTTGGCAAACTTAGCTCCTAAAGAGGCGTTGTCTTGAGTAGCTGAGCTTAATAATTGCTCCTCAATGGCATTAATATCAACCTTACGTTCCTCCATCAAGCGTAACCACTCTCTCATCAGTCCTGAATAGCCCTTAGGGGATTTGACATGATCTTTAGAGTAGCGATAGCTTGGGCACATTAAAGAAGCTCTTTGATAGCTAAAGCATTGACCATTACCATTACAGTTTAAAGCGCCCTCAAAAGAAGTACGCACCTTAATATCGATCTTGCGGTCAAAGTCGCCACGCATAGGGTCATCTAGCGCTACGAGCTTATCTTTTTCATTGCCCCAAGGAACACAAATCTTGCCTGGGTTTAAGATATTGTTAGGGTCAAAAATAGCTTTAATTTGACGTGCTACAGGGTAAAGCTTGCCAAAGAAGACCTCGCCATAGCAGGAGCGATAGCCACGGCCATGCTCGCCCCACATTTGGCCACCATACTTTTTAACCAGTTCAACTACACCATTAGAAATAGCTACTAATTTTTGCTTATCTTCATCAGTAGTTAAATCCAATGCTGGTCTTACGTGCATTAAGCCTGTATCAACGTGACCAAACATTCCGTAAGTCACATTCATACTATCTAATAACGCACGAAACTCTAAAATGTAATCAGCTAAGTTCTCAGGAGGAACTACTGTATCCTCAGTAAAGGCCACCAGCTTTTTAGCACCAGCTGCAGATCCTAATAGACCTACTGCCTTTTTACGCATGCCATAAACAGCAGCAATACCCTCTTTGGTATCAACAATTTGAGCACCTAAAATACCCATATGGCGCTTTTTAGCTTCTTTTTGAGTTTTCTCAAAAAGCTTAACCATCAGAGCCTTATCAGCTTCGACATCGTAGCCGTTAAACTCAACAATATTTACACCACTAATAGTGGCATCAGGCACCTCAGTAATGTAGTTTTGTACTGTGAGCCATACAGGATCTTTTTTGGCTAAATTTAAAACTCTAGAATCTACAGTTTCTACTGAAAAAGCACCAGCCTTAATCAAGACATTGGCATGACGTAAAGCAGAGTCGAAGTTTTCATACTTGACCACACATAAAGCACGGTAGCTTGGCTTTAAAGTAAGGTCAATCTTAGCCCCTACTAAAGTAGCTAAAGTACCCTCAGCACCACAAATCAAGCGGGCTAAATTTAAAGTATCTGTGCTCTTATCGTAAGCGTGGAATAAGTCATAACCTGTTAAGAAGCGATTGAGCTTAGGAAAGTTTTGTTTAACCTCATCAGCATGCTCTTTTAATAAGGCATAACACTTTTGGTAAATCTCACCTTCTAAACCAGGGCGATTGAGGCACTCTGTAAGCTCCTCTTTATTAACTGGCTTAAAGGTACATAAACTACCATCACGCAATACCACCTCAACCTCTAAGATATGCTCAGAGGTACGGCCATATTTTAATGAACCTTGTCCAGCAGCATCATTAGCAATCATACCGCCAATGGTGGCACGTGATGAAGTAGAGAGCTCAGGAGAGAAAAATAGCTGCTCTTTGCCTACTAATTCATTAAGCTCATCTTTAATTACGCCACTTTGTACCCAAATAGTACGGTTTGCAGGATCAAAGTCAGATACACCCTTCATATGACGGGACATATCAATAATCACGCCCCTACTTAATGATTGGCCATTGGTGCCTGTACCGCCACCACGAGGAGTAAGCACAATAGATTTAAATTGAGGATCATTAGCTGTTTTAAAAATGGTGACTACATCATGCTTATCACGAGGAAACACCACAGCCTGAGGCATTTTTTGATAGACAGAATTATCAGTAGCTACTAATAAGCGAGCAGCATAACGATCTTCAATTTCACCTTTAAAACCATGGTCAGCCAAGGCTTGTAAAAATTTGGCGTAATTGGCTTCAACCTTATCTAAATTAGCAACTCTAGGAATAATTAAAGTCATAAAAAAGAGCCTATTATGTTTTGAGCTGGATTAAAAAGAGCTAATAGAATAAGACTTTACTTACAGATTAGCAAAGACCAAACACTAAAATCTTTAAGCTTAAAAGCTAAGGATCTTCATTATATAGTCAATTACAGACAGTCTTTTTCATTGCGACTTTTTTACGATTTTGCTCAATTTTAAGGCACAGTTACAGCTAACTTACCATGTATTGCACTAAAATAGACCAAAGATATTTTAGCCATAAAAAAAGCCCCTCTACAGTCAATATAGAAAGGCTTTTGTAATACGTCTGTACAAGGAAAAAATTCTAAATTTTACATACCTTGTGGGCCACGTGGAGCTGGAGCTTGTGCACCACCACGCTCAATAGGAACAATCTTCTTAACTTCGATAGTAGTGCTTAAAAAGTCTTTATCAACCTTACCCACGATATCAATTAATTGACCCTTGGAAACAAATGACCAATCGCGATCATCATCTAACTCAACCTCAATAGAGCCAGTAGCATCGGTAAACTCGTAACGCTCGTGGCCTAAGTAGTTGGTTAAACGACCACGTAAAGTTACCCATTGATCATCATATGCATTCTTAGAAACAGCGGCTACAGTGCCAACGTTTGGATTATCAAAACCTTGTGGGCCTGATGGATGTGGACCATGACCAGCAAAAGCAGCAGCACTTACACCTAAAGCAGCAGTTACAAGTAAAGCATTTAAAAGTTTCATAATTCTTTCTCCTAAGCCCCTCATAATTATTTAAGACAAGGGGGTTAGTATTTGTTTAATTGTTGTTAGTAAATTTTAAGTAAAGCAATAATTACTTAGCTGGGGTGGCTTCTTTTACTTCGAGCTCAACGGCGTTAAGATCACGATCTACCTTTGCATAAATGGTAATAAGCTGATCCTTACCAATGTGAGACCAATTGCGGTCATCATCTAACTCTACAGCGATTTTGCCAGTGCTGTCTGCAAACTCATACTTGTCATAACCTAAGTAGTTAGTGAGCTTACCAGTTAAAGATACATATTGATCGTCATAGCTGTTCTGAATAACATCTTGTACTGTGGTTACAGTGCTACCTGGGGCTGCAAAACCAACAGGATTAGATGGTTGTGCTTGTTGCGCACCAAAACCAGCTGGGGCATTTGGAGCAGCAAAAGCAACAGAGGAAGCTAAGGCTAAGGCACTAGCACTAACGATAACAGCTAACTTATTCATAGGACAGCACTCCCTTTTAAAAACTTTAACTTAAATTACGAACCACTCCTTTTATCACATATAAACTCACATATTAAGGAAGCAATCTATCTTGCTAGGTTCGTTGCTTGGTATGGTTATATTTAAATATCTTCTACTTAGCTAATACTTAGCAATGTGCCTCAATGAATCTATTTATATTGATAATTTACTATCAATAATGGTGCTAAGTAGCAATCGAAAGCCATCTTTAATCTTTAAAATAATTTTTAAAAATTTTTAAATTTTCAATTATTACAGCTTCTGCACCCTTAACTTCTTATGAGCAGATATACACAAAATTAAACCGTCTGACCAAACGACAAAACTTAAGCAAAACATGATGAAATAAAGCTTTTATTGCCAAACACTGTCCAAAACCACCTAAGTTTGCCCTACTTTTAAAAAAAACAAGTTAACTTAGCGTATTTTTCCTTAGCACAAAATTAGTAACTCAAATACTTAATCATTCTTTTACGCCCTAATGCCCCTTGAACTAAGTCCCCTCAACTTTAGACATTAGCTGAGTAGGTAATCTACAAATTTACTGCCCTTATCCTTAAAAAAACCTAAGACTCAATATGTTGCTTTGACCTTGAACAAGATGCATACCCTTATTTAAATTTTGCCCACATGCGTAATCTATTTAAGGAGTCTTTAGACTAAATTTTCATTAAATACTTATTGCTAGAGGCAGGCATTTGAGGCTTAATTTTGCTCTCTTATTGAGCAACTAGAATATTTTCAGATCCATGGTCTAACAGCACTATAGTGACTAAACTGTGTACTAAAACTGTGATTTATTACTAATTTTGAGTAAATTTAGCCCTTTTATGATGTAGGTTTAATCACAAATTCAAGAGAGCATAATATAATAAGCCGTTATTTTGCTGTGCACTGTCTGATAACAATTAACATTTGCAGGATTTTAGTTTAAGTATTTCCTAGATATATTAAACTGTGATATAAGCACGCCTGCTTTCATATCTACTTAGGTATTATTAGTTTTACCAATTAAAGCTTTTTGCTATGTATTAATTGCTTTAATTTTCTATGGGCCTATGTTTTAGCAGATCAGCTCAGTTTTCTTTTCGACATATTTTTTTTGGCATGAGAGTGTAATATGGATTTTAAAAGTAACAAGCCTTTAATCATTATTTCAGGCGCATTGACATTAGCTATTATCGTTATTGCTATTCAATTGGTTTTCTTATCAATTAACGTTAAGGCTCAAAAAGACTCTCTTCACACCTACTCTACCGCCACTGATGTTCATTCCATGCAAAACCGTATGGTTAATATGGAAAATAACTTACTTGATATGTCACGTGAGCTTGAGACTTTACGTGCTGAGTATGGTCGTCTCAACGCTGAAGTTAGCGCTATGCAAAACGTTGTAGGCAAGACAGGCAATGATTATCAATTCTTACAACAAGAATTAACCAATTTTGATAACCGTATTGGTAACTTAGAGCGTCACGCAGCCAATACCGAATACGTAATTCAGAGCATGGAGCGCTCTATTCGCAATCGCTAGCACTACAGTAGTCACTATCGTGCCTACATCGATTGCTAAAAAACAAAAGACCCAAAGGAGTCAAAACCTTTGGGTCTTTTTAATGGCTCAGCCTTGCTGCCCTGCCACCCTACATCCCTCCAGGCAAACCATTTCCCCAGATCCCAGCCCCAACCACAGCCCCAATTCCAACCTCAACTCCAAAGTCATAGCAGCAACTGCTTGTGGCAATCAATCTTCACAATGCCACCTTCATGTTCATCACGATCCAGACTCCCTAGCATATGAATGCGCCACATAATCAAAAGCAAGAACTCGTATAGCTCCCATAGCTATTAGCCATTTGTTGCCAACCTCTTTAGCTACTAAATTAATCATGAGCCTACAGCGTCCATTAAACGAGTAAGGGCAAAGCCAGCTCCCAACATAGCTCTAGCCTTTCCCTGCATAGCATTACTGCCTTTGCTGCCTACACTGGAGCACTTGTAGTGCTGATAATAAGAAGTTACGTATGCTTTGGTTAACCAAGCAATATAAGCGATAGGCCCTTGGGGTGTGAATGACTGCAATGATTGACTGCTAGCAGAGCTAGAAGAAATAAGTTTTGATAGCAATGCTGACACTGATGCAGATGCTGAGATTTGAGCTGTAGCGAGAACTGGACCTGGAGCTGTTTGGCTGGCTGTATGGTGAATGGGAGGTCAGGGAAAAGTAGAGAGGAAAGGTGGGGCTCGTTGATTTTTCTAACCAGAAATTTTGTATAGCCCAAAAACAAAAAAACACCGAAGAGTTAATCTCTTGGTGTTATTTGATGGTGTATGGTAGCTATGACTGGAATTGAACCAGTGACCTCAGCATTATGAGTGCCGCGCTCTAACCAACTGAGCTACATAGCCACACCTGCCAATGGCTGGGGTACAAGGATTCGAACCTTGGAAATGGCGGAATCAGAATCCGCTGCCTTACCGCTTGGCTATACCCCAAGTTCTTAAGGTTGATTGGCAGGGGTACCTGGGCTCGAACCAGGGCGTGACGGGATCAAAACCCGTTGCCTTACCACTTGGCTATACCCCTAATCAACTTTCTTAAGAGTTGTTGTCGTCGTGACAACGGCGCTCATTATAGCGAATCTAAAATCACAGTCAACACTTTTTTTCTAAATTTTTAACTTTTTTTTAAATTTTTTCCTGGGAAAAGACTAAAAACCACTCATAACTGGCTTTTTTATCTTATTTTTTAACATTTAAAAAAAGTTTAACAAAAATGCACTTTTTTATAGTGAAAAACCATTCTCTATAGCTTTAGAGCCCATATCGACCGACATTAAGCGCTGGTTGAACAAAATGTGGCAAAATCTTGTAAAA
>Briea_p1__coassemble_534_pt1 | contig 68010 bp, 48 predicted proteins | sample Briea_p1__metabat2_low_PE_001 | metagenome-assembled genome bin Briea_p1 | reverse complement strand
AGATGGATAACATTGATTTCTACTTCAAAGGTTTACAAGTGCTGTTTTATAAGAACGGCGAAGTAAACTTGAATCACGTAAATCCTGTGGCATTGGCCATATTAAAAGCTATGGGTAAAGCATGGTGGGAGCTTTTGTTCCCTGTATGTTACCGTCCTTACTCAAAATGGCCTATGCGTGGGGTTTTATAAAAAATGCTAAAAACCATCTCCCCAAGTTGCGCCTAGAGCTCCCTAGCCCCTAAAATTACAAAAACAATATTTAACAAAATATGTATATTTACATCCATCTAATATCATAGTTATTGTTAAATATATAAAATAACCATTGCACCCTACTTCCTATTCATTGCTTTAAGCTTGTTAGGCGGTTAAAAGAATAACAATATCTCTCTTTTTATATTTAGAGGCGGGCGAAAGTCCGCCTTTTTTTGTACTTAAAGTAAGAGCTTGTTATGGATAGAATGCACTAAGCGTGGCCTTAATGGCATTTGCTGTGTAGTCTTTCTAAAGACTAGAGTTGGTCAAGCTAGCTCTTCACACATAATTTGGATTTTTTGGCCCTGTTCATCGATAAGGTAGAGGGCAAAATAATCTATACCATCAGTTTTCACTTGTTCCCAAGGCATAGTAGTACCATTGATTAATATGGTGTTTCCCTCATCGTCAAATTCATACTCATCTTTTTCATCCTCATAATCAATGCTATAGCCAAACTCGGCTAAAATTCTAAATCTTGCTTGGCTGTAAAACTCTAACTGTCGATGCTCAACCATCATCGGCTCGTACTCATCGCAAAACATATTATTGTAGCCATGGCATGCGCCATCAAAAATTACAAAAAGCTCTCCAGTTTGAGGATCTTTGGCTACAACTAAGGCAGGATTATCAAGGGTTGATACAATGTAAAGTGCATCTTCACCTGGAACATTGGTAAGTTCGCCAAAAAACTTAAGTTCTAAATGTTCACTGCCGCTTGATGAGCATAAGGAAACCACAGCAGGATTTTCTTTGTGCACTATCTCTTTGATATGGTCTTTTAGCCAGGAAGGGCACTTAAAGTTTTCCATATTTTTCTCCTTAAAAGGTCTTACCTGTTTAAGATTATCAGGGCATGGCTTGATCCTTGATATGATTCATAGAACAATGTCGATAAGCCATCTAAAGTAAGGTTTTTTGCTTACTTATCCCATTTTAGCAACGATTGAATGTTTTTTGCCGAGTATTTATATGATCACTCACAAATGGGAGCTCTTAAGACGCTATTGCGTTTTTATGATAGCCATTAGCCATCTGTTGTGTAATCAGCAGCATTATCATTGCTTTGTGCATTACTTTTCAGACTAAAGCAAATGTTGTCATGCTGCCCAGCGATGGCTTGGTAGTAATTTACTCTCGGCAAAAGCACTATAGTTTAGGTAAGGTTAAGCTACTCTTTGATTTGAGCTTGATAATTGTGGCTGTTGTAGTATCGCTATGGCAATCAAACTTTAGTGAAATTACAGGAGTGCGTGAGGGCTCAATTATAGGCTCCTTACTGGTAGGCCCTATAGTGCAATTTATACTACCTTATTTTAATTTTTTAGATCCTTTCTAAGGTTAAATCATAAGAGCGGTAGCGCTTGTTCTTATTCTTAGTCTTAGTCTTAGTCTTACTACAAAAGAAAAGCCCTTAGACATCAATGCATCTAAGGGCTATGTTTGTGGCTAAACTAAAGCATTGGTTTAAGCCATTATTTAATGCCTAAGCTTGCTACTACTGAATCAGACAAGCGCTTGAGCGCTGCTACATCTTGTTTTAGTGTTTCTACCAAGAGGCTATGATCCTTAACACGAGTAAAGGTACCCATTGGTAAATGCTCATAAGTCTTTAAGTAGTATTTGGCATTAACAGGATAATACTGACGCTCAATTAATGAAGTCACTGTTAGAAGGTCTTGGAGCTTATTGTTAGTAGCAATACTTTGCTCTTCTTTATCTAAGGCATGTTTGCATAAGTAGGCATACTCAGACATTTGGAAGGAAGCCATAACTCCACTAAAGCCATGAGCGCCAGCTACTAAAGAATCTAGTAAGGTGGTGGTATTGGCATTATAAATCTTAAGATTAGTGCCTTTTACTGCATCAATACGCTCTACTATGGTCTTTAAATCGCAGCAGGTATCTTTTAAGAAATAGAAGCGACCAGTATTTGCACACCATGTTAAATTCTCAATTGAGATTAAGCGCTTATAAGGATAAGGGCACTCATACATACCTAAAGGCAAGTCCTCAGGTAAAGCATCCATAACCTTTTTACAATTAGCACGCCATACCTCATCGCTTTCATCTTCTTTAGCAAAGCGATTAGTAATAAAGATTAAAGCTGCTGGCTTAGTTTTAGCAATTTCTTGTAATTCAGCAATTTGATCTTCAATACTATCAGCAATATGACCAGAAACAATTACTGGGACGAAAGAGCCTTCTGGCAAAACTGATAAAGAGCTAGTTTTGGTTTGAGCTGCAACCTCCATAACAGTTTTGGCAATTTTTACTCTTTCCTCAAGCGATAGAAAGAACATTTCAGAGGACTGACAATTAGCAAACAAACCAGAGCAGCCATTGTCAATGTACCACTTAGTAAGGGCCTTAAGCGCCTCATAATCAACCTGATTATCATCGGTAAAAGGAGTTAGCATGACAGGCCATGCACCACCTGGAAAAGCTAATGCACTCATTGTTATCCTCACGTAATTTCAAAATCACAATTACCAAAAACATTACCAGTAATTTGCCTAACTTTGTTTTACTTTAGTGTGCTCAATCTAATATTGCTTGTAAATATTTAACCATTTATTGAACAAAATTAACTTTTTATCTTTTTTTCAGCAAAAAATTAGAATTTTGTATGAAATTTAATAACCACGTTCTTTAATACAGAACAAACACCACAGCTAATAGTTCATTAATCCCAGTCTTTAGCCACTACCTTCATCCTAATGTTTGCTTGTTTTCTTGTTTGTAAACTAACGCCCTTTGCAAGGTGAGCTCTCATTACAAGTATCCTTACGATGACTTGCTAAGAGAGCAATTGCTCTTGCTCTTTTTTGTGGTGAGGAGCGCTCTGTACAAGTATTGGCGGTGGCATTGGCGGTTGGGGGCTGGGCTTTGGTCAATAAAAGTCACAGTTATTTAGCTTATGAGTACTATTTGGGCTACTCTTGAGTTGGTTTGGGGTGGCTTTGTTTACGAAATGCTATTGGGGAGATGCCCATGTGCTTCTTAAAGATGCGGGTGAAATAGCATGGGTCTTGGAAGCCGCAGGCATAGGCAATTTGGTAAACACTTTGGTTGCTATTAGCCAGACGCTTGGCTGCTTCATTAATTCTCAAATTATTAATGTAGTCAAAAGGACGCTTACCAGTCAGCTCTTTAAAATAGCGACACAGGTAATTAGGCTGTAAATCGGCAACTTTAGCCAAGTCATCTAAAGTTAGGCTAGAGCAATAGTTATCGTAAATGAAGCGCATTAAATTAACGCTTTTGTTTAATGAACTTTTTAAAGCTAAATTGAACTTGTCCTCATAAGAGGTATATCTTTGGTTGAGTTGGATCATGCCTAAACAAGAAAGTAATTGGCCTAAAGCCACTAACTCCAAAGAATTTCTTTTAGCGTAAGAACTATAAGCATGGCTGTGATCTTCAAGCTCGTTTATGCGTCTAATGCTATTAAAGAGCAAGGTCAACTGCTCACAAACTAGAGAGTCTTCGCTAATATTAGGGTCAAATACACTATTAACTCTAATATGGCATGCGGTAATTAAATTAATAAAATCATTAAGCTGGCCCAAGATCTTGCCTAAGCTTTGCAAATCGAAAAACAAGCTTTCGCAACTATAGGAGCAGGTCTTTTCTTTATTATTTACTGACTTTACTTCTAACTGATGTAATTGCTCGGCTCCAATCCAGGCATACTGCCCCTCTTGCAAGATATAGTGATGGTCATTAATTGTTAGGGTAAAAGTGCCGCTAACTACCCTGATAAGCTCATATTCCACGTGATACACGAGAACTTGACGCTGTTTAGCATGAGTGCTTTTGTATTTAGTTTGATTGATTACATTTCCTGATACAGCACCATTGCTATCCTCGTATTGATGTTTTCTATAAGCAAAAGTACCACTGTTAGTTTTGTCAATTAAGTCTAACTGGGACTTAATATTACTAATATCCATTCACTAATACCGTATAAGAACGTAGACTTACTTAAGCCTTCAAAACAACTACAAACATTAGATTATGTTCTTTATTACAGAACACGATTCATTATTTCATTACAATAATATAGAGCCTTTGGCAGCAAATTTATCCGACCCACTTCAAAGTTTAATCATTTCAATATAGATTAAGTTATAATTGTTCTGTATTTAAGAACATTATTCTAGAAATAGCGAACAGGCAGGTAATACATCTAAGCTTGATTAATGCTAGTACTAAACTCTTATCTGTATCATAAATTGGCTAAAAAACGGCTTAATATCAAGCTTTTGCTAACAGTTGGTTAGACTTGATTTTCTTTAATGCCATACAGAGTTCTTTATCAGAGAAAATATGATATGGTTCACAATTGCTTAGATTTTTATTAAAAAAGATAATATATTGCAGTCTTTTTTTAAGAAAATACAATTTATCACTAGCAAAGCACACCAAAATTAACACAAGTTCTTAAGTGGCTTTGCTTGCGCAGCTATTCATTTTTATGGAGCTCTTGCTTATGTTGCAAAAATCCTTAATCAAAGCTATGCAATTAATTGATGTCATGGCAGGCGAGCAAAATGACTATGGAGTTACTGAAATTGCCTCCAAATTGCAGATTAACAAGAGCAATGCCCACGATATTTTGTCTACTTTTGAGCACTTAGGCTATGTAAGGCGCGATCCTGATAGTAGACGCTATAGTTTAGATTACAAATTTCTTACTATTGCGCAGAAAATTGCTAATCGGCTTTCATTCCAAGAAGTAGCACGTAAACAAGTTGCTTTAATCTCTAATGAGGTACAAGAGATCTGCTACTTTGGCGTTCCTTATGGAGACAAAATTCTCTACTTAGAAGGTGGTTTTCCTAGTGAAAACTTTAGTACTAAACCAGTACTTGGTATGACTGCACCTTTATATTGTACAGGACTGGGCAAGGCTGTTTTAGCCCACTTACCAAAAGAAGAACAAGATGCTATTTGCAATAGCCCATTAAAACAAATTACTGAAAACACCATTACTACTGCCAAAGATTTATTAGATGAGCTAGAGCGTATTAAACTACGTGGCTATAGCATTGACAATATGGAACATGAGTTTGGTATTAAGTGTGTAGCTGTAGCTGTTTTTGATAAAAATGGCAAAGTGCGGGGCGGATTAAGTATTACTGGCCCCTCACTAAGATTTCCTAATAAGCGTATTGAGGAGTTAGCGCTCTTATTAAAGTCAGCAGCTGATACCATCTCAGGATCTTTTTAAGCTCAACTATAGGCTAAGAGTTTTGCAATGAATACCAAAGTAAAGATCACAGAGTCTTATTTTGCTTTTGATGAGGAACAAGCTAGCAAGCTCTTTGCTATGTGCCATGCCTCGAATTTCATTGAACTTAGTAAGGATAGTCTGCTCGTAGCTTTCTTTGCAGGCCCTTATGAAGGTCATAGTGATACTGCTATTTATTTAAGCTACCTAAAGCAGGGTAATAATTATAAGCTGTGTCCTTTAAGTGACGTAGTGATAAAGGATGCCCAAGCTGCCCCTACTGTAAGACACAATGCTCAGTGGAACCCTGTATTCTTTAGAGTTGATGAACAACATATTATTTTGATTTTTAAAGAGGGCAATCAAATTAGTACTTGGCAAAGCATGATTTGCCACTCTTACGATAATGGAGAAACTTTTAGTCCTGCAAAGGAGTTAGTCCCAGGCGATATAGGTGGACGTGGCCCTGTTAGAAATAAGCCTTTAGTTACTAAATCAGGTAAGGTTTTAAGTCCAGCTTCTTTAGAAGATGGCCCATGGCGCTGCTTTGTCGATATCAGTGATGCAAACTTTACCAAGTTACAAAAGTCTCAGGAGGTAAGGGTAGATCTTAGTGATCCTTTACTTGCTGACCGACTAACAGCAGCACAAGATGAGGCTAATAGCTCACTTATTCCCTTATCAGCTCAATCTTTTACAGGGCAAGGCATTATCCAGCCAACTTTATTTGAGGATAATTTAGGAGTGCATATGCTAATGCGCTCTTCTTTAGGATACATATTCAAAGCAGATAGTAGCGATGAGGGCTTAACTTGGAGTAAACCATATGCCCTTGAACTGCCCAACAATAATAGCGGCATTGATTTAGAGCACCTAGGTAATGATCTCTACTTATGCTGTAATTTAGTGAAAGCTAATTTTGGCAAACGAACCCCTTTAACCTTATTAGTAAGTACTGATGGGGTTAATTTCCAAAAAATCATGGATTTAGACACTCACGATGGAGAGCTATCTTATCCATGTATTAAGGCCTACCAAGGTGGCTTGTTAGTTTCTTATACCTACGATAGACATAATATTAAGCTCCTTGAGCTTGAACTTATAAGAGACTAACTAAAAATTGGTAATTAACTTAAGCTTATGCTTGTAGTTCTAGCTTGGTTAGTATGCCCTAAACAGTGCGGATAGCTGCACAGGGCTTTGTCTATGAAAATTGGAGTCAAAAATGCGTAAACCTCTATTATTAGCAGCTGCTGTAGCCATGGTTTTATCTGGTGGTCTATGCTCACAAGCAATGGCTGGCCCTTATCCTACAGATAAAGATATCACTGTAATTATTCCTAAGAACCCAGGTGGCGGCACTGATACCACTGCTCGTGGCATTATTAATATGATGCAAGAGGATATGGGCAATGTTAAGTTTGTTCCAGTCAACAAGCCTGATGGTAATGGCATTGTAGGTATGGTTGATGTATCCAAGGCTAAGCCTGATGGCTATACCTTAGGCATGGTTACTGTAGAGCTAGCCATTTTCCCTCACCAAGGCAAGACTAAATTATCAGTCGACGAGTTTGACTCCATTATTGCTCCTATTGCTGCCCCAGCAGCTTTAATTGTTCCAAAGGATGCACCATACAACAACCTTGAAGAGTTTGTATCTTACTTAAAAGAGCACCCAGGTGAGGTCATGATGGGTAACTCAGGTGTAGGCGCTATTTGGCACATTGCTACTTTAGCCTTTGAAAAGGAATTTGGTGTTAAGGTTAAGCACATTCCTTATCCAAAGGGCACAGCAGATATTGCTGCTGCTATGGCTGGTAAGCATATTAGTGCTACTTTGGCTGATCCTTCATCATTCAAGAGCCAAGTAGAGGCTGGCAATTTGAAGATCTTAGCTGTAATGGCTGATGAGCGTACCAAGATGTTCCCTGATGTTCCTACATTCAAGGAGTTAGGTCACGATATGGCCGTACGTGCTTGGGCTACCTTAGTAGCACCTAAGGGCACTCCAAAAGAGGTCTTAGATGTATTACGTGCCTCTGCTAAGAAAGTTTCCAGCACCAAAGAGTTTGCTGACTACTTCTTAAAGCAAGGTATTGATCCAACCTCTATCATTGGTGAGGATGCCAACAAGATGATGAAAGAAGATGACGCTATGTATGCCGAGTTCTTAAAAGATCTCATGAAGAAGTAGTACTACCTCATCCCCCTAATTATCATAAGCCGCTCCTATGCAGGTTCCTAAGTATTATAGGAGCGGCTTTTTCATGTTCTTAATGCTCTTAAATTCGTCCTTTAACTATGAGGGGCTGACTTTGTAGTTACAATTTATTAATTAAGAGGAGCTTGGTATGACCAATATGGTAATGAGCAACTATGTCATAGCTTTAATAGCTGCCCTAATAGGTGCTACTATTGCTTATACCTCATATGGCTATGGTATAGAAATGTCTATGTTTGGCCCTGGAGCTGGTTTTTGGCCTTTTATTTTAGGCGTCGCTCTTATGGCAGTAGCCGCCCTCTTAGTATTTGACACCTTACGAAATAAAAAGACCTTCCAAGAGCAACAGGTAATTTTAATTACGGTAGACAATGTCTTAGTTTACAAAATGATGGCAGCCGTGATTGCCTATGTGATTGTTCTGCCTATTATCGGCTTTTATCTTGCAACTATCTTATTCTTAGCAAGCGCCATGTATTTATTGGGCGCACGTAAACTCCCTCTTATTGCTAGCGTTACCTTAATTTTCAATGCTGTCATTTATGTAGTTTTTGATGAGCTGCTCTCCTTATCATTCCCTTTACCATTTTTTATTGAGTAGCGGAGCCTAATAATATGGAAAACATCATCGCAGCCATGGGTATGATTTTTACCCTGCAAAATTTAGGTCTCTTAGTAGCAGGAACAGGTGTAGGTATCTTTGTTGGAGCCATGCCTGGTTTATCCGTAAACATGGGTTTAGCCCTACTTTTCCCTATTACCTTTTCTGTAGGTGGCTTAGGCGGCATTGTAATGCTCTTAGGCATTTACTGTGGCGCTATTTATGGTGGCTCTATCACCGCTATCTTACTTAAAACTCCAGGAACTCCAGCCTCAGCAGCTACTACCTTAGATGGCTACCCTATGGCGATTGTTCATGGCCAGCCTGGACGAGCCTTATCTATTTCCACTACAGCCTCTACTTTTGGCGGTATTTTCTCCTGTATTTGCCTTATTTTCTTTGCGCCCCTGCTTGCCAAGGTAGCTTTGCAATTCTCCAAGCCTGAGTACTTTGCTTTAGCTATTTTTGGTATTTCCATGATCACCTCGGTATCAACTGGCTCCATCTTAAAAGGATTAATTGGCTGTTTAATCGGTCTATTTATTGCCACTATCGGTCTTGATGCTATGAGTGGTATGGAGCGCTTTACTTTAGGCACTTTATACTTATCTGGCGGCATTTCCTTTATGCCAATCTTGATTGGTTTATTCGCCCTATCACAAGTTTTCTTAAATGTAGAAGACTTACTTAAAGATCAAGGCCCTAAGAAGGTGGTAAAGATTGATTCTGTACTGCCAAGCTTTAAAGATTTTAAGCTTACCTTAGCTACTTTATTTAGATCTTCCTTTATTGGCACCTTTATTGGCTGCGTCCCAGGCACTGGTGGTGATATTTCATCATGGATTTCTTATGATCAAGCTAAACGCTGGGCTAAGGATAAATCTCAATTTGGTAAAGGCGATCCTCGTGGTATTGCAGCCTCTGAATCAGGCAACAACTCAATTGTAGGTGGTGCTTTTATCCCTGTACTCACTTTAGGTATCCCAGGTGATGGTGCAACTGCTATTATTCTCGGTGCCTTAATGGTTCATGGCCTCCAGCCAGGCCCACTACTCTTTGTTAATAATGCTGTTGATGTCTACACTATTTTCATCGGCATGTTAGCTGCTAATATTGCCATGGGCTTATTTGGTTTCTCTTTAATTAGAGTTTTTGTCAAAGTAGTAAATGTTCCAAAGGTCATTTTGCTACCTATTATTGTAGTCATGGCTGTAATTGGAACCTATTCTTACAACAATTCCATGAACGATGTTTACATCATGTTAGCCGCAGGTATTATTGGCTTTTTCATGGCTAAAACCAATGTCGGTGTTCCAGGTGTCATCATTGGTATTATTTTAGGCTCCTTAGCAGAGCAGAACTTTACAGGCTCACTCATTATGAGCGATGGCTCCTTAAGTATCTTTGCTACTAGCCCAATTTGTGCCGTATTCTTAGTGCTCTCCATTATCAGCCTGCTCTCCCCACTATACAAAGGCTCTTTAATGAAGCTCTTCAAAAACTAGGCCCAAGCCCAGCCCCTGGCCTTAGCCAGGGCCTTGGCCAGGGCCTGAGCCTTGGCCAAGCTCAGGGCTTAAGGCTCCAGCCCCTGCGCTTTAGTCTGGGGCTTAGCTAAAGCCCTAACTTAGTAGTGATCTATGGCCAAGAGCCACCAGGCTCTTGGCTATAAGATAACTAAGCTATTGCCATAAGGCAGGGTTTGCTTGGGTAAGGTTAAGCTTGCTGCTAAGTACTAGGCTTGAGGAATGGCTTTTGGGTTGATAGTGCAAAAAAGCTAGATGAGTAAGGTAGTGTGTGAAGTCGTGAGAGGGCGTGATTAAGTGTTTTTTAAAGAGTTAAACTAAAAAGTTTCAATTATCTATCATCATTAATATCAAGCTCGTGGCAAAATTTTGCTGCGGGCTTTTCTTTTATTAAGGACAAAAAAATCCTGCTCAGTCATATGTCTGGCAGGATTTTGGGATAATTAAACGCTAGTTAGTACTAAGACTATAAGTACTTATCTCTAGGACGGTAAGAGCTAAATACCCTAGCGCATGGTTTACAAGTTAAATTAACGATTAATCTTTTGGTACTCTCTTTCAAAGCGCTCAACCATGTCTTTGAGGTTATTCAAGGTAGCATTGGCCTTATCAATGGTATTGTCAGACTCGTTAGCAATATCCGAACACTCTTGTGACAGTTTGTTTACATAGTTAGCATCTTGCTCAATTTGATGGGCGATACTGGTTTGATTACCAATAGTCTCATTCATGCTATGAGTCATTTGAGAGATACGGCTAATGTGCTCCTTAATAACATCAAACTTCTTAGCACTATCAGAAATGGCATTATGACCAGCATCTGATAAATCTACAGAGTGCTGAGATGCTTCAACGGCACGATTAGAGTTATTAATTAAGTCAGTAACACAAGAGTTAATTTCTGCTGTGCAAGACTTAGACTTAATAGCCAAAGCACGAACTTCATCAGCTACCACAGCAAAGCCACGACCTAATTCACCAGCACGAGCTGCCTCAATAGAAGCATTAAGTGCTAATAAGTTAGTATGATCGGAAATATCAACAATAGTACGTAATAGTTCAGAGATTTTATCTGCACTATTAGACAGCTGCTTCACTACATTCACTAAATCATTAGCGCCAGCACTAATATCATTAAGGGCCTGCTTATTAGCCTCGGTAGCCTCATAAGTTTCTTGAACTTGCTGATGAGTTTGGGTAGCAAATTGATCGGTTGAAACTACTGACTGCTGCAACTCCTCAAGCATCTCACTCATATGGGACATAGAGGAAAGAATATTGCCACACATAGTGCTTTGCTTACCCATATCATCAGCACTTTGATGGGATAAGGTAGAACTTTGATTAGCCTGAGTAACAATAATATCAATTGCGTCCTCAACACGGTTAATCATGGACATCATATTGGCATTATTGGTCAAAATAGCTAAGCGTAAGCCTGACATGAACTCGTCTTCACGATCATGGGAGTAACATAATCTACTTACAGGGTGATCGTAAACTGCGGCTAAGAGCTTGGTTAAATTATGAACCTTGCGCTTGATAATATAACGTTGGTGAGCTACAGCCACAAAAGGAAAAGCTACACCGCACACTAAGCTTGCAATTGGATTAACAAAGAACAGTCCCAAGGTTACAAAGGCACCACAAAAAGCCAATTGCATTGATTTAGGAGGCATAGGAATACGAGGGGTTAATCTTTTACCCTCAGCAATAGCCTTATAAATCTTCTCAGAGCGTATTACATCACGCTCATCAGGAGCATAACGTACTGACTCGTAACCAACAATTTCACCATTAACAAATACAGGTGAAATAAAGGCATTTACCCAATAGTAATCACCGCTTTTAGCACGGTTTTTTACAATACCCATAAAAGGCTTGCCTTGCTTGATAACTGACCACATCAAAGCAAAAACAGCTGGAGGCATATCAGGGTGGCGAACAATATTATGGTTTTTACCAATCAACTCTTCTTCAGAGAAGCCACATACGTTCACAAAAGCTTGATTACACTTAGTAATAATACCTTTTAAGTCGGTAAAGGAAATAATTTTCTCATCTGGAGAAAACAAAATTCGTTTGTCAGTTACAGGAAGATTTAACTTCATCGCCGTCCTCGAAAAAGTCTAATTATCTTTGAGACTACTAGATCAATAAGCACATTGATTATAAAGTTAACCGTTAAAGTGTTATTGCCCAACAAGCAAGTTCGATCACTACCACAGATCTTTTACCTTGAGGCAATCACTCTACTTATAGTTATTTTTAGGTATTAAACTTGTAAACACTGCACGATGTTTGTTAATAAGCATGCATAAAACTATAAGAAAATATGAGTTTCAAACGGTTTAGCTTGCATAATAGATAAATGTCGTTAGCTAAAATTATGCAAGGTTATAGTATTCTCAAAATTATCTAACACTATGAAAGCAAAAAGCTTGCAACCTAAATCACATTATCATTTTAGGTTTAAAAATTCAGTGACCAAACACATAGTTTTAACACCTAATAGTGTATATCTATATATATACACCAATCAAAATATTTTTCTTGCAAAAAGTCTTTGTTGATGGCCTTTCATATTATGCACAGCATAATACCATATGAAAGAAATCGAAACAAAAATGAAAAGCTTTATCGACTCTTAACACAAAGTTAATTTTGTACAGTTGCTCTGATAATCAACTATTATTTGAACATAATCATAAACTTATCGCAGTTAGCTACAGTTAATCCTATATCTAGCCTATACTCCATTAAACTCTACGTGCAACAAATTATCACAGGCAAACTGGCGCACTGCCTCAATGGCGCACCGCTCCAATGCTGTACTGGCGCACCGCCGCCTTGCAGCTCCACGCCCAAATGACCAGCAAGAACTGGTAAGGAGTCTAGATCTAAGCGCCCGCACCTAAAATTACACTTTCACTTAGGCAACTATAGCTTTGTTGTACCTTGCCAGTTGATACAAGGAATTACCAAGCACTATGGTACTGAGTTTTAGCGCTTGGATAGGCTTATTTTGCCGAATAATGGTAAGTAACAGAAATAACAAAAGGCTGAACTTTTTTGTGATTAGTCATAAAAGACTGCTTGGTTCTATAAATCACTTGATAAGGATCAAATTGCAGAGCACTATTTTCAAAGCCACGTACCAATACTGCATTTGGTTGCAACTGAGGTTTGCTAATCGCTACTGTGATAATAAAATTATCTGGATAGCGCATCCAAGCAAAGGAAGTATCAGAATACACCCCGTCGCCATATTGCACCAGATCTTTTACTGGTACATCCACACCAGGAATGCTAATTACACTCTCCCCTATCCAATTGTGCAAAGCCATTAATAACAAGCCCTTGATGGCATGATCAAAAGGCACTAATTTATTGTTAATAGCATCAGCATTAAATGGTCTATTAGCAGGCGGTTGATGCAAGGCCTCATGAGACCAAGTTATAGCGCCTGGGTTAGTTTCTAACAATGATGGCCGTTTATCAGAGCTATTATTAAGTGAATAATTATAGTCTGAGAGATTTCTTAAAGCCCATGATTGAGCCAACTTATCAACATTGATATTATAGTAAACGAAATAAAGATTTAGATAAAACTATACATTATAATATACCCTATATATTACTCAGTAGGGAGTCATAACATGAACGTACGCAAATTTATTACTAATTTGGATAGCTTGAAGAAAGCTGGCTTAGACTTTGTCAAGCACGATAAAGACCAAAAGGCAGTTTATAAGGCTACCATGGTTAACATGTATCTAAATGGTAATTCTACAAAGGCCATATCCGAATCTAGTGGAGTAAGCCCTTCAACAATAAACCTATGGGTTAAAATTGCGGATGAGAAAGGCTTTGATGCTTTAAGAAATTCTCCACCTCCAGGCAGGCCAAGTCAGCTTAATGAACAGCAGTTAGAAGAGGTGCGTATAGCTGTTCTTTCCCCGCCAGAATCATTCAATTATCATGTATGGGAAGGAAAAACTGTATCAGACTTTATTTTTAAGAGATTCAATGTAAAACTTGGTGTTAGACAGTGTCAGAACATACTAAGAAAAAAGCTTAACCTTTCTCTAATTAGACCTCAGACACTTCCTGCAAAAGGAAAAGAGAATACAGAGGAACGCGAGGAGTTTAAAAAAAAGTAAATGAATTTATGCACAACCCTAATGTTCATGTAGTTTTTCAAGATGAAGTGCACTTTCAACAAACTACTAGCGTCGCTCGTATCTGGGCTAATAAAGGATCAAAGCCTCAAGTTGCGTCAGCGCCTAACAAGAAATCTGTTAGTTTGTCTGGTTATGTTTTTCCTGAAACTGGTAAGCTTATAATTAACCAATCTTCATGGTTTAACTATGAATCAGTTATCCAATCATTTAGGGATTTCATTGCTAAAGCGAATATTCCAGATGGAGAAAAGGTTGCTTTAGTTATTGATAACGCTCCTTGGCATAAAAAAGCTTATAGGCTAATTGTTGATGAGGAATTGCCTGAGTTTCAAGACATTAGGGATAAGTTAATACTTATCAAAATGCCTACATACTCCCCTGATCTTAATCCAATTGAGCAGTGCTGGAGAATAGTTCGTCGTGAAGTAACACATAACCGTTTCTTTGAGTCGTTGAGTCAACTTGAGGATAAACTTTTCAACTATTTTAGTAAGTTTCTAGTGCCAAATGATAAGTTTAAAAGCTTATGCTCTTTTGGTTGGTTGATTGCATAATTATTTATTTCGTTTACTATAATTAACCTTAGGTGCTCTTTGGCTATCAACTTATCATTTGCATAACCAACAAGCTTCATACACCTTCTAAAGTCATTCAATGTAAATACCTTAGATAATGGATCTAGACCAGCTGCTTGTAACACTAAAGTTGTGTCTCCTATGCAGGCCTGTTGATCGTTCATGAAATTGTTAACGATCATGTAATCATTCAGCAATTCGTTAATTCCAGATCCACCATAGCTTTTTGGGGTTGGGTTAAGCGGGGAGAGTTAACTTTAATAGAAAAAAAATAGCCCTAAAAAATTAGAGCTATTTTTGAAATATTTAACAATCTTTAGTCTGCAATAGCAATTCCTGGGTAGGTAGCCTCTACATTGGAGCGCAATACATACTTTAATTTAACTTCAGTATTCTTAGCCTTACGAACTAAATTAATATTGCCATAAACTAAACGGAAATTGCTTGGCTCTGAACGGATAACACCAATCTCTGTCACTAAATTACCGCTACCATCTTTATAGCCATTAAAGAGGTGAGGGGTACTAGCTCTCCATTGAGCTTGTTGTCCTGTAGGGCTGATATCATAATCAAATTGCGTTACTTTGATAGTATAGCTAACACCATCGTTTGATAAGTCAATTTCATATTGATAGAGCTTAGCTTTTGCGCCACCTCTCTCATCAAGTCCCATCCAAACGCCAGTATAATCATCAATAGAACTACCACAGCCACTAAAGCTAAACGCCATAAATATAGCCATGAATGCAAAAATGATAAATTTAAGCTTGCGACCAATATAACTCATATGGGGCCTCCCTATTATGATATCTTCCACACAATATTACATATAGCAAAATTACCTTTTTAGTTATCAAAAAAAACCAAAATTTTTAGACACTATATTCTTGGCCAGTAATTATTGTAAGCCTGAATATATAGCACATACTTAGATCTCATAAGAGAAATAAGACCTAAATCATATTATCTGACAATCATTTATTTTATCGGCACTAAGCTTTTATTGTTTATTGTCTTTAATGAAGAGCTTACTAACGTTTAAGTGCTCATAGTTTGACCAAAGTTAATAGATATTCGCAGTTTACTCATCAAGAACTTGCCCTACACCTACTTAAGATCTAGATTGTTAAACTTTTGTCCTTTGTCTCATTTTTGATCTTGCTATGCACCTTTATAGCTACTAATATATGTTCATTCTTGAAAGAGATTTGTCCTTAAAAATTATTAAGCAAATTTCTATTAACACTTGCGGGCTTTTAGCCCGTTTTTTTCTTTAATTTGCCTTTATAGGCAGCGCCTAGCTGTTGTGGTTTAAGCTATTTAAAGCTTAACCTTAGGGATATATTCGCTTATGGAACTCAAAGAACTCGCCCCTCAGGCTGTTTTTACTCACTTCCAAAATTTGTGTAACATTCCTCATCCATCTGGTCATGAAAGAGGCATTGCTAAGTACATTATTAATTTTGCTCAACAAAATGGCTTGGAATGCGAGTTAGAAGAGTGCGGTAACGTTATTGTTCAAAAGAAGGCTACTGCAGGCAAAGAAAATAGCCCTGTTGTCATTATGCAAGCTCATATTGACATGGTACCAGTAGCTCGTGATGGCTTTGAGCATGACTTTACTAAAGATCCTATTGAGCCACGTGTTATGACTGCTGATAGCCAAGGAGTTAATCCTAAGCTCTTAGAGGTATTTGATGGCCCATATATTTGCGCTAACAATACTACTCTAGGTGCTGATGATGGCTTAGGTGTAAGCTTAATCTTAGCCTTATTAGAGGATAAAGAATTAAGCCACGGCCCAATTAGAGCTATCTTTACTGTAGAAGAAGAAAGCTCTATGAAGGGAGCCATGGAAATTGACCCTGACTATTTAAAGGGTGACTATCTTTTAAACCTCGACTCTGAGGATCATGGCGAGTTATTCGTAGGTTGTGCAGGCTCTATTAATGCCAATGTAACCTTCATTCCAGAACTAGTTAAAGTAGTTGATTGTACCCCTATGGTACTTAATTTAACTGGTCTTACTGGTGGTCACTCTGGCGCAGATATTCACTTAAATCGTGGCAATGCCATTGATATTATGTGTGGCATCTTAGCCGAAGTATCAGACAGCATTGATTTCTTTATCCAGAAATTTAATGGTGGCGAGATCAGAAACTCTATTCCTTCTAGTGCTTATGTTGAGCTGGCCATACCTAATGGCACTATTAATGAGTTTAAGGATGCTGCTCGTGCTGCTATGGTTCGTTATCAAGATATCTATACTGATACCGATCCTAATATGCAGTTAATTTTAGGTAGCTGCTCTTTAAATAATACTGCTTTATCTTACACCTCTACTCAAAATCTCATTTCTTTATTACGTGCTTTACCTAATGGCGTATTAAGAATGTCTAGTGAGTACAATAATGTAGTAGAGTCATCTTGTAATTTATCCACAGTACGCACTAAGAATGAAGCCATCATTATTGGCCTATTACCTCGTTCTTTAAAGGATCATGGCTTAGATGATGTTATTGATAAGATCGATAGCATTTGCTCCTTACTTGATAATGTTGAAGTAGGTTTTTCAGGCCGTAGCTTTGGCTGGACTTCTCCAGTACAAAATCGCCTCATTGATATTCTCAAGGCTGAATATGAAAAGCAGTGCCAGCTTCAAGTTAAGATCACCTCTATTCATGCAGGCTTAGAGACTGGTTACTTTGCCAAGGCCAATCCAAAATTACAAATGATTTCTCTTGGCCCTACTGTACGCAACCCTCACTCCCCAGATGAGAGCTGCTCTATCAAGCATACAGAGCAAATTTATAGCATTCTTAAGGCTACCTTAAGCCAGCTTTAATTTTTTTTAACAATATCAATGCGCTCTAAGCAAATTCTAAGTTTCTAGCTTTATATTAATCATACGTTCCTTAATTTAGTACAAAGAAACGTAAGCGCATTTGATTAGCAAAAAGGCCTTATCAGTCTCTGATAAGGCCTTTTTTACGTTTAAATGACGATTTTTTTTAACTTATTTGCTTAAAGCTTAGATATTTTGTTAATCTCTTTGTGATTTAATTCAAAAATACCAGATAGCTCAATTAGCTTTTGCATGCTTTACTAATATAAGCCTAATGTAAGCACATTAAAATTACTACTCTGACCAGTAATTACCCACAACAAGGATCGAAATTATCTATGCCTGATCGCACGTTTAACTTTGCACAAAAACTCTCCTTGTTAGGTAAGCTCATGCTCGCCTTGACAACTTTTGCTACTTTAAGTTTTGTCACCACAGGCTGTAACGAAAAGCCCAAGACTAGCTCTACGCCATCACTAGCCGATGTTTACTATGAGGTTAGTACCATCCATCCTGTTTTTGCTAGTCGTGAGCGCTCTTTTACCCTAAGTGGTCGAGTTGGTGCCTATACCCGTGCGGATGTTAGACCTCAAGTTGATGGCATTGTTTTGGATCGTTTGTTTCAAGAAGGCGCTCCTGTTGAGGTAGGAGATCCTTTATACACCATTAATCCTGCTCCCTTTCAGGCTAGTTTAGAACACGCTCAAGCCTCTTATGAAAGAGCAGTGGTACAAAGAAAAATGGCGCTCAAAGACTATGAGCGTTTCTCCTTACTTTATAAAAGACGCTCTGCTAGTGAAAAAGAGCGTGATGATGCTCTTTTGGCCTATGATTTAGCTGTAGCTGACGAAAAACTATACAAAGCAGCTTTAGATAAAGCCAAAATCTCTCTTGATTACACCACAGTCAGAGCCCCTATTGCAGGCATTATTGGCACCTCCAAAATTACTCGCGGTGCTTTAGTTAATGCCAACCAAAGTGAACCTTTAGCTACTATTATCGATTTAGATAAAGTATATGTAGATATGGAGCAAAGCTCTCAAGAGTGGCGACGACTACGACAGGGCTTATTAGACGGCTCTATTTATTTAAATGATCGTGCCTATGACGTTTCTTTGTACTTTGAAGATGGCTCCTTATATTCTCATTTAGGTAACCTATCTTTATCCGAAGTATTAGTAGATGAAAACTCAGGTGCTTTATCCTTAAGAGCTATCTTTGATAATCCTGACCACTTATTGCTCCCAGGCATGGCTGTAGTTTGTAAGGTTAATGGTGGTGTCTCACAAAATATTATGACCCTACCTGCTAAAGCTGTAATGCGAGACCCTAAAGGTAATGCTTATGTGTTTACGGTACAAGAAGATAGAGTATTACAAACTCCTGTTACTTTAGGTGAACTATATAACGATGGCTGGCAAATTTTAGATGGCCTGGATAGCTCTTATGAAGTAGTAATTTCAGGTGCCGCAGCCTTACGCCATGGTTCTAAAATTAAAGTGATCAATCGTGATGGTATTAACACCACTATTAATAATAGCGATCAAGTTAAAGACACAGAAGCTGCAGTTAAAGCTATAGCCAATCCAACTACCTCAGCATCTGGATTAGGCCAAAGCTCAGCTAGTGCTCCTAGCGTTAATACTCCATAAATAAAACGATTATTTAGCCTGACAGTAATAGTCAGGCTACAAGGAATTGCCAATGATCAGTAAGTTTTTCATTGACCGCCCTGTAGCTGCTTGGGTGATCGCTATTATGATTATGATAGTAGGTATGATCTGTCTGCCAAGCATGAAAATTGCGCGCTTTCCAGAGATTGCGCCTCCTACTATTAGTGTCAGCACCTCATATTCTGGAGCCTCAGCCCAAACAGTTGAAAACTCGGTAGCTCAAATTATCGAGCAAGAAATGACGGGCTTAGACGGACTCATTTACTTTTCTACCACCACTACCTCTGATGGTAATGCTCGCTTTCGCTTTTCTTTTGATACTGATGTCGATGTTGATGTTGCTCAAATGCAGGTACAAAACCGTCTTAGTGGAGTACTCTCTCGACTGCCAGACTCAGTACAACGTTCAGGCGTAAGAGTTCGTAAAGTATCAGACGATGTCTTACAGACTATATCCTTTTACACAACTAATGACTCTATGAGCCAAGAAGATATTGCAGACTTCTTGGTATCAGTAGTACAAGACCCTATTTCTCGTCTTAATGGTGTAGGTGATGTCTCTGTTTTTGGTTCTTCTTATGCCATGCGTATTTGGCTGGATAACAATAAACTGATGCAATATAAGCTCAACCCATCAGATATTGTTAGCGCCATTAAAAATCAAAATAAGCAAATTTCTGTAGGTCAATTAGGTGGTCTACCTGCTGTTCCAGAGCAAACTATTAATGTCACCATTAAATCTCGCGAACTGCTCCAAAGCATAGGTGATTTTGAAAAGATTTTAGTTAAAGTTACCCCATCAGGTGCAGCTGTTTATTTAAAGGACATTGCTCGCATTGAAATGGGCCGTAGCTCCTATAACTATTTTGGTAATTACAATAAAAGCCCAATGGCCTCCTTACAAATTAGCCTGGCTGATGGTGCTAATGCTGTTGAAGTGGCCAAAATAGTTAAAGAAGAGTTAGAGCATTTGCGCCCGCTCTACCCTAATAATCTTGAATACGCCATTCCTTATGATACTGTGCCTTTTGTTAAAGCCTCTTTATATGAAGTGGCCAAAACCTTGGTTGAGGCTCTGATTTTAGTATCTTTAGTGATTTTGCTCTTCTTAAGAGATATACGCTCTACTTTAATCGTATCTCTTACTATTCCTATTGTGCTCTCAGCTACTATTGTAGTGCTCTATTTCTTTGGCTACTCGATTAATACTTTAACCATGTTTGCTATGGTACTGGCTATTGGTTTGTTAGTAGACGATGCCATTGTGGTTGTAGAAAACGTCAGTCGTATTATGTATACCGAAGGCTTAAACCCTTATGAGGCCTCGGTAAAATCAATGCAAGAAATTACCTCAGCTTTATTTGGCGTGGGCTTGGTAATTGTAGCTGTGTTTACTCCTATGTCTTTTTTCTCAGGAGCAACAGGCAATATTTATCGTCAATTCTCAGTGACTATTGTCTCGGCCATGGTGGTTTCTATTATTGTCGCTGTAATCATTACCCCTGCTTTATGTGCCACTATTTTAAAAGCACATAAACACAATCCTCATAAAAAGCGCCATAAGGGCTTGTTATCCTTATTTGATAACTTATTTCTTATCTGCCAAAAAGGCTACTTAAAGATTAATCATTACTGCTTACGTCATAAGATTCTGGTAATGGTGTTCTTTGCTGGCCTAGTTGGCTCTACAGGTTGGCTATTTACCAAGATCCCAAGTTCATTTTTACCTATTGAGGATCAAGGTATTATCAGCGTGCGTATTATTTTGCCATCCTCCTCAACTATGGCTCAAACAGCCAAGGTTGGTCGTGATGTCGAAAACTACTTTTTAGAACACGAAGTTAACAATATCAAAGGTATCTTACTTTCTTTAGGCTCAGGTGGCAGTTCTAAAGGACAAGCTACAGCCAATGCTAGCATTAGATTGGTTCCTTGGGAGTTGCGTCCAGGTGTAGAGAACAGCGCACAAGCTATTTTAGCTCGTGCTAAAGAGCACTTTGATAATTATCCAGATGCTGAAATTCGTATGTCTATGCCAGCTTCCATCTCTGGCATGGGCGGCTCCTCTGGCTTTTATGTCTATGTACAAAATATTATGGGCAATAGCCATGAGCAATTTATGAAAGACCTACAAGAGATTGTAGCTCAAGCTCGTAAAAGTCCTATTCTTTACAATGTCAGATCTAATGCACAAGCTGATGCCTTGCAATTAAACATTAAGATTGATGATTTTAGAGCAGGACAATTTTCTTTAGAGCCATCAGTAATCAATGAAAACTTACAAATTGCGTGGGGCGGTACCTACGTCAATGACTTTATGGATCGTGGTCGTATTAAAAAAGTTTATGTCCAATCAGATGCCCATTTTAGAGCGCTACCATCAGACCTTAATAAACTTTATTTTAAGAATAAAGATGGTCAAATGGTGTCCTTTGATACTGTTGGTAGTGTTGAATGGACATATGGCCCACAACAATTAGAGCGCTTTAACGGTGTATCTTCTATTTCATTAATGGGAGATCCTGCCCCTGGAGTAAGCTCTGGCGAGGCTATGGATGAAATTGCCCGTATTATTAGTGAACACCCAGGTAATTACGGTTATGCTTGGAGTGGTATTTCCTACCAAGAGAAATTAACAGGCTCCAATCAAGGTGCTTTATTCTTAATTTCTGCTTTAGTAGTGTTTTTATCACTAGCAGCTTTATATGAGTCCTGGTCTATTCCTTTTGCCGTAATGCTAATTATTCCTATTGGTATTTTCGGTGCGTTACTGTTTGTAGCCTTTAGAGGACTAGCTAATGACGTATATCTCCAAGTAGGCTTGTTAACGACGGGTGGACTTTCTGCTAAGAATGCTATTTTGATTGTTGAATATGCGCATCAATTTAGGCAACAAGGTCGCAGTCTATTAAAGAGTGCCCAAGAGGCGGCTGCTTTACGTTTTAGACCAATTGTTATGACCTCTATTGCCTTCTTATTGGGTGTCTTACCATTATTAAGCGCTCAAGGAGCTGGTGCTGCCTCTCAACAGTCTATTGGTACTGGCGTTTTTGGTGGAACTATCTTTGCTACCACCTTAGGACTCATTATGGTACCTGCTTTCTTTGTGGTTATATATTTAATCTTTAACCCACTTAGCCTTAAAAGAAAGAGACTATATGCCGCCTGGGCAGAGCGTCGCCAAGACGAGGATAAAAATGCTCTACATAAGATAGAGCATCAAGGACAATCCGCCTCCGACAGCAACAATAACAAAAATAACAACAACACCCACGACCAAAACCCATAACCAGAGCCAGGAGCCATAGGCCAGAAAGGCTCTGGCCCTGGCCCTGGCCATGTAATGCTCCAGCTCCAGGCCCAGGCCTGGCTAAGGCCATAGCCCAAGCTGGCCTGGCAATGTCAGGGCCTGGCTATCTTGTAGCAAGCGCTGTGGTGTTAGGCGGGCATAAAAAAAGCAGTGTTCTTAAAGAGCACTGCTTTTTTTGTTAACTAAAAATTAGTCTTGAATTACTTAACAAACTTCATTGAAGATTGAGCAATTACTAACTCTTCATTAGTTGGGATCATAAATACCTTGAACTTGGAGTTAGGGGTAGAAATAACACCACCCTCAAAGCCTAAACGGCCTAAAGCCTTCTTGTTTAACTCCTCGTTAATCTCGATACCAAAGCTTTCCTTTAAGTACTTGCAGGTTAACTCACGAGCTTCCCAGCAGTTCTCACCGATACCGCCAGAGAATACGATAGCGTCAACACGGCCAACTGGAACGAAGTAAGAAGCGATGAACTTAGCTAAACGGTAAGAGAAAGCCTCTAAAGCTAAAGTGCACTTCTCCTCACCATTGAGGTAGCCTTCACAGATTGGACGCATATCAGAAGATACGCCAGAAAGAGCTAATAAACCTGACTTCTTATTAAAGATGTCCTTTACTTCCTCAACAGATAAATTGTTGTTCTGAGGATCGCATAAGAAGAACACTACAGAAGGATCAATCTCACCAGTTCTGGTACCCATGATTAAGCCGTCAAGTGGAGTTAAGCCCATGGAGGTATCCATGCACTTGCCACCCTTAATAGCACAAACAGAAGCACCACCACCTAAGTGACAGGTAATAACATTGGTATCATCTAAGGACTTGCCAAGAAGCTTAGCACTCTCTTGAGCTAAGTACATGTGAGAAGTACCGTGAGCACCGTAACGACGGATACCACCCTTGGTGTAATACTCCTCAGGAATAGCAAAACGATATGCTACTGGAGGCATAGTCTGGTGGAAAGCAGTATCGAATACAGCTACGTGAGGGATATTAGGGAAGGAGTTACGAGCTGCCTTAATACCTAAGATGTGAGCTGGATTGTGTAAAGGTGCAAAAGGAATAACCTTCTCAATGTTGGCTAATACTTCGTCATCAATTAAGGTTGGAGCAGAGTAGAACTCACCACCATGCACAATACGGTGACCACAAGCTACGATAGAATCTAATAAATTCTTGTGAGAGCTTAAGATGTTTTCTACTAAATAAGATAAAGCTTGCTCATGGTTGTAACCAGAGATATTAGTCTTTTGCTTGTCCTCATCACCAAAGCGCCAAGAGATAAAAGCCTCTGGTAAGTTCATGGCCTCAGCAATACCGCTTAAATAAACTTGACCATCCTCTGGATTCATGATGGCAAACTTTACAGAAGAGCTACCGCAGTTGATAACTAAAACAGACTTATTAATAGTAGACATTGTATACCCTAGATGACTAAACAAAACCCAAAAGATAGACAGCCAAACAACAAACTATGTAAGGAAATCTTCCTAATGAATAACTATTCACTCTTCAATGTTAAATATTGCTAGAACCGCCTTAGCAAGATAAAAGGCATTAGGTTCTTTGAATAAGAAAACTGTAACAGGATAAATATATTTGAAGCTACTTATGCGAGGAGTTAAAGCTAACATTGAAGAGATAAGCTATTACATAAAGTTGTTGATTGCATTTAATTATAGCACCTGACTTTATAAGCATCTTTTCGGAAATTGGAGTTAGCTCAAATTTAAAGCAAATTTAAATCCATATTTCAAGGAATCAAACTACTATAATCCGCATGCAAAAGCGTTTAGCTTAAACTTGAGTGAGATAATGTTATAGATAACTATATTACATCATCTTTAATAATTAAGTAAATAAAATATCTAATAATTTTTTAAGGGCCAAAATTTACTAAAAATATTGATAAATATTGGATTTTATAAAGACAAGAGATTAAAAATACCTTGTCTTTATATAAGAATTTCTAATAATAAAAACTTTATAAATATGCAGAGCTCTTGCTCTCTAAGCACCAAAATAGTGATTTTTAAAAAATCATGTTACTTGCGATAAAAATGCACTTTTACTATCACTTAATAAACTCTTGTTCTCAGTCATTGCCCAATAATGGTACAAATTTTTATTAAACCCTCCTTATAAGGTTACTTGCTCTAGTTCAGGGCAGCTAACAATATTTGCAGTGAAATTTCTCCACTTTAATAAACTAAGAACTACAATTAAGCTCCGATACTAGGCTCAAATAGCAAGGCTTAATCTGAGCCTTTACCAACAACTGAACCCATTTTATTAAAGAGATTAGAGATGATTGATGTAGGACCATTACGCCGTAGCTATACCATGGCAGGACTTGATGAAAAGGATCTAACCCCAACTCCTATTCCTCTCTTTGAGCGCTGGCTCAAGGATATGATTGATGCTAATCTTTACGACCCTAATGGCGTAGTTGTTAGCACTGTGGACGAAAGTGGTCAGCCTTATTCACGTATGGTTTTATTAAAGAACTATGATGAAAAGTCTTTAGTATTTTTTACTAATTTAGGCTCTCGCAAAGCACAACACTTAGCTCACAATCCTAAAATTTCTATGCTCTTTCCTTGGTATTACTTAGAGCGTCAAGTAATGTTTGTGGGCACTGCCCAAAAGCTTTCTGTACCTGAGGTAATTAAGTACTTCCACTCCCGCCCTCGTGACAGTCAAATTGGCGCTTGGACTTCACATCAATCCAGTAGAATTAGCGCTCGCTCCGTACTAGAGAGCAAATTTGCCGAGCTTAGAGAAAAATTCAAAAATGGTGAAGTACCACTACCAACTTTCTGGGGTGGCTACCGTGTCTTTTTCCATCAGGTAGAATTTTGGCAAGGCCGTGAAAACCGCCTGCATGACCGCTTCATTTATGACCTAAATGACGATGGTACCTGGACTACCTCTCGTTTAGCTCCATAAGTGCCCGCACTAAGCGCTAGGCGCATAGCGCCCAGCGCTGCGCTAGCGCTGGCACTGGCCTGAGCCGCATTGATAAGACCGACCCATTACCAAGTGAGTCGGTCTTGTCGTTTTATAGGCCTATCAGGGCCAAGATTTTGGTTTAGTCGGGCAAGACAGTGAAGGGCTATAAGTGGCTTGGGCTTGGCTGGGCTAAGCTGATCTGAGCTGAGCTTGCAGGGGTTTAACGAGTGGAGATGGAGTGGCTTTTAGGGCTTGGGTGGGCAGAATGGGGATTAGTGGTGCTATATAATTTTTAATGCATTACTTTTATAATGATATAATATATCTGATTATGATTTTGTGGGTTTGATTGCGCTGTATTATGTTTATTATTGAATATCTCTTCTCCTTATCTTTGTCTCAACTAGTTCTTCATATTGCTGGTGCTTTATTTGTGGTTTTAATCATAGGACTACTTATGCCTAGTGGAGGCCAAAAGAGTAAAGAGCAAGACAATAAGGCCCAGAGTAAAACTAAAAGACCTGCTGCTAATAAAGCCAATAAAAAGGCTAGCGAACCTCAAAAGGAAGCTTCTAAAGGCTTCTTTGGCAACTTATTTAGTAAAAAGCCTCATGATCCAAGCTTTGATTTTCTAAACAATAAATCAGATCAAGCCTTAACTGGCTTTACTCATCCTAATGCCACTGATCATGCCAGTGAGTTGGTCAAAGCCACTCCAGATAGTGCTGCCAAAGGTCCTGATACTAGTGAACTTAATGCTCTTTTCACTACTATGATTAAAGCAGGCGCTATTGAACATAAAAATTTCTTAGTTACCAACTTTGAACATCACTATTTAGAAAAGCTGAGAATTTGGTTTGGCTACAAGTACGAAATTTATTGCCAAGTTAGTGTCGGCTCAGTAGTTAATATCAATCCTATGGTTGATCTACCTAAGACAGCCAGTGAAAAAATCGATAGGAAGCAGCGTCTGTTATTTGCTCAAAAATGCCATAACATGTGTTTTGACTTTTTGTTAATTGAAAAGGGCACTGATCGCATTGTTTGTGCTATTGAGTTAGACGATCCTACTCACCTTAGTGAAGATAGAAAACAAAGAGATAGACGCTTGGATAAGATTTGTATTGCCGCTAAGTTACCTATCTTCCATATTACTAATATTTATCAAAAACCTGATATTAGACGACTATAATTGAGCAGTGATAACTTTATAATATAGCTACCAAAATATTTAAAAATAACTATGCATTTTATGGTTCTAATTTAGGGATAGTTTTATGGCCATCTATGTCAAAACTAATATTAGCTCTTTACAGAGTCAGCGCTTTTTAAACAATGCCCAGAACCAATTAAATGTATCTTACCAGCGCCTAGCCTCAGGCTTGCGCATTAACTCTGCTAAAGATGATGCAGCAGGACTGCAAATCGCAGATCGCTTAACCTCACAGATAAATGGTCTTAATCAGGGAAATCGTAATGCCAACGATGGTCTAGCCCTACTTCAGACTATTGATGGAGCCGTGGATGAAATTACCAATAGCCTCCAACGTGCTCGTACTTTACTAGTACAGGCAGCTAACGGTACCTACTCTAATGATGATCGTATTGCTATTCAGCATGAGGTAAGACAAGCCCTTTTAGGAGCATCAGCTATTGCTACTGATACTACTTTTGCAGGCAAAAAAATTCTCATGGGCCATATGAAAGGACCTGATGATATCTACGAGGATATCCCTAATGGTAAAAACCATATTCCAGGTATTTTGCGTTTACAAGTAGGAGCCAATCATGGCGATCAAATTGTTGCTCAGGTAAAAAATTTCTTTGTCCCTGAGCTTATGATTGACACCAAATATCCAACTGGCCCAGGTGGACGCAATCAAACTGTTGAGGATATGTCCAAGGGTGCTTTTGTAGTTGATAAGGCCCAGGATGGCACAGCAGAAGCTTTAACAGTTGATATCTCAACTCAAGAGCTTGCCAGTAACGCTCTAGGAGCCATTGACTATGTAATCAATGAGGTCTCATCCCGTCGTGCTGATTTAGGCGCTTATATGAGCCGTTTAGAGTCCTCTATCCGTAATCAATCTAATGTAGCAGAAAACCAAGCTGATGCCCGCTCTCGTATACGTGATACTGACTTTGCATCTGAGACAGCTAATCTCACTCAAATTAATATTATTCAGCAAGCTGCTAGCTCTATTTTAAGCCAAGCTAATAGTCGACCTAATATTGCTCTTTCTCTATTAGGCGGTATGTAGAAAGCAAAAAAGCTCCCTACTTTCGTAGGAAGCTTTTTTTGATCATGCTCTTATCTAGAAAATCTTAGAACACAATGGTCTTATTGCCGTGGATAAAGACCTTATTATTAAAGACCTTACCTAAAGCACGAGCTAATACTAAACGCTCTACATCACGGCCAGCCTTAGCCATCTGAGCAGCCTCATAACGATGAGTTACTTTAATTACGTCCTGCTCAATAATTGGGCCTTCATCTAAATTGTCAGTAACAAAGTGGGCGGTAGCACCAATAATCTTTACACCACGCTCAAAAGCTTGTTGATATGGCTTAGCACCAATAAAGGCTGGTAAGAATGAGTGGTGAATATTAATTAACTTGCCCTTTGGATAATGCGCAACCATCTTTGGAGATAAAATGCGCATGTATTTAGCAAGAATAATATAGTCTGGATTGCAGTCATCAAGGAGCTTCATCATGCGCTCTTCTTGCTCGTCACGAGAAATACCCTCATGAGAAACAACATGGAATGGAATGCCAAATTTAGATACTAAGTCACCTAAATCAGGATAGTTACCAGCAACCATGACAATTTCTGCATTTAAAGAACCACTATAGGCTCTCATAAGCAAGTCGCCTAAGCAGTGAGACTCTTTAGTTACCAAGATAGCAATACGTGGCTTAACGGCTTTATCCTTTAACTGAACAATAGCATCATCAGGTAATTTAGCAGTTACACATTGTAAAAACTTGCTTTCGTTGCTCTGATTAAAGTCACCCTCTAAAACTGAACGCATGAAAAAGCGGTTATCTTCTTCAGAGGCAAACTGATCTTGGTGCACAATGTTAATACCAAACTCAAAACAAGTGGTAGTTACCTTAGCAATTAAACCAGTAGCATCAGTACATTCAGTAGTTAAAATCTTTTGTTGCATGACAAAATCCAATCCACTCTATGATTAGTGAGACCAAAATTCTAGGGCTACTTACTTTTATCAAAAAACAATTATTTCTACCTGAAATTGTGATCTTAATAAAAGCTAGTCTAAAGATATTAACAGAAAGAAAACACGGTCTAAAGCCACTTGCAACTTTTTATAAAGGACTAAGCGCTAACTTTTAAGCTTTGATAGTTATCTTTGGCTAGCCATAAGCCATTTTCACTGTCTTTACAGTTATACAAATTCATTATGACTAATGTATACAAATGGTGCACAAAAGAGATAAAAACAGCCATTAACTAGCTTTATTAGTGCATAAATTCGATCATCCTAAATTTTTGAAAAATTTTCGTTAATTCCTCTTACTATTCCTATTTAATACGCACCATTGTAAAGCATAGTTGTTGAGAGCTAACTAAAATAGTAACTAGGGAAAATAGAATTGTAACTATGATTAACTATCACTAATTAAGGAAAATATAGGATTTTAGCCTTTATGCACTAATATGCAGCAATTCGTATAGCAACTGCCCAATTTAGTTCATTTTTACTATTTTTAGCAAAAATTGCACTTTAATAGGTATATTCATCTTGTCTGTTGCGTCTAATGTATTTGAGGAGCGGGAAAGCAATGAGTGATTTACATGACATTACAGTCCTAGACAAGGTAGCAACTTTATCTATTCCTGGCCATGACCCTATTCAGTTGCCTATCTTAAAAGGCACTATCGGTCCAGAATGTATTGATATTCGTGAGTTAGGTAAGCAAGGTTACTTCACCTATGATCCAGGCTTTGTGTCTACAGCTGCTTGTAGCTCTCGAATTACATTCATCGATGGTAAGAAAGGCGTATTGCTATACCGTGGCTACCCTATTGCCGACCTTGCTCGTAAGGCTGACTACTTACAAGTTTGTTACTTGTTATTTAACGGTGAAATGCCTAGCAAGCGTGAGTATGATGACTTCTGCTTTAAAGTACGTCACCACACCTTAATCCATGAGCAGATCGCTTCTTTATTTAAAGCTTTCCGTCGTGACTCTCACCCAATGGCAGTTATGTGTGGTGTGGCAGGCGCTCTTAGTGCGTTCTATCACGGTGGCTTAGACATTTATGATCCTGAGCACCGTCAAGCAACAGCAATTCGTTTAATTGCTAAGATCCCAACCTTAGCAGCTATGGCCTATAAGTACTCTATCGGCCACCCATTTATCTATCCACGCAATGATTTAAGCTATGCTGGCAACTTCCTCCACATGATGTTTGCTACCCCATGTGAGAACTACGAAGTAAATCCTGTTATTGAGCGTGCTTTAGACCGTATTTTTACTCTACATGCTGACCACGAGCAAAACGCATCTACCTCATCAGTACGTTTAGCAGGTTCTTCTGGTGCTAACCCTTATGCCTGTATCGCTGCTGGTATCGCTTCTTTATGGGGCCCTGCTCACGGTGGTGCTAACGAAGCTTGCTTACGCATGTTAGAGCAAATTGGCACTGTTGATCGTATTCCAGAATTTATTAAGCGTGCTAAGGATAAGGATGATCCTTTCCGTCTCTCTGGCTTTGGTCACCGTGTTTATAAGACCTATGATCCTCGTGCTTTAGTAATGAGAGAAACCTGCCATGAGGTTCTCCAAGAGCTTAAGATTAAGGATCACCCAATTTTACGTGTAGCTACCGAATTAGAGCAGATTGCTCTGAGCGACGAGTACTTCGTAAAGCGTAACCTCTATCCAAACGTAGACTTCTACTCTGGTATTATCTTAAAGGCTATTGGCATTCCAGTAAGCATGTTTACTGTAATCTTTGCTCTAGCACGTACCATTGGTTGGATTTCTCACTGGAACGAGATGCAGAATATGGATGAAAGCCGTATCGGTCGTCCTCGTCAGATTTACATTGGCTCTCCTGAGCGTCACGTTATCGCTATGGATGAGCGCTAATAAGCCTATCCTATTAAAACCAATCCAAAAGATATAATATTTAAGAGCCCAGAGAGATATCCCTTCTCTGGGCTTTTTTTATTGCTCTCACCTATAGCCCATCATGGCAATACCCTCCATGGCAACGCCCATCATGGCAATGCCCTCCATGGCAACGCCCATCATGACCATGACCACCATGGTCATGCCCACCATGGCCATGACCATAAGCCTCACTAACCCAATCATAGTAACACTCACCATCACCACCACCACCAGTAGCTACCAGTTCTATATTTGCTACTTTAGCCTTTCTAGTACCATATTAGAAAGTATGTGTTTGTAAGGCCCCTGTCCCTTGCTAAGCTACGCTTGGCCTTGTCAGGCGTGGTGCCTAGTTTAGGTAATAAAAATCCCTATCTATTGCGGTAGATAGGGATTTGACCCATTCGGTAGTGACAGAATTAATTGCAAAGAATGGTTTTTGGGGCAAAAAAAAAAGGAGTTACCTTTTTGGTAACCCCTCTTTTGCTAAAAAGCTGAGCTTTTAGGAAATTATAAACCTAAAGCAGCACGAGCCTGGTTAGCGATGGTCTCGAAAGCGGCCTTCTCGTTGATGGCGAGCTCAGAAAGAACCTTACGATCGATTTGGATGTTGGCCTTTCTTAAACCGTTCATGAACTTGGAGTAGCTTAAGCCGTACTGACGAGCAGCAGCGTTGATACGAACGATCCAAAGAGCGCGGAATTGACGCTTCTTCTGACGACGATCACGGTAAGCATACTGACCAGCCTTGGTAACAGCCTGGACGGCAACACGGTAGGTACGTGAACGAGCACCGTAGTAACCCTTAGCTGCCTTTAAAACCTTCTTATGACGTGCACGAGCGGTAACACCGCGCTTAACTCTTGCCATTTATTGTATCCTCCGATTAAGCGTAAGGTAATTGACGCATGATTGCGCGAACATTTGAAGTATGAACGATGTTCATAGCACGTAATGAACGCTTACGCTTACGGCTCTTCTTAGTGAGGATGTGACGTAAGTTTTGGTGACGGCACTTGAAGTGACCACTGCCAGTCTTCTTGAAGCGCTTGGCAACGCCACGATCGGTCTTCATCTTGACCTTGACTTTTCCAGCCATTGTAAATAACTCCGCATTTAATGAGTAGAAAGTAAGGGGTTTAATCTACTATTGTGATTAAATCTTTTAATCCCTTAAGATTCTTATTTCTTTTTAGGGGCTAAAACCATAGTTGCTTGACGACCCTCAACACGAGAGGCGCTTTCAACTGTAGCTAATCCCTTTTCTTCGCATAGATCATGCTCTACACGCTTGAGAACATCTAGACCAAGATGTTGGTGAGCCATTTCGCGTCCACGGAAGCGTAAGGTCACCTTGGCCTTGTTGCCCTCTTCTAAGAAGCGGATCAGGTTGCGTAGTTTAACCTGATAGTCGCCTTCATCAGTAGCAGGTCGGAATTTAATTTCCTTGATCTGAACTACTTTTTGCTTCTTCTTCTTCTGATCCTTGCTCTTCTCATAGAGGTACTTGCCATACTCAACTAAGCGACAAACTGGAGGATCAGCATTAGGACTGATTTCTACTAAATCTACACCAGCTTCTTCAGCCATGCGTAGAGCTTGAGCAGTAGGTACAACACCTATTGTCTCGTTGTCCTCTCCAATTAGACGTACTTCACGACATCTAATATCACCGTTAACCCGGTTCTTTGGCTGTGGCCTACCGGTCTTTTTTGCGCTGTTTATAGCAAACTCCTACTATTCAAATTATTCAGGGATCAACCTGCAATACCAAAATCATTGTGCACTTAAGCACAACAAAAGAGCTAGCAAAGTATAAGTTACTAGCCCTTCTTGTTTAGAGAGTTAACTCTCTAAGTTAGCGACTTGTTGCAGCTTGTTTCTACTTTTTTTCCTCAGGCTTTTCATCAGCCTTGGTAAAAAGTTTGCGCGATATAATATCAGATTTAATCATGCTGATCAAATCATCAATTGACATTGCACCTAAATCTACACCTTTACGGGTACGAACAGCCACTTGACCGTTCTCAGCTTCACGATCACCACATACTAACATGTAAGGAACATGCATTAAGGTATGTTCACGAATCTTGAATCCTACCTTATCGTTACGGAGATCGGATTGAACACGAATACCAGCCTCATCAAGCTTCTTAGTAACTTCTTTTACATACTCAACTTGGTTGGAGGTAATGTTCATTACTACGGCCTGAACTGGAGCTAACCAGGTTGGGAAAGCACCAGCAAACTCCTCGGTTAAGATACCGATAAAGCGCTCTAAAGAGCCAAGCATTGCACGGTGAATCATAACTGGTACGTGCTCTTGGTTATCCTCACCTACATAGTGAGCCTCTAAACGCTGTGGTAGTGAGAAGTCGAGCTGAATAGTACCACATTGCCATGCACGACCTAAAGAGTCATGTAAGGTGAACTCGATCTTTGGACCGTAGAAAGCACCCTCACCAGGCTGTAATTCAAACTCTAAGCCATTGGCAGTTAAAGCATCAGCTAAGTCTTTTTCAGACTTATCCCAAATCTCATCAGAGCCAATACGCTTTTCAGGACGGGTAGAAAGCTTTACGTCAATGTTGTGGAAACCGAAGTTATCATAAACTTCGTAAACCATCTTAATACACTCAGTAACCTCTTGGAGGATCTGATCTTCGGTAATAAAGATGTGAGCATCATCTTGCTCGAAACCACGTACACGTAATAAACCGTGTAAAGAACCAGAAGGCTCATTACGGTGATCCTTACCAAACTCAGCCATACGAATTGGCAAGTCACGGTAAGAACGGGTACGGCTATTAAAGATCTGGATAGCACCAGGGCAGTTCATTGGCTTAATAGCATATTCACGGTTTTCAGATGAAGTAGTGAACATGTTCTCAGCATACTTATCCCAGTGGCCAGAACGCTCCCATAAGACACGATCCATAATTTGAGGTGTGTTAACCTCAATATAGCCGTACTTATGTAACATACCACGCATGTAGTCTTCTACTAAGCGGTAGATGGTCCAACCATCATGGTGCCAGAATACTAAGCCTGGAGCTTCCTGCTGGAAGTGGAATAAGTCAAGCTTCTTACCTAAAACACGGTGATCACGCTTGGCAGCCTCTTCACGCTTTCTAATGTACTCATTGAGCTCTTCTTTAGAAGCCCAGGCAGTACCGTAAATACGCTGCAACATCTTATTTTTGGAGTCACCACGCCAATAAGCACCAGCAAAGTGGGTAAGCTTAAAGTGAGAGCAGAATGACATGTGTGGTACGTGAGGGCCACGACACATATCAGTGTACTCTTCATGGTGATATAAGGCAGGCTTATCTGACTTATCGATATTCTCTTCTAAAATTAACTTCTTGTATGGCTCATCACGCTTGGTAAAAGCATCATAAGCACCATTCCAGTCAACTACCTCTTTGATTACCTTGTAATCAGTCTTAGCAAGCTCATGCATTCTCTTATCAAGAGCTTCCATGTCTTCGGCAGTTAATTTGTGGTCTAAATCAACATCATAGTAGAAGCCGTTATCCACAACTGGGCCGATAGCCATCTTAGTAGCTGGCCATAATTGCTTAATAGCGTGACCTAATAAGTGAGCACAAGAGTGACGAATGATCTCCAAACCATCTTTATCTTTTGGAGTAACAATCTCAACCTTGGCATCATGTGTAACTAAGTCACAAGCATCATGTAATACACCATCGATGCGACCAGCAACACAGTTACGAGCTAAACCAGGGCCGATGCTTGCAGCAATGTCGGCAATTGATACTGCGGTATCAAACTCTTTGATATCGCCATTAGGTAGAGTAATTTTAGGCATAATTCAAAACCAACGGTGCCAACGATGCACCTTGAGGTCCTCTAAAAAAATAAAACAAAGATTGCATCGCAACTATGCGCAAACTAACTCGTCAGCACTGTCCTGTGCGAAGCCATCGAATGCACAGTATACGCTCTTGGAGTATGCTTTGCACTACAATATAAGCACTTTGTTTAGCCTCAAACTAATTTTTTGTTAAAAAAATATAAAATTACACTTGCCAAGGCTAAAACTGGCCGCTATAATGCACAGCGTTCGACGGAACAATGCGCCTTTAGCTCAGCTTGGTTAGAGCATCACCTTGACATGGTGGGGGTCGGTGGTTCGAGTCCACTAAGGCGCACCATTTACAATCAGCACTACGCTGATTTTTTTATTTATAGCTGTTGTATCTATAGAAACTTCACCTTACCTATTTCTTTTCCCGCCTCAACTTAATAAGATTATTACTACCTACCAAATTAATTTGCTTATTTTTATCAGTTTTTCTTAAAGGTCAGCCATGCTCAAGTTTTTTACTTACTTATTTTTAGGCCTAATTATCTTAGCTACTGTTGCTACTATAGCCATGCTTTATATGGCCTAATCCTTATTTTACCTAGATCTTTTAACAACCCTAGGGCTCTTTATTTTCTCTAATTACTAAAATTACAAAAAAAATGTGAGCGCCTTAATACGAATACAATTTGCTAATTTAAAACTAATTTGCTTGTGTTATGCTCTAACCTAATAAATGTTTAGTTAGTCCTTAGTCCTATTTTTTTTAGGTTTGCACAATGTTAAAGAAAACTTTAATTGCCTCCGCTATCACCGTATCTTTTGCTTTAAGCGCTCAGGGTGTACAGGCTAATCCAATCACCAATTTTGTTAATGGTTTAGTTAATGATGTTGCATCTGTTCAGCTAGATGCTCGTCGTGGTGGCGCTCGCCGTGCAGCCCCACGTGCAACTCCACGAGCCACAACCTCAACTCGTAAAGCTGCTACCCCAACTCGTACTACCGATAACAAGACCGCAGCCAATAACAACACTGCTACTAATAACAATACCGCTAACCGTAATGCTCAGCCTCAACAGGCTCAAGCTGGCGCTCCAGCTGCAGCTCCAGGCGGTATGGGCATGGGCGGCTCTTTCTTAAGCTCCCTAGCAGGCGCTGGCGCTGGTGTGTTATTAGCTAATATGTTATTAAGCCCATCTGCTGCCGCTGCTCAAGGCACTGAGGTTGCTACCCCAGATATGCTTTCTGACACCCAGATTGATGAGTGCTTAACTCAAATTAAGACTGACTTAGAGGATGCTAAGCAACGTTTATCAGAGGCTGCCCCAGAGGAGCAAGCCGCTATTCGTGATCAAATCTCTAAGATGAACGAGCTTCAAATCACCTTATTAAATGAGCAATTAAACCGTCTCCAAAAGGGTGCTTAATTAGCTTTTACTAAATTGAACTAATTAAGGCCATCTTAGCTTGCTAAGATGGCCTTTTTAGTGATAAAAAAAGAGAGTCTGCATTGCAAAGTACAGACTCTCTTTTGTTTTTTTAATAACTAACTAGTTTCGTTAGATATTGTAGATTTCTAAGCTTTCATTAGAATCTTTCCAAGCCTTATCAGCTTTAGCGTCGTCTGAGCGCTGCTGATCTAAGAAAGCAAAATATTCCTCATCCACACCTGGAGTAATGTAGTGGCCAGTAAATACTGACTCCTCAAAGTCAGTAAGCTGAGGGTTTTGCTCACGTACGGCATCTTCTAAGTCCTTGAGATCTTGATAGATCAAGGCATCAGCGCCGATAAGCTCACAAATCTCTTCATTGCTGCGACCATAAGCAATTAACTCTTTAACGGTAGGCATATCAATGCCATAAACGTTAGCATAGCGAACCTCAGGAGCTGCTGATGCAAAGTAAACAGCTTGAGCGCCAGCCTCTTTAGCCATATCAACAATCTGACCTGAGGTAGTACCACGAACAATAGAGTCATCAACTAATAATACTCTCTTGCCCTTAAACTCTGCTGGAATAGGATTGAGCTTATTGCGTACTGACTTTTTACGTTGCTTTTGACCAGGCATAATGAAGGTACGGCCAATGTAACGATTCTTAACAAAGCCCTGGCGGTAAGGAACACCTAAGATACGTGCGATTTGTACAGCAATATCACTGGAGGTCTCAGGAATTGGAATAACCACATCAATATTTAAATGGCTGTACTCACGCTTAATCTTTTCAGCAAGCTTAGTACCCATAGATACACGAGCAGCATAAACACTCACACCATTCATTACAGAATCTGGACGAGCAAAATATACATACTCGAAAATGCAAGGTTGTAACTTAGTAGAGCTTGCACACATATCACTGTGAAGATTGCCATTCTTATCAATAAAGATAGCCTCACCAGGAGCAACGTCACGTACTAACTCAAAGCCACAAATAGATAAGGCAACAGACTCAGATGCAACCATGTACTCATCTTTGCCATTCTCATCTTTTCTGTGACCTAAAACTAAAGGACGAATACCAAAAGGATCACGGAAAGCAACTAAGCCTACACCAATAATCAAGGAAACTACAGCATAACCACCGCTAATATCCTCATTAACACCACGAATAGCGTTAAAGATATCATCAGCAGTTGGGAAACGTTGATAATTGGTAATGGTTTGTAAGCGCCAGGCAAAGATATTTAAAAGGATTTCACTATCAGAGCTGGTATTTACATGGCGGAAGATGCTTTCGCACTTCTGCTTTAAGGCTCTAGAGTTGGTAAGATTGCCATTATGAGCAAGAGCAATACCAAATGGAGAGTTGACATAGAAAGGCTGAGCTTCGGCAGCAGAGGATGAGCCTGCTGTTGGATAGCGACAATGGCCAATGCCAATGTTGCCTTTTAATCTCATCATGTGCTTTTGCTGGAACACTTCACTAACTAATCCGTTAGCTTTTCTTTGTCTGAAATTACCCTCATCAAGGGTAATAATTCCAGCTGCATCCTGACCACGATGCTGTAGCACAGTTAAAGCATCGTACAAGGATAAATTTACTGGTGAGTTGGCAACAATGCCCACTACTCCGCACATACTAGGCTCCTACGTTGAGGTCTAAATCTTCTGGGGTGGTTGGTCCATGTACAAAGAACCAATCTACAATACGTTGCAATTCTGGAATAAATACCGAGTCTCGATAGAAAGGAGAATCAGCAACGAAACTTAGAATATGGAGCTTAAAGCCAATTTGCATTAAGGCTAAGATCACACAAACTATTAGTACGCCTCGCAATATGCCAAAGACCATACCAAGTAAACGATCTGTTCCTGACAGACCTACTTTATTTACTATAGAGGTAATGAGCATACCGCAAATGCCAACTACAACAATGGTGGCTATAAAAAGAATTACACAAGCAACGGACTTTCGGACAATCTCGTCTGATAAAAAGGTGAGTTTTACCGATAAAAGCTCATAGTATTTACTAGAGACAATAAAGGCACTCACCCATGCTATCACTGAAATGACCTCTTTTATAAATCCACGAAATAAAGAGAGGACACCAGAAAGGATAACTACAGCGAGAATCAATATATCTGCTGTAGCTAACATTATTTAGAAATAACCTCGAGACCGTTTAAGTATTGGCGTAATACCTTAGGTACAGTAATAGAGCCATCTTCGTTCTGATAGTTTTCCATTACAGCAACTAAAGTACGACCAACAGCTAAGCCTGAACCATTTAAGGTATGAACTAACTCAATCTTGCCATCCTTGCGACGCATACGAGCTTGCATACGACGTGCTTGGAAATCAGTGCAGTTAGAGCAAGAAGAAATTTCACGATAAGTATTTTGAGCTGGAATCCAAACCTCTAAATCATAGGTCTTAGCAGCACTAAAGCCCATATCACCAGTAGAAAGAGCTACTACACGATATGGAAGCTCTAAAGCCTGAAGTACAGACTCAGCATCACGGGTTAACTGCTCTAAGGCTACAAATGAATCCTCAGGACGTACTACCTGAACCATTTCAACCTTATCAAACTGGTGCATACGAATTAAACCACGAGTATCGCGGCCTGCAGAACCAGCCTCTGATCTAAAGCAAGGAGTATGAGCGGTTAACTTAAGTGGTAATTGATCCTCTGGGATAATCTCACCACGAACCATATTGGTAAGAGGAACCTCAGCAGTTGGGATCAAGCAGAAATGACGGTTTACATCATCACCATCAGCATTACCATTTAAATTAGTGTGGAATAAGTCCTCACCAAACTTTGGTAACTGACCAGTGCCATATAAAGAATCGGTGTTCACTAAGTAAGGAACATAAACCTCAGTATAGCCTTGTTGCTGGCAGTGTAAATCAATCATTAACTGCACTAAAGCGCGGTGTAAAGAGCAAATTGGGCCCTTCATTAAGGCAAAACGAGCACCAGAAATCTTACGGGCATTAGCAAAGTCTAATTGATCTAAGCCCTCACCTAAGGCAACGTGATCCTTAACCTCAAAATCAAAAGTACGAGGAGTACCCCAGCGACGAACTTCCACGTTCTCACTGTCATCCTTACCTACAGGTACGGACTCGTCTGGTAAATTAGGAATAGTTAAAGCAATTTGCTCAATCTCAGCTAAAACAGCATCTTGCTGCTTCTTAGTGCTATCTAATTCATCGCCAATAGCACTAACCTCTGCCTTAATAGACTCTACATCCTTACCTTCACGGATGGCTTGACCAATAGACTTGGAAAGAGAGTTACGCTTAGCTTGAAGATCCTGAGTACGAACCATTAAGTCCTTTCTCTGCTCTTCAAGTGCAGTTAACTTTTCTACATCAAGAGTGTAATTACGTGTGGCTAAGATCTCTTTGGTCTTAGCTAAATCTGTGCGAATATATCTCGAATCAAGCATGATAAGCTCGCCAATGTTCTAAAACAAAAAAGCAAAGACAAGAATTACTAACTACCGTAAATTAAAAAGAGCTATTTTAGCGCAGCAATTTTTAATTTATGAAAGTCAGAAATAATCAAATATTAGAAAGCTTTTTTTAAGCATCTTTCTTGTCATGACAAATTCTAAATTTTAACACGAATTAGAATTTAAGCCTAAAAGAGTTGCGCTCAATCATTAAAGGTAAGCAGAAAAATCTAACAACTAAATGAAAAAACGGCAAAAAAGTTGCGCTAATTTTAGCGCTAAAGACTAATGATGGCTATTAGTATCGCTCTCATCAAACAAATCTGGATTATAGCGCTGCAATTGCTCTTGCATTCTCTTAGCATGTTCAGCATCGTAGCGCTGCTCTGATGCAGGAGCGATAGCGTCAAGCTGTTTTAAGTATTGCATGCGTTTTAATAAATAGTCCTCAAAGCCACGATTAGAAGGCTGATAATAACTACGTCCATGCAATTCCTCTGGTAAAAAGCACTCACCTGGGGCATAACCTAAAGGATAATCATGGGCATAACGATAGCCATTATGATAGCCCAGTTCCTCCATTAACTTAGTAGGAGCATTACGTATATATAAAGGCACCTCAAAAGAAGGTAGCTTACTAGCATCAGATCGGGCTTTACCAAAAGCAGTATAAAGATGGTTACTCTTAGGAGCTAAAGCCATATAAACAGCTGCTTGAGCAATAGCTCTTTGCCCCTCAGTCTCACCTACTCTAGTAAAAATATCCCAGGCATTTAAACCAATTTGCATAGCCTGAGGATCTGCAAGACCTATATCTTCAGTGGCAATAGCTAATAAGCGGCGTGCTACATATAAAGGCTCACCACCAGCCTCTAAAATACGGGCATACCAATATAAGGCCGCATCAGGATCTGAGCCTCGTACTGATTTATGAAAGGCTGAAATCAAATCGTAATAAGCATCTCCACCCTTGTCATAACTAATTAAACGCCTACCAGCAACTGCACCTACCATAGCAAAGGTAATTACTTTGCGACCATCTTTCGTAGGAGCTGCATCGTCAGAGAGCATTTCTAAAGTAGTTAGCAAATGGCGGGCATCACCATCGGATAATTCTTTTAAAGCCGCCCTAACCCTATCATCAAAGGTTAAATTTAAAGAGGCCAAGCCCCTTGGGCTGGTCAGAGCACAATCAATAAGTTGGTCTAACTCTTCATTATTGAGCTTTTTTAATACATAAACACGGGCACGAGATAAGAGTGCAGAGTTAACCTGAAAGGATGGATTTTCTGTAGTGGCACCAATAAAAATTACTGTGCCATTTTCAATATAAGGCAAAAAGGCATCTTGCTGAGCCTTATTAAAGCGGTGAACCTCATCAACGAAGAGAATGGTTCTAACATTATGACGACGGCGCTCTTTAGCTCTTTCAATAGCCTCTCTAATATCTTTGATGCCACTTGCCACTGCCGAAATTTGTTCTAATTTAGCATTGGTGCTTTTAGCAATAATAAAGGCTAGAGTAGTTTTACCAACTCCAGGAGGGCCCCATAGGATCATGGAGTAGCACTGACCACGCTCTAGTGCCTGACGCAATGGCTTGCCAGGGCCTAATAAATGACTTTGACCAATATATTCTTGTAAATTGCGAGGACGCAGACGGGCAGCTAATGGCGCAAAAGGATCTTCATCAGCCCTATCGTCAACTAAATTATTAACGCCCGCACCAGTGCTGGCAAAGCCAGCGCTAGCGCTGCTGGCGCTAGCGCTGCTAGTGCCATTGCTACTAGCACTCAACACCTCTTGAGCCTCATCATTATTGTTAATCTCTGAGCTGTTATCACTAAACTCCCAGTCAACAAATAATGAGCCTTGTCTGCTATCCATAATAAACCCTATAAGAAACAGCTCACCGCCCCATCAGGACTTACAGCCCCCAGCACTGCAAAGCACCAAGGACTGCCATGCTAAAGCTTGCCATACAGCCCCTGGTCATGCTATCTCAGGCCAAAAGACTCAGTCCAGAAGGAGCGACCTTACTGGCGTTGATCATCAATTTCAACATCATTAGGTAGACGATAGTCAAAACTATCTTTAGCTACTTTATTCTTTTGATTGGTAAATAAGTAGAAATTAGTATTGCCATCATCCATACGAATTGATAGAGAGTCTATAGCCTTTATATAGGTATTATCATCCTCAAAACGATGATCAATAAAAGAAATAGTAATACTCTTAAAGTCTTTTGATGCTTTAGGTATGAGAGTAAAACGCTGACGATCACGGGATACATAATAATCGTCCCATTTATGAGGGTCACTGCCAGTTAGCAGCATTAAAGGATTAGCACCCAAACTATCTATAGAGTAAATTGATACTTGATTAACAATAGAGTCATAGTAGTAGATATCATGGTCTTTAGTATAAAGCGCAGTCTCATCTGGAATTTTAGTATGCATCATAAACATATTAGGATGAGAGATATAAATCTTACCGCGGGATTCGCTAAGCAAAGTATTATCGCTATCTGACAACTGCTGTTTGAAATTAGCAGTGAATTGCGGCATAGCACTAATTAACTCTTGCAGAGCCTTTTTATTAGCTTGCTGATCTTCACTTATGTTCTCTTTATTCATAGGAACCAGATCATTAATGTTAACTTGCTTTTGAGCGTAAGATTGTCCTGCCATTAATCCTAAAGAAAGAACAAATGCGTAGCATGAAAACTTAGCAGCAAGATTAAGAGAAGCCATAGCAAAAAAACTCCTGATTACCCTAAAAGATTAGCCTTATTTTACAAGTCTTTTTACCTACATCATAGCGAAACATACTTTAACTAAAATTAGGTACTAAGCTATGTCAACTACAATAAATAAGGCCCAAGGATCACTCCTTAGGCCTTATTGGTGAGCTTTTAGCTTAGATCTTTAATCAATTATGCCTTCACGGCTTAACTGCATAAAGATCTTCTTAGCACGAGGATAACCAACACCTAACTCTGTTTGTAAGTCAGTTACAGTAGGTGGCTTATTACGTCTATCCATATACTCACGTACTACCTCAACAGCCTGATCAAACTTAACATCAAGCTCTTTGGCCTTATTCTCTGCTGGATCCTCAGTTTCTTCCTCTTGAACAGCCACAACGTCCTCAAGGTACTCAGGGGCACCAGCATATTCTTTCCATGCGTCAACTACAGCCTTAACATCATCATTAGAAGTAAAGGAACCATGAGCACGAGTAGCTGTACCCTCACCAGGGAATTTATAAAGCATATCGCCATTACCCAGTAAGCACTCAGCACCCTTTTCATCCAGCACAATGGTTGAATCTAAGCGGTTTTGTACGGTAAAGGCTACACGTGATGGGAAGTTAGCCTTAATCATACCTGTTACCACCTCAGAACGAGGAGTTTGAGTAACTAATACTAAGTGAATACCAGCGGCACGAGACTTAGCTGACAGACGAGCAATTAAGCCATCAGGAGTGCTTTCTTTATCCTTTTTACGTCCACTTTGAGCCATAAGGTCAGCAAACTCTTCGACCACCACTACAATCCATGGTAAAGGCTCTAAAGCTTGAGGTTGAGGGCTAAAATCCTTATTCCATAAAGGATCAGCTACACTTTGACCATTAGCGGCTTTAGACTTAATCAAGTCGTTGTACTCAGAGAGCTTTCTTACGCCCAACATAGACATAAGTTTAAAGCGGCGCTCCATTTCGTCCACACACCAGCGTAAAGCAATAGGAGTTTTCTCGGCCACATCAGTAATAACAGGAGTAATAAGATGTGGTAAATCCTTGTAAATAGAGAACTCTAGCTGCTTAGGGTCTACTAAAATTAAGCGCAATTCACTAGGAGATCTCTTTAACAATAAGGAGATCAACATAGTATTAAGACCTGCTGACTTACCAGAACCTGTAGTTCCTGCTACTAGTAAGTGTGGACACTCAGCTAAATCTTTCACCACTGGAGCACCCACTACAGAAGCACCTAAGCACATTGGCAAGGATGCTTTTGATTCTTGGAACTCACGGGATGAGGCCATATCAGCTAAGGTAATAAATTGACGTTGTGGGTTTGGAACTTCTAATCCTACATAAGAGGAGCCCTCAACAATTGGAACCACACGTACATTAGGCACCATTAAATTACGGCATAGCTCAGTTTCAATGGAGGAAATAGCTGTACTCTTAACACCAGGAGCTAAGTCCAAATCAAAACGAGTAATTACAGGGCCAGTTAAATAGTCTGCTACCGTAGCCTTAATACCAAAAGAGTGTAAGACATCATTAATACGCTCTGAGGTCTTATTCAACTCATCTAAAGAAATATCAACATGACTATTAGAACGTGCTAATAAGTCTAAAGATGGTCGCCAGCTATCATAACGATGGCGTGGCACTGAGCATAAAGCCAAGCTTGAGCGCTCAGTACGAGCAGCACCACCAGAGCCAGCACCCTGGCTAACACCAGCCATATAGCTTGGTAAATTGCTGCTTGAACTATTATGAGCCCCCATAAAGGCATTACCAGCAGTAGGCAAACCTACTCCACTAGGGCCATGTTCACCCATAGAATGAGCATCACTTGCCTCAACTTGTCCAGATACAAAGCCATTGCCAGGCATATTATCTTGTAAATGGAGCTGGCTATCATTAGTGTTAGTTGGCTCATAGCTGCCTGGCAACATATTAGCTTGTTGGTTGTTAGCCATAGGCATATTAGGCATAGCACCTGCCATAGCCATATTATTAGCCGCCATGTTCTGATACATCATATTAGGGGCCATATTATTCATGGCATTAGGCATAACAGGCACATATTGGCCATTAGGCAATTGCATGTACTGTACTTGTCCCATTGGCATATTAGGGTTTGCCATATTTGGGTACATCATGTTAGGAGCCATATTATTCATGGCATTAGGCATGACTGGTACATATTGGCCATTAGGTAATTGCATATACTGTACTTGCTGTCCATTAGGCATTTGATTAGCCATAGGATTGTACATGGCTTGATTATTCATCATTTGGGCATTATTAAATGCTTCCATTTGATTAGCCATCATGCCTTGATCAAAGCCATTAGCGCCTACAGGGAACTGACCATCAGAATATTGACCTTCTTGGTACTCTTCATCATCCTGATACTGTTCATTTTGAGCGTCTTCTTGATAGTCCTCAGCGTTATTTTCACTTAACTGAGCATCATCATAAGTAGCAATCTCAGACTTTACCTGAGCCTCAGCTTCAGTTTCAGCTTTGTCCTCAGCCTCAGCCTTAACCTCTTGCTTTAACTGCTGCTCTTTTACTTTATTTTCGTAAGAGTCATGAACATAGTCATAATCTCCAAATAAAGAATTACCCTTAGAGACTTGGCTATCGTGGCCCTCATCCTCCATAGGAATAAAAGCAGAGCTTAAAGAACCAACTTCATAGCTCTTTTTAGGCTCATCAAATTTATTAAAGGAGATAATATTGTCTTCTTGCTCTTGAGAGAGGTCTTTGCTCTCATCGCTAGCGCTAGTGCTTACACTAGTACTATTGGACTCACTGTTTTGCTCTGAGGAAGTAACAAAACGAGCAAAGTCAAAACCTCCCTGGCCAGGCAAGGTTTTATCTTCTACAGCAGCGCCTGTTACAAATTCATCATCACTGCCGCCCTCTGTTCCACTAAGGCTTTCATCAATGTGACCAACCTCCTTACCTCCAAAGTCATAAACGTGCTTTGGTACATAAGGCTTGTCGTAATCATCATCAAATAAATTTACGTCTACGGCGTTAGAAGCATTATTTTGCTCACCATTTTTTGCCTGTAACTCATTATCCCTAGTAGTAGCAAAACGGAAAAAGTCACTATCATTATCCAAAGAGGCATCTGTAGCAGCATTAGAGCGGGTAATATTGGTACTAATATTACCTTGATTAAACTTTTGACTCTCAGGAACTGGAGAACCGCTGCCCATCTGAATATTGGTGCTAACAATATCATCCTCAATATTGTTTACCTCAGCATTATCATAGGCATTAGTATTGGTATTGGTATTGGTATTGTCACTAGTATTAGCGTGGGTATTGGCACCCTGCTCTAACTTATCAAAGTTAAAGCTCTGCTCATCACTATTAGCCATACCTAGATCCTGATGCTCATTAAAATGCTGTAATTTAGCATCATCCATTTCTGAGGCTAAATTGGAGAGAGTTTCAATAAGCTCATTCTTTGGGGCTTCTTGACCATCTGAGACACTATCGCTTAACTGAGAGCTTAAATGGGGGCCTTCACTATCATCATTGCTAGCGCCATTGAGGCTATCGCTTTGTTGATCTTGATTAGAGCTATCGGCCACTTGCTCAGACAAGCTAGAGGCTTGCTCAGCATTATTATGCTCTGGCACGCTATTATTAGTGTTTTTAGCGCTTGGATAGTAGTTATTAGTCTTAGATGAAATGTCCTCAGCATCATTACGACTGTCCCTAATAATGGTACGTGGACGCTCCTCTAAAGGAAGATCTACACCAATATCATGTGTATTAGGCTCAGCTAAATCAATTACCTCTTCGCCAGTATCTCGATTAATCTTTTTAAGGCGACGCTTATTAAGAGGTTGACCGTTTTGAGCAGCCTTTTCACGGGCTAGACGTGCAGCATAAGTACCTGCATAAATAGGAGCTTCATCGTCCTCTTCATACACATACTCATATTGATCATCATCGCTTTGAGGTAAGCCATCAGTAGCATTATCACCAGCACTAGCGCTAGCGCTAGTACCGCTCTCTTGCTCGTGGCTCTGAGCCATAGCCTGAGCTTGCGCTTGAGCCTCTGCCTCAGCCCTGGCCTTAGCCTCTGCCTCAGCCTTAGCTTGGGCTTCTTGTAATTCTTGAGCTTTTCTTTGAGCAGCTTCTTGCTCTTTGCGCTCTCTTTCGGCCTGTTCCTTGCGCTCTTGCTCCTCACGTCTCTTACGCTCACGCTCTTCTTTTTCTTTATTTTGAGCAGCAATTTGCGCAGCAATCACCTTAGGATCAGTACGCTGAACAATGGTATGAACAGCCTCTCTATCAGAACCATCGTCACTTTCGTTATTGCTATCTTCTAAAGCAACACTAGGCACTAAAGCATGCTTAGCAGCATAACTACCATAGCCATAAGGGCTATCAGGCTCACCCTTCTCTTTATTACCGTCTTTTACAGTATTGCTAGCTGTAGCAGCGGCAGCAGAAACAGCAGTAGCTGCAGTGGCAGCTACATCAGCTAAAGCCTCTTTTGCGGCTAAACCACCAACAGCAGAAGCAATGACCCCTGCAGCTGCAGTCACACCTGTACCCTCAGCAGCCATGGCAGCCACTACACCATTTACTGTAGATGCATTAGCAGCAGCCACAGGAACGGCATCAGCTGTTGCAGCTGTAGCGGCAATAGCATCAGCTTGAGCAACACTAGCACCTGAGGAAATCAAGGTTGATGGGCCATTATCGCTAGCGCCTTCATTACCTAAATCAGAATCTTGAGGCAAGGAGTTTTCTGTAGCTAAGTTGTTAGTTGGCACTGTAGCTGGTGCTGGCTCTAAAGCTTGCTCTCTAGCTTGAGTATAAGCCTGGGCATCATCTTGAGATTGGATAGGTGCAGACTCTAAAGTGGCCTCTGGAACTAACTCATTAGCATAGGATCCTTGTCCCATGTCCTGCTGTGGAAGCTCAACTTGCTCATTATTCATAGGCATTTGAGCATCTTTAAAGTTTGAAACAGGGATATCAGTACCTTGATCAAAGCTACCTTGCTGGTAAGAGCCATTCATATTAGAGGCAAATTGATTTGGTGCAACCTCAGCATTAAAATCAACGCCAGACTCTACCTTAGTATTTGCTAAATCTAAGTTCTGCTCTAATGCTGGCTGAGTACCAATATCATCAATAGCAGCATTGGAGATAAATACTTGATCAGACTCTATAGCAGGTACAGAGGCTGGGGCCTGAGCAGCAGTCTGCGCAGCAGCTTGGGCCTGGGCAGTAGCCTGAGCTTGGCCAAGGCCCTGAGCCTGAGCCATACCAGAGCTATGAGTCTGGTCTGGGAGTGGGTATAACTCATCTTGCATGGCCTGATTTTGCATATTATTTTGCTCATTGGCAAAAGCAAAGAAATCCTGGCCAGGCTCTGGTGTTGACTCTTGAGTATTATTCAAATTAGGCATTGGAGGAACTTGTGATAAGTCCTCTTGAGGCTCTAAACCAGCTAAAGCATTGTTAAAGCTATTGTCCTCTTCTGATTGCATTTCATTAGCAAAAAGCTGTACAGCAGCTTGATTATTGCTATTAATAAAACTCTCATTAGGATCAATTGCTGTACCTAAATTATTGTTAAGCTCAGAGCTTGGCTCTGCGTAAGACTCACTGTAAGGCGCAACATTTTGAGCAGCACTATTAATAAGCTCTTCATTATTTTCATAATAACCCTGCTCATTGTCCTGCGCCATGGCCTGTTGAGGCACCTCATCAAGGCCTTGGACTTGGCCCTGGCCCTGGCTCATTTCCTGGCCCATTTCATAGCCCTGAGCTTGGTTCTGAACTGGGGATTGGGTTTGCTCTAAATCTTGAGCTAAGACCTGATTATCTTGCTCTAAAGCTTGGTAAGGCTCGTTATTAACAGCAGACTGGTCATTAGGAGACATGCGACCATATTCACTGTTCATAACCTGCGCAAAGAAACCATCTTGAGCCTCTTGAGAGCCATTAGTTTCCATACCATGGCTATCGGCAGCAGCTCTTGGGGACATATTATTAGCAGTGCTCAATTGCTGCTGAGCTAAAGACTCTAAATCAGGAAGTACCTTATCCTCTGAGGCAACATTTAGCTCATCGGCATTAGGTAGTGAACCATTTTGCTCTAAAGCCATGCCCTGGGCCATGTCTTGGGACATGTCTGGAGCCATATCTTGCTCTTTAGCAGAGGCTGTGGCTGAGGCCATCACACCTGTAGCAAGTGCGGCAGCGCCTAAGGTATTTTGATCTAAAGTAAGGTCATTATCATCTTGAGCTAAAGAATGATGAGTATTGTGTTTCTTACCATTAGTATTGCTCTTAGCTGGCAATACTTTGAAGAAGAGATCGCCTACTCTATCAAAGATAAAGAAAGGATTGCGGCCCCAAAGCATGGAAAGACCACAAAAAACAGTAATGGCAAAGATAAAGACACTTAAAATGCTTGGCAAAGCTAAATCGCAAAACATATTAAGCATGTCACCTAAAAGGCCGCCCGCACCTGTAAAGCCAATATCAAAGTAACGAGACAAGATACCTGATAAGCCAATTAAAGTGCAGTTAAAACCTAAGAGGCGTAAACAAGCTTTATAAAAGTCTGCATGCCAAATATCAATTGGTTTTAAAACTAAAAAATAGCCTAAATACACAATCATGGCAGCAAACAAATAAGTAAGCACGCCAAAGTACTCAAAGAAAAAGCCTAATATAGGAGCATCTTTGTGATTATAGCTAGCTGAATCTACTTGGCCTAAAATAAGCTCACCACTTAATTTAGACTGAGCAGATCCCTGAAAGTCTAAAATTAAATAAAAGCACAAAAAACATAGTCCAATGCTCAAAATAAAGAGCACCATGCGTAAAGGATTGCGATCACCACTTACGCTCGGTGTTCCCTTTGCGGCTGCCATAAAACGTCTCCTATTTAAGATCTTGGAAGATTAGATCTTTCTTGTAAGTCTAATCATTAGACTTTCAGTATTAATTAATAACTTTTTTAACTCAAAAAAGTCTACAAAGTATAAGGCAAAAAAGGCTTTTTATAAAGCAAAAGCCCATCGGTTAGATATACCTTAATAGCATCAAATTAGTGTCCAAACTAATATCATTAGTTCCACTTTCCCATACCATAAATTGCCTATATTACTGAATAGCTTCACCTTAAAAGCGTTAAATCTCCGTCATAATTAAGCAAAAAACACGTAAAAGAGCCGATTTTTCTTAAATTATTAGCAAAATCTGTTAATATTGCAGGGTTGTCTTATTAAATTAACAACAAAATAATCACCTTAATAACTTGTATGTTCAACATGCTTTTAAACCAAGGTGTATTATTTATTTAGCAATTAATGTTTAGAGTATAATTGCATTCAACATTAGACTTATTAAAGTCCTTTTATTTTATAGCTAATTGTTAAGTGGCAGATTAAGGTTATTTGTTTTTACTAATAGCCTATGTTTTGGCCTAAGATTCACCTTATGATTGAGCTATTTATAGCCTCTAATCATTTATTTAAAAGGGATAGCAAGTGTTAGACTTTTTAATCGCATTCTTTACTGACTATGGCTATTTAGCTGTATTTGGCATTTTAATCTTGTGCGGATTTGGTCTACCTGTCCCTGAAGATATCACCTTAGTCTCTGGTGGTGTGATTTCTGGATTAGATTTAGCTAATCCGCACACTATGTGTATTGTGGGACTAGCTGGTGTCCTCATCGGCGATAGTATTATGTTTTTAGCTGGTCGATTCTTTGGTTATCGTATCCAGCGCATTAAGATGTTCCGCCGTATCCTATCTCCACGACGTTTTTCTCATATTCAAAGAAAGTTCAAACAATACGGCTTATCTCTATTGTTTGTTGCCCGATTCTTACCAGGTTTAAGATCTCCTATTTTCTTAGTAGCAGGAATGTCACGCCGTATTTCCTATCTGACCTTTATTTTAATGGATGGTCTTGCGGCTTTAATCTCTGTTCCTGTATGGGTGTACTTAGGTTACTTCTTTGCCGACAATCTTGATTTACTTATGGAGTATGTCAAAGATGTCCAAAAGATGATTTACTTAGCTTTAGGTTTAGTAATCTTAGTAGTATTAGTTATTTATCTAAAGAAGAGATTCCACAGCAAGCTTAAGACCTTTACTGATGACTCTCATAGCCACTCATCTCCTTGTAGCTGTCAAGAAGATCAGGCCCAGGCTAAGGCTCAAGCTAATAATAGCTCTGCACAGCTTACACAGAGCGATACTCAAGCTGGCTTAAAAGATCTGCAAGAGAAACCAGAAGCTCTTGTTTCAGAAAATAGTAAAGAGCAAAATTAAAGAATTGCACCACGGGTAGCCACACAAGCTACCCGTTTTTATTTTTTGCACCTTTATTTCGCACCCCGCCCCAAAACCAAGCAAATGCTCTTATATATGCTAGAATAGCCCCCGCACGTGATTTAAATAGAATTTATTTCACATTTACAACTATCAATTAATCCAGCCATCTTTGTTTACTTTATACCTAACTATAGTCTTAATTATTTTTCTATTATGGTTAAAGCATATAACTGGCATAGGAAAGACCTACTAAATCATAGAGGTCTCCCCTATGTCAGATATAGATGAGCTTGTTTTCTCATGACTTACTCTCAAGAGAACCCTTTTAAAGGAATAGTGCATGTCAACTATGGATCAGCTCACGTTGATCGTGAAAGAAATTAACTTCATTCTGTGGGGCCCTTGGTGCTTGATTCCAATTTTGGTAGGCACTGGTATCTTTTTCACTTTTAAACTTCGCTTTGTTCAAATTCGCCAATTTGGTCGTGCCGTAAAGCATGTTTTTGGTCATTTTAGCTTTAGTGGTGAAAAAGCTGGTCAACATGGTATGACCTCCTTCCAGTCTTTAGCTACAGCTATTGCCGCCCAAGTAGGTACTGGTAATTTAGCTGGTGTTGCTACTGCTATGGTTATGGGTGGCCCAGGCGCTATCTTCTGGATGTGGGTAGCTGCATTCTTTGGTATGGGTACCATTTTTGCCGAGGCTGTATTAGCTCAGGTATACCGTACTAGAGACGGTCAAGGCAATATTACTGGTGGCCCTTCTTACTATATTTATAAAGGCTTAGGTCTTAAGTCCTTATCTGTTCTCTTTGCTGCTCTTATCATTATTGCCTTAGGCTTTATTGGCAATATGGTGCAAGCAAACTCTATTACCACTGCTTTCTCCTCTGCTTTTAATGTGCCTAACTGGTTCTCTGGCATGTTACTTATCTGTTTAGCAGGCTTTATTTTCATCGGTGGTATTAAGCGTATTGCTAGCTTTGCAGAAAAAATTGTGCCTTTTATGGCAGGTGTATACGTTCTAGGTGCCATCTATATTATGGTTACCAACTACGATATGATTTTGCCTGCATTTGAGTCTATTATTATTGGCGCATTTAATCCTGAGGCTGCCACTGGTGGCGTAGTAGGTGCAGGTATTAAAGAAGCTATTCGTTATGGTGTAGCTCGTGGTCTATTCTCTAATGAGGCAGGTATGGGTTCTACCCCTCATGCTCACGCTGTAGCTCGAGTAAACCACCCTGCCGAACAAGGCTTAGCCGCTATTATTGGCTTAACCATTGATACCTTTATTGTACTTAATGCTACTGCTTTAGTAATTTTAGTTACTGGCTCTTTAGATGGCAAAACTACAGGTATTGTTCTGACCCAAACAGCCTTTATTAGAGGCATGGGCGATGCAGGTGCAGGATTCGTAGCTGTTTGCTTATTCTTTGCTGCCTTTACTACTATTATTGGCTGGTACTTCTTTGCTGCTCAAAACTTTAAGTACCTATTTGGCTATAGAAACCTTAACCTCTTCTCTGTGATGGTGCTATGTTTCCTACTTATGGGTGCCTTCTTAGAGGTTAACTTAGTATGGGAGCTTGCTGACCTCTTTAATGGCTTAATGGTTATTCCAAACATTCTTGCTGTTATCGGTCTTTATAAGTTAGTTATCCGTGCCGTAAGTGATTACGATGACAAGTTCTTAAAAGGTCAACGTCCTCTCTTTGGCCCATCAGAGGTTCTAACCAACCGTTTTGCTAACTTACAGGCTGTAATGCGCCGTGCTATGGCAAAAGATGTAGTTAAAGAAAAGAACGACCTTGACAACTAAATAGTTCTCTAATCTAAAATTAAAAGCCGCTTTTACCTAAAAGCGGCTTTATTTTTCTCAACTCCCTACTAACCAAGCACCTCCAGCCATCTAGCGCAGAAGCTATCCCATCAAATCCATAATGCCATCATACTGCTGCTTACTAAGCCAGCCCACACCATGCTACCCCTGCAGCCACGGCTGTTCCTGCCGCTACTACTGCTTCTTAAACTCCAAAGCCTGACCTGATCTACAGGCATAGCCAGCCGCCCCAACTGGTATAGCCTGGCCATACAGCCTCCTCTGGAGCTAATAGCTTTGGTACTGGTTTATGTCACTATGCTATTACTACTTACTCTAGTGACATAAAAGCTAAAGAGTAGCTGTATAAGCATATGGGACAGTGCAATTGTAATGGTAAGGGCAAGTGTAGGTATAGTTGGAGGTGCAACGAAAAAGGGATGGGTACTGGGACTGGGAGGGCCAAGATTAAAAAGGCCGCTTACCTACGGAAAGTAGTGGCAGCGGCCAAGGTGGTTAACTAAAAGTCTTTTTTAACTTCAACTTGATTGCTTGGCTCTATGGTGTACTTAGCATCATTTTGGTAGGTAAGTACCAGCTTGTGCTTTGCAATTAAAGTAGAGCGGTGGCCCACTGAAATCATAATGCAATGTGGCAAATATTGATTTAGTAAGTCATAAACCAAGGATTCACTTTGCTCATCCATGGCTGAACTGGCTTCATCTAAGAACAACATGTCAGGCTGATTTAAGAGCGCACGCACAATGGCTACACGCTGCTGCTCACCTAGCGATAGAATATGGCTCCAAGTATCAACCTCATCTAAGTGAGGGATTAAATGCTCTAAGCCTACCAGTTTAAAGAATTGCTCAGTACGTCCATCTTCGATAGGGGCACTTGGATAGGAGGCAGCCAGACGCAATGAACCTTGAGGTAAATAAGGCTTTTGGCTTAAGAACAAGACTTTAGCCTCATTAAGATAACGCACCTGACCTTGGGTATAAGGCCAAATACCAGCTAAAGCCTTGATAAGAGTTGACTTACCACAACCAGAGGCACCACGGATTAATAAAGACTCTCCTGAGGATAAGTCTAAATTGACATGATCTAACAAGAGCTTGTCTCTTGGGCTCTTAATTTGTAAGTCACGCACCTCAAGTTTGGTAGCATTCTTTTCAATAGCAATACAACGTAGCTTTTCGACCTCTTCCATAGATAAGTAGAATAAAGCTAAACGATCTACTACTGACTTCCAGGAAGCCCATGAGGTAAAGTTACTTACTAAGGTAGACAAACTATCTTGTACTCGGCCAAAGGCTGATGAGATCTGCATAATAGAGCCCATAGTAATAATCTTGGCAAAGTAAAGAGGAGCTGAAATTAACATAGGGAAAATTACAGCTGTTTGGGAATAACCTAAAGTTAAGAAGCCTAAGCGCTTAGTGCAAACAATTAACTTAATATAGTTAGCTACTAAATCAGAGAAGCTTTGACGTAAATACTTGTTTTCCTCTTCCTCACCTTTATACAAGGCAATAGACTCACTATTCTCACGTACACGAATTAAGGAGAAACGGAAATCAGCTTCATAGCGCTGTTGTCTAAAGTTTAACTTTACTAAAGGCTTACCTAAGTAGAAAGTTAAAGCTGTACCTAAAATGGCATAAAGCAAGGCCAAATAGCACATATAGCCGTCAGGTAAATGAATAGACATACCCATGATAGTAATATCAACGGCTGAGGAAAGCTGCCATAGCACCACGCCAAAGGAAATCATCATGGCTAGATCAGTGGCAGTACCAATAATAAGCACAATGGTAGAGGAGACAAACATATTGAGATCTTCGGCAATACGTTGGTCTGGGTTATCAGTATTCTTATCAGCCAATTGCAATTTGTAATAGTTGTCGCTCTCTAGCCAACGGGTCATAGTTTTGCCAGTAAGCCAGGTACGCCAATTAATAGCTAAACATGATTTTAAATAGGCGTTGTAAACACTAACTACCACATGGATGGAAGCTAAAATTACAAAGATAATGAGTTGATGCTTAAAGCCATCAATATCATAGTTTTGGATAGTGTCCCAAAATTCTTTGTACCAACTATTAATAGAGGTAGCAATATAAACAGAGCCGCTTGTAAGTGAGATAATTACTACCAATAAAATCCACGACTTAATACTGTCCTTACATCCCCAATAACTTTTGAACATGAGAAAAAAGGCCTTAAGCGTGACCTTTAAAGGCAAACTATCAATACCTCTATGGCCATTTTGCACACCTTGAGTATTAGCAGTAATGTCACTAAAGGTATTTTCTGCTTTAGTAGTACTCATCTATAAATTCCTTAAATATGGCATAAAGTTGCAGCAACTTATGCCCCATAGCTACCATGTGGGCTAATAATAATATCGATCACTTAATTACTAAGCAAAAATTAAGTGGCTCATATTGTGCCATACAAAATTTAGCTTGCTATTAGGCATCAAACAAAAAGCCTAGTACTATGTATCTAACACAACTACTAGGCTTTAATAAGCTTTACAAATAAATTAACCAAAATTAAAGGCTAATGCCTAAAAGCTTTTGTAAATATATCGCAACGCCATCATCAAGATAATTGTAGGTATGATACTTAGCGACAGCCTTTAGACGAGGCATAGCATTGGCAACAGCCACACCTACTCCCACCTGAGCAATCATTTCAATATCATTTTCTGCATCACCAAAGGCTACTACATTCTCAAGAGTAATACCCAATAGGTCACAAAGACGCTTTAAAGTAGCACCCTTAGAGCAGTCTTTATTCATAAACTCTAAGAAGTTAGCATGGGTACGAGCAATATTAAAACGCTCATTAAACTCTGCAGGGCAATGCTCTCTCATTTGATCAAGCTTACTTTCATCGCCTACGGCAATAATTTTATAAACATGCTCTTTTGGATTAACCTCATCAGGGAACAAGATCTTTTCAAAAGGCTGCATAGAAGCAGCAATTTCCATCTCAGTAAAGACAATATTGCTCTCAGTTAATAATACACGGCGATCGGAGTAGGCATGAATGGCACAGCCATTGTGAACGGCTAAGGCCTCAACATCAATTAAATCTTGAGCATTTAAGCAGTTAACACTTAAATCCTTAGTAATGTCTTCTAGGTTAATTAAAGCGCCACCATTAAAGCACACGCAATAACCATGACCCTTATCAAGACCTAAAATATGGGCAAATTCAGCAACACTCTCAGGAGCACGACCAGAACAAATAGCTACAGTAACGCCCATATCCTGAACTTTATGGATGGTCTCAATTAACATTGGTGAGAAAGTTTTGTCCTCACGCAAAGTAGTACCATCTAAATCTAGAGCCACTAATTTAATAGGAGCTAAAGTCTTTAAATCAGGCAAAGTTAATTGAGCATGCTTAGCATCTTCATTAACCTCAACAGTCATATACTGCTGGTCGCGAATTTTTTGGGTATCGGCATCTAAATGATCTAAAGTCATAATACTAATAGCGCAGCAATCTCTGTCTTAGACAGTTTTAGCCACACTCTCCTTTTTTAGCTCGGTTAAAATTGTGGTATTGGTAAGCGTAACTTCACTAAAGCTCTTATAGCTAAGGAGCTACAGGCTAGAAGAAATTATTATTATACTGTTTGCCTGGGATTAATTGATGAGAAGAGCTAAGAAATTATTAGAAGGGCAATAAGAAAAAGAGAGGAAGGATGGTAGGACGTAGAAAAAAAATAAGGCAGGATAAACCTGCCCTATTTTTTTCCATATTAAGTAATTTAAAAATTACTTAGCTGGAACAACAACTACCTTAATAGCAGTCTTAACATCAGCGTGTAACTGAAGAGCAATCTCGTACTCACCGATAGAGCGGATTACACCCTCTGGCATACGAACTTCGCTCTTGTGAGCCTCAACGCCAGCGGCAGTTAAAGCCTCAGAGATGTCGCGGGTACCGATAGAACCGAATAACTTACCCTCGTCACCAGCGTTAGAAGCGATGGTGATAGAGCCTAACTCTTCGATCTTATTAGCACGGGCTTGAGCAGCCTCTAATTCAGCAGCAATCTTAGCAGCGTATAATACACGCTCAGCTTCGAACTTCTTTAAGTTCTCTTCAGTAGCTAAAACAGCCTTCTTTTGTGGTAACAAGAAGTTACGAGCATAGCCGTTACGAACTTTTACCTTGTCACCAAGACCGCCTAAGTGAGCGATCTTATCGAGAAGAATAATTTCCATTAGAAAATTCCTTTAAATCTTGCTTCGCCTAAAAGTTATTGTCTCAATAAAATTGAGGCAGTGATTAACAATTAACGGCTGTGAAGATCGGTGTAAGGTAAAAGGGCTAAGAAGCGAGCACGCTTGATAGCAGTAGCGAGCTGACGCTGATACTTTGCACTAGTACCAGTGATACGGCTTGGAACGATCTTACCAGACTCGGTAACATAGTTACGTAAAAGGGCTACATCCTTGTAATCGATCTCGGTTACACCCTCAGCGGTGAAACGGCAGAACTTACGACGATGGAAATAACGAGCCATTATTCTAGTCCTCCAAATTAGGCTTCTTGAGCGGAAACGTCAGCCTCAGAAGACTCATCACGGTCGTTACGTTGACGACGGGTGTCGTTGTCTTCACGGGCAGCACGACGATCCTCGCGAGCCTTCATCATTGGAGATGGCTCGGTTACAGGGCCAGAAGTGCGGATGACTAAATTACGGATAACAGCGTCGTTGAAACGGAAATTGTTCTCAATGCTGTCGATAGCCTCTTGCTCAGCCTCAACGTTCATTAAAACGTAGTGAGCCTTGTGAAGCTTTAAGATAGGGTAAGCTAATTGACGACGGCCCCAATCCTCAAGACGGTGAATCTTGCCGCCAGTCTTCTCGATCTCGCCCTTATAACGGTCGATCATGCCTGGAACCTGATCGGACTGATCTGGGTGAACCAGGAAAATGATTTCGTAGTGACGCATGAAATGCCCCTTACGGTAAAAGTCTAAAATTTCAGTCGTATTTTAGACAAGGAAGCTTACGTGACATCCAACCACTGGTATGTCAACGCGACTGAAGTGCGTTGTATTCTACCTTAATATGGAAATTTTGCAAGCTCTATCACAGAAAAATAAGCCATTTTTTTAATAAAAAGCTCTCAAAATAAAAAACCACCTAACTTGTACAAGCTAAGTGGTTGTTTTCATAATGCTTTAAAGAAAAATTAGCTCAATGAGCGCTGTCTTACTGCCTCAAAAAGAGCAATACCAGCAGCTACAGAAACATTTAAGCTCTCAACACCTTGAGCCATAGGGATCTTAGTAATATCAGTGCACTTTTCACGGGTTAAGCGGCGCATACCTGACTCCTCAGAGCCCATCACAATAGCTAGAGCACCAGTTAAATTAGTCTCATAAATACTATTGGTAGCTTCGCCATCCATGCCAATAATTTTGATGTCTCTATCAGCTAAATCATCTAATACTCGAGCCAAATTGGTAACAGCAAATAAAGGAATTTCACTGGCAGCACCAGATGCTGTTTTACGAGCAGCAGGATTGAATGGAGCTGTTTTATCCTTTGGAACAATCACGGCATGAGCACCTGCGGCCCATACTGAACGCATAGCAGCGCCTAAATTTCTAGGATCAGTAATGCCATCTAAGATTAATAAGAAAGGAAGCTCTTTTTTAGCATTGAGATCATCTAAAAAGTCGGCTAAATCATGCTCATTCTTAGGAGGAGTAGACTTCATTTCAATAACAATGCCCTGATGTACACCATTATCAGTCTTCTCATCAATGAAGTGACGCATAGCGCTTTGAGCCACAATACCGTATATAGATAACTCATTAATGATTTTCTTAATACGCTTATCATCTTCACGGCCCTTAACTACCCAGGCAGATAAGATCTTATCTGGGCTAGTTTCAATAGCCTGCTCTACAGAGTTGATGCCATAAACAATTTCGCGACTACGACTCTTCTTTTGCACTTGCATTAATAATTTCCTGTTTTTACGCACAATAAAGGGGTTAATTGCCCTGAGCACCTAACCCCTTATAAAAATTCTTTAAAAGGAGCAGGCTGCGCCCGCCCCTAATATATCACTTAACGAGTTTTAATTGACAACAACAATTTAGCTTTTGCCAAATAGCACTCCATTAAGCCTCATCCTTGGCCTTGCTCTTTGCTGGAGCCTTTTTAGCAGCAGCTTTCTTAGCAGGAGCCTTGGCTGGAGCCTTAGTGGCAGTTGCCTTAGAGGCTGTAGTAGTAGCCTTCTTAGCTACACTCTTAGTAGCTGCTTTAGCGGTGCTCTTAGCAGGAGCCTTGGCCTTAGGTTCAGCCTTAGGCTCGGCCTTGGCTTTAGTAGCCTTAACCTCAGCAACCTCACTCTTAGCAGGCTCCTTCTTAGCAGTAGTAGCCTTCTTGGCAGCAGCCTTGGCTGGGGCCTTAGCAGGAGCTTTAGCATCTTCCTTTACCTCAGCCTTAGCTGAGGTTTTGGTGCTAGAGGCGCTCTTAGCTGCGCTCTTAGTGGCAGTTGCCTTAGCAGGAGCCTTGGCCTTAGCGGCAGGTTCAGCAACAGCTGAAGTTTCAGCTACGGCTGGCTCTTTCTTAGCAGCAGCTTTAGCTGGAGCCTTAGTAGTCTTCTTGGCAGCAGCTTTGGCTGGAGCCTTAGCAACCTCTTCCTTAACCTCCTCAACCTTGGACTTATCCTCAGCAGTGGCTGCGCTCTTAGCGGCAGTCTTGGCTGCGCTCTTAGTAGCAGTTGCCTTGGCTGGAGCGGCCTTAGCAGTGGCTGCGGTAGCTGACTTAGCTGGAGCTGCTTTGGTAGCGGCCTTTTTGGCGGTGCTCTTAGCTGGAGCCTTGGCTGGTTCAGCCTTAGGCTCTACCTTAGATTCAACAGCAGGCTCGACCTCAGCTTTGGCCTTGGCCTTGCTCTTTGGAGCGGCCTTAGCAGGAGCCTTGGTTGAGGCTTTCTTTGCAGAAGTTTTAGCAGCTGCCTCTTTAACCTCTACTGGGGACTCAGCCTTGACTTTTTTGGAGGCCTTGGTATCAACTTCCTTAGCCTTAGCACTTGCTTTAGCCTTGGATGTGCTCTTAGCAGCAGGCTTAGCTGCTACTTTTGGATCAGCTTGATCCTTTACCTCATCAACTTGAGGTGCGCTCTTGGCTTTAGACTTAGCAGTCTTGGTTTGTGGTTTAGCCAACTTAACCTCCTTTGCCAGGGTGAGATTATCGGTTAAAGAGCCTGAATCTACTGGAGTAACTTCCTCATCATCTAATACTTGCTTAGACTTAGCATTAGACTTTGAGCCCTTAGAGCCAGACTTTGTTACTTTAGGAGCGCTGGTTTTATCGCTCTTAGCGCTCTTGGTGCTCTTAATTTTATTATCAGAGCCCAAATCAGCGTCAATTCTAGAGGCAGTATCAATCAATAAAGGATCAATCTCCTCTTTCTTTGCCTTGCTCTTAGCATCATTTTCAAGAGCAATAACAGTAGTCTTTTTAGTGCCCTTAGAACTGCTCTTACGCTTTACTGTAATGACAGTACCACCAGAGACATCCTCTGAAACTACAGCCTTGCTTGGCTCTTTAGTTTCTTTGGCGCTCTTACTAGAGGCTTTAGCCTCAGCTTTAGCATCAGTTTTAGTTTCTGCCTTAGCTGTAGCTTTAGTAGCAGTCTTGGCAGCAGCTTTCTTAGCTGGGGCTTTCTTAGAGCTACTCTTGGTAGCATTTGGCACTGAGCTATCGGCCTTCTTGCTAGAGGCAGGCTTTTCATTGATAGCTTCCATATCATCCTCGATATTTAGTGATGACTTAATAGAATAGTCTAAGTGAGCTCTAGTAGCAGTATTGTCATTATCAGCAGCTACACCACGGGTAAAGTGACTAATACTGTCTAAGAACTTAGTCTTAATCTCATTAGAAGCCTTAAGATCACTAGATGCTTGTTGCTTTAAGTAAGCTTTAGCCTCTTGAATATCAAAAGAAACATCTTTCTTGCGAGGATTTACTACAGGTAAAAGATCAATTAAGCGTGCTTCACTCTTAACAGCAGCAATACGCACCTTAATTTGATCACCTTCATGATAGACCTTACGAGAACCAATGGAAAAACCTTTGATATTGCCATGGTCCACTGTATAAATATCTTTAATCATGCCATCGATAAAGAAATCGTTAAGCGTAATAAAGATTCCCCTATCAGTAATAGCTGATACAGTGCCATCTACCACTTCATTAATAAAGTTCTTTAAGTACTCGCACTTTAAGGAGTTATCAACATCGTACTCAGCGTTAGCAGCCTGAATTTCATTTTTAGTACAGGCTGTGCCTAGCTTAACTAAAGCATCATGGCTATATTGTTGAGAACCAATTTTGCCCCACTCTCTCTTTTGCTTCTTCTCTAAGATGTACTTAATGACTCGGTGAATTTGCAAGTCAGGATAGCGGCGAATTGGAGAGGTAAAGTGTGAATAATTTTGTAGCGCTAAGCCAAAGTGACCAATGTTGTCTGGGCTGTACTGAGCCTTAGACATAGAGCGCAACAATTGTAGAGCAATGACCTGATGCACACCCTCTGGCAATTTACTTACTTGATCAGAGACCTTTCTAAAGTCTTGAGGGGTTGGCTCATAACCATTAGGCAAATCAATACCGTGAAGGGATAAGATAGCTCTTAGGCGATCTAGTTTTTCCTCAGAAGGTACATCATGGATACGATATAAAGTTTGGAAGCCATTTTCCTTAACAAAGGTAGCAGCACATACGTTAGCTGCAATCATGCATTCCTCAATTAGCTGATTGGCCTCAGTGGTCTCATCAGGCTCCATGCCCTTCACTTTCCAATGCTCATCAAAGAGGAAATGTACTTCGGTACTTTCAAACTTAAAGACACCACGGTTATCGCTAGCCTTACTTAAGGCCTGATAAACCTTATACAGATTATCAATCCAAGGTAGACATTGTTCATGCTCAGGATAAATGGCTTTACCCTCAGTAATCATGGTATGAACTTCGGTATAAGTTAATCGGGCATGAGAGTTCATAACAGCAGGATAGAAGTCATAACTTTCTATCTTACCTGCCTTAGAAATAATCATGTCGCATACCATACAGAGGCGATCAACATTAGGGTTTAAAGAGCAAATACCGTTAGATAGCTCCTCTGGCAACATAGGAACTACAAAGTAAGGGAAATACACACTGGTAGTACGCTCTAAAGCCTCAGCATCAATAGCACTACCTGTTCTTACATAGTAAGAAACATCAGCAATAGCTACGTAAAGGTGATACTTGTTATCCTCAATAGTACAGTAAACAGCATCGTCAAAATCACGTGCATCCTCGCCATCGATAGTAACTAAAGGCAAGTTACGTAAATCAACACGTCCTTTGAGTTCATCGTGATTAACTGTTTTAGGAATGTTCTTGATGGAGCGCTTTACTGTATCTGGCCATGCACTAGCAATATCATGCTCTAAAATAGCCTTAACAATAAAATTGTCTAAGACACCACGATCGCCTTTAAGCTCTTGGGCTTTAACAATAAGGATATTTGGTGATTTACGAGAAATAATTTCTGCTACTACCAAAGAACCTGGGGTAATGGTGTGATCTTTAGTGACGCGAATGTCATAGGCATTAAAACCTTTTTCTCTAAAGAAAATCTGCTCTGAGTTTTCAGGCATATCACCCATTAAAGAGGCACGCATTTTCACAAAGCTGACCACATAGGCTGCCCCTAAGAAAGTATTAATAACTACTTTGACCACATCGCCAGGAATAGTTAAATACTTACTAAATAATGGGTAAACATTGCCCTCTTCATCAGTAAAGCGCAGCTCACTTCCTTGCATACCAGGCGGTGCATAAATATTGGAACGAGCGCAGCTTACCTTACCTTGTGAAACCTTTTTAAAAGCACTAGCAACAAAACCAGCACCTTCACCAATATATTCAATAGCACCATCATCAAGTAACTCTTGAATAGTATCAAGGTATTGTTCAATACCTATATTACTGGTTGAGCCTTTAAAACCTACAGATGAAAGCATAAAGCTAAGAATATCTAGCTTGCGTTGAGAAAGAACTTCTTCAAAGGTGTAGTGTTTGGTAGCAGCACAAAGGTACAGCGCTGTCTTAAAGTCAGTTTGCAAGTCACCTTTAGGAGCTTTTTTGGGCTCTAGTAACTGTGCAAACACTTGCCCAGCTTGAGGCAACATTGTGCTAGTTTGCATTTCATTTGCCATATATTAATCCTTATTGTGCAAAGCTAATTAAGCCCAACGGCTGATTATGATTACTAGCTGTCAGCTTACTTAAAGCTTGAGTTTAAAATTCTTACACCTGTCTTGTTAGGTGTACTTTAGTCCAGAATATTGTCTATCTTATTGTATATGGAAGACAGATTGAAATATCAGAGAGTTAGTCTTTAGCACAAGAGCTTGAATGCAATTAATAAAATTAAACCTTGCCTATTATGATTTTAAGCTACTTAGCTCTTACAAACTTAGACAAAATTAAACTTTATTACTTATTTCACAAAAAATATGAAATAACATCATTTAGCATTAATCTGCCTTGATCATTTAAAGAAAAACTTAAATCATTTTCAAGTTCAATTAAGCCCTGTGCCTGAATCTTTTTAAGCTCTTTTTCTATAGTATTAATCGGCATACCAGTGCGCATTAAATACTCATTAGAGCTTACTTGATCGTTAAATAATCTTAAACGATTTAACATGAACTCAAAGGCTATTTCCTCTTGAGCTACTAAGTTTTTACTTAGTACCCCTTCTTCTAAATTAGAATAGGCCTTCATACAAGAGTTCATATACTCAAGATAGTTTTCACTATTAGCACTACGATAAATACGCATGGTGTCCCCCTCAGAGGTTTTTTCTAATAGTGAAACCTTCTGGTGAGCCGCTGCTCCAATGCCTAAATAATCACCATAAAGCCAATAGTTTTGATTATGAATACAACGATAGTTGCCACCTAAGTTATAGCCAGAAACCTCGTAATGCTCAAAATTTGCTTGTTCTAATAAATAAAAGCCCTCCTGCTCAATAGCATAAAGAACATCTTCATCTGGCAGTACAGGAGGATGGTCACCAAAAACAGTACCTTCCTCTAAGGTTAGTTCATACCAAGATAAATGCGTGCTTTCCATTTGTAGGGCTGTTTTTAGATCAATAAGAGCTAAAGAGACATCTTGTCTAGGCAAACCATGCATAATGTCGAGATTATAATTATAAAATCCTGCCTTTTGAGCATTCTTACAAGCACTAATAGCCTCATCTGCATTATGAATACGGCCTAAACGCTTGAGAGCTTGATCATTAAAACTCTGAACACCAATACTGATTCTATTAAAGCCCACCGCTCTTAACTCTTTGAGCAAAGCTAAGTCTATGGTGCCAGGATTAGCCTCTAAAGAAATTTCTGCTCCATCAGATAAATATGGGCCAATCTTTTCAAATAAACGCCCCCACAACTTAGGCTCACAAAGGCTAGGCGTGCCACCACCAATATAAACACAAATAAGCTTACGGCCATTTAACAGCGGGATTTTGAGCTCAAACTCTTTAATCAGTAAATCTATATATTGCCCATCACGAACGACATCAGCACCTTGAGCCAAGGAGGCAAAATCACAATAAGGGCATTTATGCACGCAAAAAGGATAATGAATATATAAAGCTATATCGTGATGGGAAAAAAGATAGTCTTTGCGACTTTGAGGCTCCAAATTAAGGGTTAAAGGCAAAGTAGAGGCTAATTCTTGAGCATGCCTAAGATGAGCTGTAATCTCATCATAATGGTTAACTAAAATTTGCTTAGCAAGAGACATTAAATAAAATCTTCTAGAGTAATTTGCCTAAAAAATAAGAGAGCTACTAGAGCTCTCTTTTTGAAAATTAAATATCGTGACAGCGGTGTAACTCGGCTACAAGTAAAGACAAGGCACGAGCACGATGAGAAATAACATTCTTAATTTGATATGGAATTTGAGCAGCTGTGCAATTACGACCTGTAACAACAAATAACGGATCATAGCCAAAGCCATTTTGACCCATAGGCTTTAGACCTATGCTACCTTCCCAAGAGGCAGTAACCACTACAGGAACAGGATCATCATATGAGCGAACGTAAGCTAAAGCTACAAAATAACGTGCGCTTCTCTTTTCTACAGGAACATCTTTGAGGGCTTCTAATAATTTATCATTATTGCCCTTATCATTACCCCACTCACCGCAGTAACGGGCTGAATAAATGCCAGGAGCACCATTTAGTGCATCGACACATAACCCTGAGTCATCAGCAAGGGAAGGCAAATTAGAATATTTAGCAGCATTACGAGCTTTGATTAAGGCATTTTCAATAAAGCTCAGACCATTTTCCTCGGCCTCAGGTACGTTAAATTCCTTTTGTAAATGAACTTCAACACCAAGAGGGGTAAGGATCTCGCCAAACTCACTGGCCTTACCACTATTATTGGAGGCTAATACAATCTTTTTTAACATAATAAAGCTCAATATCTACCAAACCATCATTAGACTTAAGATTCACCCTAAGCAAAGCTAATTGCGAAGCAATAATAACTAAGCTTAGCTTATTTTGCTAGTCTTAAGCATTAAAGTCCTATTACTTTGCGCTCAATAGTTTTAGTTGCTTGCTCACAAGCTTTTTTAAGCACTGATTCGTATGAAGGATTGAAATAAGGCAAAGCTGCAACTTGCTCTACAGTTAACTCCTGAGACATGGCCATAGCAAGCATATGGGCAATATGAGAGGCATCATGCATACAAATTTCTGAACCTAATATTTTATGGCTAGCCTCGTCCACATACATTCTGAACAGACCACCCTCATTTTGGGTAACTCTAAAGAAGCCATCATTAAGTCTAATCTCAGAGGAAACAAAAGACTGCCCTGATTTAGCTCTTTGCTTAACCTCTTCATAAGTCATACCCACCATAGCAAGCTCAGGATCGGTGGCTAAAATATTAAGCTTAAAAGGCTGAGTAAATTTCTTGAGATTAGGATAATTAACTGCATTAGTACCAGCTGCAATGCCTTGAGCCCTAGCACTAGCAGTAGTCATATTAAGAGCGGTCACATCACCTGCGGCAAAGATGTGAGGAATGGAGGTTTGCATGGTTTGCTCATCAACATTAATACATCCTGTACGTCCAAGCGACATACCTAGCTCTCGTAAATGTAAACCATCGAGCTTTGGATAGCGTATAGAGCAAGCTAGAATAGTTTCAACCTCTAAATGATTTTCATAATTGGACTCTAAATAGTAAATACCATAGCCCCGATCATAGCGCTCAATAGCCGTGATATAACTGTCTAAGACCAAGTCAAAACGATCATTAAAAACATCTACCGCTGCTGATACCACAGAATCATCAGTTAAATTCCAAAGATTTTGATTACCAAAAACGATGACCTTAACACCTAAATAGCTAAGAGCTTGTCCTAGCTGTAAGCCCTCACGATTAGAGCCAAAAATGGCCATAGAATTAGGCAAATGATCTAAATCAAAAAAGTCATTAGTAGTAAAGATACCGCCTGAGGCCTGATGCTGACTAAGCTCATAAGGCACTACAGGAACTGAGCCTGTTGCAATTACTGCTGTCTTAAAGTTTACTTTATGGCTCTCATTAACCATAAGGGAATGCTCATCTAAAAGGCGCGCTCTACCAATTAGTCGATTACTCTCTGGAATACGGTAAATAAAAGATAGGATCTCACTAGTGTCTTTGGCTCTTACTGCTCTTAAAGTATTAAGCACATGATCAGTATCGAAGGCAAAGTCAAAACTCATACCCACGCCATACTTATCAAGCTCCATTAACGAATGGCAATGCCTACCAGCAGCAGACAAGTAAGATAAAGGAGTGTCACCCGTGCGTTTAGCGCTGGTACCAAGGGGACCTGATTCAACTAAAATACAATGAGCTCCTGAGGCACTGGCTACTTTATAAGCCTCAAGACCTGCACTACCAGCTCCAATAATGACAGTATCGCACGATAATACTATCTCACTCATAATCCTTATCCTACTACAGCACTAATGATCAGTTAGCATCATAGTAATAATAGCAAACGAAAACATATTTTTTTAAAATTTAAATAGCAATTCAAAGAGCAAAATTTGTTTAAAAGGAGTTTTTTATGATTAATGTAGATTTTTCGCCTTACCAGGGCTTTATTTTTGATCTAGACGGCACCTTAATTGACTCTATGCCTTTCCATGTCAAAGCCTGGCAACAAGTAGCTAAAGAGCACGATTACGTTATTGATCCTCAATTTATTTACGACCGAGGTGGCTGCTCTTCTTACAACATCGTTTTAGATCTCCAAAAACAGGGTTGTAATGTAGGGTCAGTGAAAGATTTTGTTGCTCGCAAGGTTGAACTCTACCGCAGCAACATCAATCAAGTTCCTTTGTTCAAAAAAGTCTTTAATGTTCTTACTGAGGCTAAAGAGCGTGGAGCCAAAATTGCTATTGGCACAGGCACTCAAAGAATCAATGTAGTAGATATCTTACAAATACACCAAATTTCACACTTGGTTGACTTTATTATTAGCGCCGATGACGTAACCGAGCACAAACCACACCCTCAAACCTATTTAAAGGCCATGGAATTAATGCAACTTCCACCAGAGCAATGCATTGTCATTGAAGATGGTATGCCAGGCATTCAAGCAGCAAGCGCCGCTCACATTGACTGCCTCGTAGTCGACAATGACCAATTCATTAAGCTCAATAAGGCCTAAGCTAAGGCATCACCTAAGCCTACCCCACATTTCTCCAGGAAAGATGGCCCCAAACCTGCCATCTTTCCTTTATCAGCCCCACCTCAAGCCCAAAGACACTGCCTCAAACAGCCCTATACCCCCTTACAGCAGCATAGCCACCCTATCTAGCTCACTAGAGCACCAAACACAGCCCTAGTAGCCACCAGCAGCCATACCTATAGCGCCAATCTAGCTCTATAGCGCTCTATTAGGCACCATTGCCTCAATGAGCACCTGAAACCTATCCCCAACAAGGCAAGCAACCATACACACAGCAGTATGGCCCTCTACTGGCGCTTATGAGCTTCGCCATACACAAACCTATAAGTGCTAGTGCTTTTATGGCACCTTTAGGCCTTAGTAGCTGTAACGCTAGGCTTTAACAGTAGGCTTTACCCCTTAACCACTTAGAGCCAAAGTGGGTAGCCCTACGTTTTGCGCTGGGGCTGAGCCCTTATGCTCTGTATTGCGGGCCCTGAGCCCTGCGCCCTGCGCCCCAGCGCATAGCGCCTGCGTTCATGGCTCATGGCTCACGCTCTTACCCGCTGAGCTAATGGCCCAGCGCCCTACATACAAATATTAGGAAGGAGCAAAGGCACAGTCAAAGGCAGAGCATCAGCCTGCTAAGCTTTAAGCGCTAGACTGAATATGCAGTAATGGTGATGGTGCGCTAAATACAATTAAAGCGATTGGTTTTGAGTGCTGCTATGGAAAAAAGTGCAATGAAAACCTGATCCAAGATTGAGATAGGTGGCTTGCGAGTCTTTTTAGGGGTTGGTTGGGGTGATTATGCCAGGTGGGAATTTTGGGCATAAAAAAAGTAGCTCGAGGCTACTGTTAAAAGATGGTGCCCAGACCTGGAATCGAACCAGGGACACAAGGATTTTCAATCCTTTGCTCTACCGACTGAGCTATCTGGGCATCGGTAATGGTGAATTGTTATTTAGCACCATTTTATTTCTTAATGGTGCCCAGACCTGGAATCGAACCAGGGACACAAGGATTTTCAATCCTTTGCT